>ENA-UOJL01003117-UOJL01003117.1-human-gut-metagenome-genome-assembly--contig:-P47-NODE-3117-length-12169-cov-5.733614_pt1 | contig 12169 bp, 11 predicted proteins | sample MGYA00242347_ERZ723894 | MGnify/ENA metagenome assembly ERZ723894
CATACCGCTTGGTATGACATTTTTTTTGAAAAAATTTTCTTCAGGGTTTACTTTTATTAAAATGTATAGTATAATAAAATATATCATTATATCATTATTATGGGACAAAGAGTATGAAAACAAAAATATTTAAAGCCGCAGTTTGCTTGTGCGCTTTATCGCTCTCTGCCTGCGGACAAAATTCAATCACCATGCCTGACGGAAAACTTGAAAAATGCAGTCTCCGTTTTTCATGGTGGGGCGGCGACGACCGCCACGAAGCAACTCTTGAAGCAATAAAGCTCTGGAACACGCTTCATCCCGAAATCGAAATAATCCCTGAATACGGCGGCTGGGACGGCTGGACTGAAAAAGTCGCTTCACAGATAGCCGGAAATACCGAACCCGATATCATGCAGATAAATTATGACTGGCTCGTTTCGCTCTCTCCGGAAGGAGACGGTTTTTATGACCTTTCTCTGCTTAGTGATAATTCAGAACATCATGCATTTCTCGATCTTTCAGGATTTGATGAAGAAACGCTGTCTTTCGGCATAAGAAGAGGTAATCTCAACGCTGTTACGGTTTCACTTTCGGGAAGAGGATTGTTTTACAATTCCGATGTTTACGAAAGCGTCGGAGCTGAATATCCCGAAACATGGGATGAGCTGCTCGCTCTCGGTGAAAAATTCGGTAAAAAGAATCTCTATCCTCTCGACCTTGATATTCAGTCTGGAGGAACGGCATGGTATCTTGCAGTCGTTTATGTTCAGCAAAAAACGGGTAAAGAATTTATAACGATGAACGGCGAACTTGGTTTCACTCAGGAGGATATCAAAGAAGCTCTTGATTTTTATAAAAGACTTGAGGACAATCATGTTATAAGAACTATCAGCGCAAGAACCGATGAAGACGGCAATGCGGCTCTTTATGAATCGCCTGAATTTATCGGAGGAAACGTTGCCGGAGTTCTGGAATGGGGAAGTTCTGTCGGAAAATACGAATCTGTTCTTGAAGAAAACGTTCTTGAAGCAGGACCCTTTCTGACCGGTGAAAACGGCTCTTCCGGCGGCTGGATGGTAAAACCCTCGATGCTTTATGCCATATCGAAAAACACTTCTCATCCCGATGAGGCGGCTGCGTTTATGAATTTTCTTCTCAATAACGAAGAGTGCGCCGTAATTCTCGGAACATCAAGAGGCATTCCGGCTTCGTCGTATGCTGAGAGCGCTTTGGAAAAAAGCGGCAGACTTTCCGGTCTTGCCAAGGAAAACGACGATCTCCTCGAACAGCTTGATACCGTTACTATAAGTCCGTATATGGAGCTTTCGAGGATGAAAGAAATTTACAACACAGCCATTGAAAGCGTTTCTTACGGAACGTCCGACACCGCTTCTGCCGCAAAGCAAATGTATGAAGAAATAAACGCATATCTTGAAAGAGTGAGAAAATGAAAAAGAGAACCTACCGGAATCCGGTCGGGGTAAGCCGATTTACAGGGCTTCTTCTTATATCGCCGTTTATAGCCGGATTTCTTATCTTTACGCTCTATCCGTTCGTCTGCTCGTTCGTTCTTGGATTAACCGATTATAACGGCAATGCAGCTCCGGAATTTACGGGTTTTGAAAACTACATAAATCTTATCAAATTTGAAAACTTCAGCAATGACTTAAAAGTAACGCTTAAATACGCCGTGATACTTGTTCCGGCAAAACTGATTTTTTCCCTGTTTACGGCAGTAATTTTAAGTCTTGAAATAAAGGGGATGGGATTTTTCCGAACAGCTTTCTATATTCCCTCTATTCTCGGAGCAAATCTCTCTGTCGTTATCATGTGGCAGTATCTTTTCACGTCGAAAGGACTGGTAAATCAATTTCTCGAATTGATAGGAGCTTCTCCGGTAAGCTGGTATGGGAGTCCGGATAAGGCAATATTCATTATAATTCTGCTGCGTTTATGGGAATTCGGCTCAACTATGATAATTTTTCTCACGTCTCTGAAAAACATTCCAAAAGAGCTTTACGACGCTGCAAAAGTTGACGGCTGCGGCAGTATAAGAGCATTCTTCTCCATAACCCTTCCTCAGCTTCGGGGAGTGATATTTGTCAACCTGATTCTGCAAATTATATCCGCTTTTCAGGAATTCAACGCACCATACATGATAACCTCCGGAGGACCTCTTAAAAGTACATACACCCTCGGAATGCTGATTTACGATGAGATGTTCCGCTATAATGAAATCGGTGCTGCCAACGCTGTTTCATGGCTTCTCTTCATGATAATTGCAGCAGCCGTAGCCGTTATGTATATCGTTTCCGGCTGGATAAAGCGGAGGGACGAAAAATGATAAAATATCTGAAAAATCACATTACAGCCTATATTTTTCTCATATCCGTCTCAGCAGTCATGCTCTACCCCCTGCTCTGGCTTCTCGGAGCTTCTTTCAAGAGCAACGAGGAAATTTTCAGTTCTGTCGGAATAATACCAAAAAGCTTCGATTTCAGCGTTTTTAAAGCTGCATGGCAAACCGTTACTCCGTATACAATGGGACATTATTTTCTCAACACCTTTAAAATAATACTGCCCAAAACCGTATTTGCAGTTATATCGTCGGTTCTTGTTGCGTACGGCTTTTCAAGGTTTGACTTTCCCTTTAAAAAGCTGTTTAAAGCTCTTCTGCTCACAAGTATGCTCATGCCGTCGATAGTAACGATAATGCCGATGTTTCTTATGTGGAGCAAGATGCAGCTCCTCGATACATATATACCATTAACTATTCCTGCGCTGTTTGCGACAGAGGGAATGTTCGTGTTCATTTTGATACGATTCTTCGATGCAGTTCCGAAAGAGTTTGATGAAGCCGCAAGAATAGACGGCTGCGGCTCATTAAAAACTCTGGTTTTCATACTCGTTCCGTCCATAAAACCGGCGATAATTTCGATAGCAGTTTTCACATTTTTGTGGACGATGAACGATTTTTTAAATCCGCTGATAATGATTCAGTCCGTGGAAAAATATCCGCTCTCGCTCGCACTGAGACTATCTGTAGACAGCACAGGTCAAAGCTATGAACAGCGGAAAATCATCGCATTATCGGTTATAGGACTTATTCCGTCTATAACTGTTTTCGCCATTGCGCAGAAAAAATTTGTCGGCGGTATCGCAACAGGAGGCTTAACAGGATGAATCAACCTCAGATCTGGGATGAAACTGTAAAAAAATATATCGAAATGCTGATTCTCCCCTCTGATCCGGCATTTCCGCTCTGGAACAGAGAAAATTTCATCTTTCGCAAAAAAACAAAATGGAACTATATTGACAGTTGTATGATTTTAGCAGTAATCAGACTTTATAAGCTTCTCGGAGACAAGCGGCTTCTTGATTACGTTGCCAAGTTCACAAACTGCTATGTTGATGAAAACGGCGATATACCGACAATGAACTCACTTGACTACAATCTTGATAACGTAAACGGAGGAAGAAATCTTCTCTGGCTTTATAAAAAGACCAACCAAAAAAAATATCTTCTTGCCGCCGGAAAAATCATAAATCAGCTTGAAAATCAACCAAGGCTTAAATGCGGAAACTTCTGGCACAAAGCTATATATCCGAATCAGATATGGCTTGACGGAACTTATATGGCATTTCCGTTTATGGCAGAATACGCTGTTTCGTATGACAAACTCAAGCTTATTTCCGATATCATCTCTCAGCTTGAAAATATCCGAAAGCTTATGAAAGATGAAAAAACCGGACTTTATTTTCACGGCTTCGATGAAACACGTTCAACAGTCTGGGCAGACAGTTCAAGCGGACTTTCCAAAAATTTCTGGCTTCGCTCAATAGGATGGCTCTGCGCAGCTCTTGCCGATCTTTGTGAAATTCTTCCTGAATGCGATGTTTTTCGTGATATGCTTACAAAGCTTCTTACCTCTCTCTTTGTCTATGCAAACGAGGACGGAACGTTTTTCCAGCTTCCGGCTCTGCGTACGCTTAAAGGAAACTATCCCGAAACCAGCGGAACTCTTCTTTTTGCCTATTCTGCCATAAAAGCGTATCGTTTAAAAATTGTCGGCGAAAGCATAAAATCTGCTGGAATAAAGGCTTTTTCGTCAGTTATGAAAAAATATATAGGCGAAGAAGAAAACGGCTTGCCAACGCTTGAAAACATCTGCCTGACAGCTGGTCTGGGCATGGGACGAGACGGCTCGGCGGAATATTATCTCTCGGAAAAAATCACTCAGAATGACGCAAAGGGAATCGCTCCCCTGCTTATGGCATACACTCAGATCAAGGAGCTGAATAAAATATGAACAATTTTTTTGGACATCTTAAAACGATCATCCGTCACCGCCATAAGGTGATGGAGCATTGCTTCAAGGCGGGTATTTTCTGGCGTGGATTGACGCATGACCTGTCAAAATTTTCACCGACAGAGTTTATCCCCGGAGTTTTATACTATCAGGGAACACGAAGTCCAAACGAACGTGAACGTGAAAAAATAGGTTATTCAAAGGCTTGGATGCATCACAAGGGACGAAACCGTCATCATTTTGAATACTGGACGGACTACAATACCAAGACAAAAAAATTAGAGCCTGTTCGTATGCCGGATAAATTTATTTACGAAATGTTCTGCGACCGAGTTGCAGCTTCAAAGATATATAACGGCGAAAATTATACGGATGATATGCCGCTCAATTACTTTTTAAGGGCAAAGCACAGAAGAATAATTGAAACGGAAACTGCGCAGAAGCTGGAATTTCTGCTGCGAATGCTTGCGGAAAGCGGAGAAGACGAGGTTTTCAGATATATAAAAAGACAGAGAAAAAGACAAAAGTAAAAATGCGAAGCTGGGAAAACTCCCGGCTTCGCTGTTTTTTATTATAAATATTGTTTCAGATATTTTCCCGTATAGGAATTTTCACACTGCGCAACTTCTTCAGGCGTTCCGGCGGCTACAACAGTTCCTCCGCCGTCGCCTCCCTCAGGTCCGAGATCGATAATATGATCGGCAACCTTTATCACATTAAGATTATGTTCAATAACAAGAACCGTATTTCCCTGATCGGTAAGGCTTTGAAGAACGTCTATCAGCTTGTGAACGTCAGCCGTATGAAGTCCGGTAGTCGGCTCGTCGAGAATGTATATCGTCTTTCCGGTAGCTCTCTTGGAAAGCTCGGTTGAAAGCTTTACCCGCTGAGCTTCTCCGCCCGAAAGAGTAGTCGCAGGCTGACCGATTTTAATGTATCCCAGTCCGACTTCCTGCAATGTTTTGAGCTTTCTTGCAATCTTGGGGATATGCTCAAAAAAGACAACTCCCTCGTCAACGGTCATTTCCAGAACATCGTATATCGACTTGCCCTTATAATGTACCTCAAGAGTTTCACGGTTATATCTGCGTCCCTTGCATACCTCGCACGGAACGTAAACGTCGGGAAGAAAATGCATTTCGATTTTAATAATTCCGTCACCCTCGCACGATTCACAGCGTCCTCCCCTGATATTGAAGGAAAAACGTCCGCTTGTATATCCCCTTGCCTTAGCGTCGGCAGTTTTGGCAAAAAGCTCACGGATATCGGTGAAAACTCCGGTATAAGTTGCTGGATTTGAACGCGGCGTTCTTCCTATCGGAGACTGATCTATACAAATGACCTTATCGAGATTTTCAAGTCCGCTCATCGACTTGAACTCGCCTGATCTGACCTTTGCACGATTGAGTTTTGCTGCAAGATGCTTATGGATTATACCGTTTACAAGAGAAGATTTACCTGAACCTGAAACTCCGGTAACGCAGATAAGCTCGCCCAGCGGAATTTTAACGTCGATATTTTTCAGATTATGCTCCGATGCGCCGTGAACCGTAAGGAATTTTCCGTTGCCCTTACGGCGTTTTTCGGGAAGCTCTATCTTTTTTCTGCCTGAAAGATACTGTCCGGTTATAGACTTTTTACATTTGAGGAGCTTGTCAACTGTTCCGGCAAAAACTATCTCTCCGCCGTTAACTCCCGCTCCGGGACCGATATCAACGATATAGTCGGCAGCAAGCATGGTATCGTCGTCATGCTCGACAACGATAAGAGTATTTCCGAGATCACGCAGTCTTTTCAGCGTTGCGATAAGCTTATCGTTATCACGCTGATGAAGTCCGATTGACGGTTCATCAAGTATATAAAGCACTCCCACAAGCGAAGAGCCTATCTGCGTAGCAAGACGTATTCTCTGACTCTCACCGCCCGAAAGAGTTCCCGAAGAACGTGACAGCGTTAAATATTCAAGTCCAACGCTGCTTAAAAATCCAAGACGTTCCTTTATCTCCTTGACAATACGCTCGCCGATAAGACTTTCCTGCTTAGAAAGTTTTATATCCATGAAAAATCCGAGGGCGTCCTTAACTGATAGGTCTGTAAGTTCGGCAATATTCTTATCTCCGACAGTAACAGCGAGATATTCGTCACGCAGACGCTTTCCCTTACATTCCGGACAAAGGGTTTCGCTCATACACTCCTCAATATCTGCTTTCGAGTAAGAACTGTGCGAATCACGATAGCGGCGTTCAAGATTATTTATAACACCCTCAAACTTGACTTTGTCCTTTCCTCCGCCCATATAAGGAGGACGATCAATCTCTATCTCCTCTTCTGTTCCGTAAAGGAAATAACCAAGCTGCTGTTTTGTAAGCTTTTTTACAGGAACATCAAGAGGAATATTGTAAGCCTTTGAGATAGCGTTATAATACATCATTGCGATGGAAGTATCCTCAAGAGTATTCCAGCCGCTTGCACTTATAGCGCCTTCGAGAATAGAAAGCTCCTTATTCGGAACAACAAGCTCCGGATCCACATGAGTGAAAACGCCGAGTCCTGTACATTTCGGACAAGCACCCATAGGATTATTGAACGAGAACATAACAGGCTCAAGCTCGCCTACGCTGATATTATGTTCCGGACAAGCATAGCTCTGCGAAAAAACTATCTCTTCGCCGTCCACGATACTCACAACGGCAAGACCGTCGGTAAGGCTGAATACAGTTTCAAGACTGTCGGTAAGACGGGTTTTGATGCTCTCTTTGACAACCAGACGGTCTACAACTATCTCGATATTATGCTTCTTATTTTTTTCAAGCTTTATTTCTTCGGCAAGGTCGTACATTATCCCGTCTATGCGAACACGGACATAACCGCTCTTTCTTGCCTTGTCAAGTTCCTTTGCGAACGTTCCCTTACGTCCTCTTGCTATCGGAGCAAGAAGAAGTATCTTCGTTCCCTCCGGAAGCGCCATAACGTTATCGACCATCTGATCGATGCTCTGTTTCGAGATAATACGTCCGCAGACAGGACAATGGGGAATACCTATCCTTGCATAAAGAAGACGCAGATAATCATAAATTTCGGTAACTGTTCCGACAGTTGAACGAGGATTTTTCGATGTAGTTTTCTGGTCGATAGAAATTGCCGGAGAAAGACCTTCAATGCTGTCCACATCCGGTTTTTCCATCTGACCGAGAAACATTCTTGCATAAGACGAAAGACTCTCGACATATCTGCGCTGACCGTCGGCATAGATAGTATCGAAAGCAAGCGATGATTTTCCTGAACCAGAAAGACCGGTCATAACGATGAGCTGATCTCTGGGGAGTTCAAGGTCGATATTTTTAAGGTTATTAGCTCTTGCGCCTTTAATGACGATTTTATTTTTCATTTTAACACTCCTAAAATAATACTGGGATTCCAAAGGGGATGTACTCCCCTTTGGCAGGGTTCAGGGACAGCGTCCCTGACGGGGTATCGGGGCAGAGCCCCGAAAAGGACAGCGTGAAGGTAATAAACAGAATTAAAATCACCCCGACACCCAAAATTAAAGCAAAACCTATTCCACGCTGTCCGAAAATTATCGGTTTAACTTCCGCAGTTCTTGTGAGCGCAGAGCGAACACGCTATAAAGCTGCGACGAGAAAAATAACGTATACGCTTATAATTCATGTTCGATAGTTTTAACAAACCGTTTGTTCGCACGAGCTACGCTCTGCTCCCTTACTTATACGGACAGCATGGAACAGGTTATGCCTCAATTTTTATAGAATTAAAGCTTTTAATTCTGTTTATTACCTTCACGCTGTCCTTTTCGGGGCTCTGCCCCGATACCCCGTCAGGGACGCTGTCCCTGAACTCTGCCAAAGGGATATTATCCCTTTGGAATCCCATTATTAGCTTATTTTTATTTTTCCTGTAGTTCTTTTATTTTGTCTCTTAAATATGCAGCGTGCTCAAATTCAAGCAGCTTTGCCGCACTCTTCATCTCTGCTGTATACTTCTCTATAAGCCTCTTCTTTTCCGCAGCACTCATCTTTCCTCTTGTTTCCTTCTCCTCGATACTCTTTTTCGAGGTTATCTCAAGAACGTCTCTTACTCCCTTGATTATCGTCTTGGGAACGATTCCGTGCTCTTTATTATATGCCTGCTGCAAACTGCGTCGGCGTTCTGTTTCGGTAATAGCTCTCTCCATTGAACCCGTAACGGAATCAGCGTACATGATTACCTGACCTCCGGCATTTCTCGCAGCTCTTCCTATGGTCTGAATAAGGGATGTTTCACTTCGCAGGAATCCCTCTTTATCGGCATCGAGAATAGCGATAAGGCTTACTTCCGGAATATCAAGTCCCTCTCGCAGCAGGTTTATTCCGACAAGAACATCGAATTCGCCGTTTCTAAGGTCTTTGATAATTTCCATTCGTTCGATAGTATCTATATCGTGGTGGAGATAGCGTATCTTAATTCCAAGCCTGTCATAATACTGAGTAAGATCTTCCGCCATTTTCTTAGTTAAAGTCGTTATAAGAACACGCTCGTTTCTCTCCACACGAATATTTATTTCCGAAAGCAGATCATCGATCTGACCGTCAACGGGCTTGACTATAATTTCGGGATCAACAAGACCGGTCGGACGTATCACCTGCTCAACTATAATATCGGTTTTTTCACGTTCTATCTGTCCGGGAGTTGCACTAACGTATATTGCCTGATTTATATGACTGTTAAACTCGTCAAAATTAAGCGGACGGTTGTCCATTGCGCTCGGAAGCCGGAACCCATAGTCCACAAGAGTAGTTTTCCTCGCTCTGTCTCCGGCATACATTGCCCTTACCTGCGGAAGAGTTACATGGCTCTCATCCACGATAAGCAGAAAATCATCGGGGAAATGGTCAAGCAGAGTCTGCGGAGTACTTCCGGCAGGTCTTCCTGCAAGAACACGGGAATAATTCTCGATACCGCTGCAATATCCTACTTCCTTCAACATTTCCATATCGTAATGAGTACGCTGTTCAATTCGCTGAGCCTCAATAAGCTTATTGTTAGAGGTAAAATAATCAACTCTTTCAGCAAGCTCGCTGTCTATTTCGGAAATAGCACGGTCGACCATAGCGTCATCATAAACATAATGCGAAGCCGGAAAAATTGCCGCATGAGATACAACCGCCTTAACTTCTCCGGTAACGACATTTATCTCGGAAATACGGTCTATTTCATCGCCGAAAAATTCCACACGAATAGCCGTATCGCTCCGGCTTGCCGGAAAGATCTCTACAACGTCTCCCCTTACACGGAATTTATTTCGTTCAAAAGCAATATCATTGCGTTCATAACGAATTCGGACAAGCTCGCTGAGAAGCTGTTCTCTCGTCATTTCCGCTCCCTGACGTATAGAAACGACCATTGAACGGTATTCATCAGGACTTCCCAGAGAATAAATACACGAAACACTGGCAACGATAACAACATCTCTCCTTTCAGCAAGAGCTGTTGTAGCGGAATGACGCAGCTTATCTATCTCATCGTTTATTGACGAGACTTTTTCGATAAAGCTGTCGGTACTCGGAACATAAGCTTCCGGCTGATAATAATCGTAATAAGAAACAAAGTATTCAACAGCGTTTTCGGGGAAAAATTCCTTGAATTCCGAACAAAGCTGAGCAGCAAGAATCTTATTATGAGCAAGAACGAGAGTCGGTTTATTCACACGGGCAATGACGTTAGCCATAGTAAAAGTTTTACCCGAACCGGTAACGCCAAGCAGTATCTGTTCTTTTTTGCCTGATTCAAGCCCTTGCACAAGCTGGTCGATAGCCTTTGGCTGATCGCCCGCAGGGGCATATTCAGAGAATAATTTAAAATTGGACATAGGATATCTCCTTAAAAGCGTAATCACAATTATTATTATAACACATATTTCTGATAAAATAAAGAGCGTGGAACATTTTTTCTTTTTTTAATTTATTGTTGAGATTTACATAAAAATGTGTTATAATAAAAATAATCCCTTGATTCTCTCGCCTTCTCATTTTCTTTTTAGGAGTTTTTATTAAGATCAACAAAATACAGCTTGACTGCCACACTGAAAATTTCTCAAAAACCTCAGCAAATATGTCCCCTGCAATTTTTCTATTCACTAATGGCAGACGCGCTTATTAACGGTAGAAAAATGGATATACCGTCAAACTGCGCAGTTTTATTCAGCGGCGGACAAATTATCCTGAAAAAAACCGGCTCAAAAAATCTGCGGTTCGGTCATATAAGTTTTCGAACCTCTGCCGCAGACAGGCAGTATATCGCATCGCTTGAGATTCCAACAGATGTTCCGATCAAAATTGAAAACGACTTTATAATCAAATCCGCAATAAAATCAATGAAGATACATTCCTCTGTGAAAAGCCGATTATCAGGAGAATTTGCCGAGCTTTCCATGCGTATTATTTTCATATCGCTTAGCGAAGCCTGCCACATTTCCGATAAGGCAGAATCCATTAACGTTCCGCATTTTGAAAGCTTAAAAAAACTTCGTGATTATATTTACGAAAATCCAACTGAAACGCTTTCAATAGCACAGATATGCTCTGATATGAAAATCAGTCCGACTTATCTCCACCGGTTATATTATGCCGCTTTCGGAGTAACCTGCCGTCAGGATTCCATTGAAAGCCGTCTTATCTATGCAGCGGAACTTCTTGAAACGACTGATCTTACAATAAACGAAATATCAGATCTATGCGGATATGAAAACGATTCCTACTTTATGCGGCAGTTCAAGCAGCGACGTGGATGTACTCCCACTGAATACAGAAAAAAGCTGAACACAGATTAATTTCTGCGTTCAGCTTTTATTTTGAACTTATTATTTTATACCTCCGGAAGAGATCTTAAAACAAGCGGTTGTTTTATTCGACCATACGTCATCATCATAAGATACTTCAAAATCGCTCCATCCGGTATTAACTTCCCATACTGCATATCCTTTAATTTTCTTTCCGGAAGCAACATCACCGGAAGCAGAATCATATCCGTCAACATCATTCATTATCACTGTATTTTTTACATTAGAATCATCGGCATATGCCTTAAAATAAAGCGGATTAAAGTAATCGTCCTCGTCAGAAATATTTTCCGCTTCCAAAAAAAGAACAAGAAATTCTTTGCCTGTCTCCGGCTTATCAGTATAAAATCCACCGTTTTCGGAAATACTGCTGTATGTTTTAGCGTCCAGCAAAGAAATTTTCCAGTTGTCTCCTTCTATGTACTGTCCTATGCCGGCATAAGCAATCTCATTTTCTTTATCAGAACCGTTATCCGAAGATCCAATATCTCCTATTTTGGCTTTAGATTCCTCTGAACCGCATCCGGTTATACTAAAAAGACTTACGGCAGCTGTGACAGCCATTATTGACTGAACAAGAAATTTAGATGTTTTTTTCATAAAAAACCCTCCATTATATTTTTAGTGATAATATTATAACACTAAAAATATAAATTGTCAACTCTATAGTTGTAATAAATTGATTCTTTAGATATTATAATATATTCATATCAAAAAATGTTCTATGACTATATATAATGAAAGGCATGATATTATGGACGTTGGAAAAAGAATCAAACAGCTTCGCGAAATGCGTGGAGTTACCGTGAATAAGCTTGCTAATATGGCTGGATTATCTCAAAGCTTTTTAAGAGAAATTGAACTGGGAAATAAAGTTCCCACTGTTGAAACTTTATCCTATTTCTGCGATGCATTGGAAGTTTCTTTAAGTGAATTTTTTAGTGAAGATACGCCAACGATCAATCCAATATTAAAAACATCAATTACGAAACTAAATGCAGAACAGCAGATCAAACTTGCTGAATTTCTGAATTGTTTATAA
>ENA-UOJL01003120-UOJL01003120.1-human-gut-metagenome-genome-assembly--contig:-P47-NODE-3120-length-12153-cov-3.177137_pt1 | contig 12153 bp, 9 predicted proteins | sample MGYA00242347_ERZ723894 | MGnify/ENA metagenome assembly ERZ723894
GAAGTACTCCACGGTATCGACCTTGCATTGAAGGAGGGGCAAATGACCGCCTTGGTCGGCGAAAGCGGAAGCGGCAAATCCACTCTTGCAAAGCTACTGGTTCACTTCTATGACTTGAACGGCGGGCGCATCACTCTGGGCGGTCAGGATATCCGTGACATGAAGATCGAGGCGCTGAACGATCAAATATCCTATGTGTCGCAGGAGCAGTTCTTGTTCAACACCAGCCTGTACGAAAACATTCTGATCGGACGCCCAACTGCATCCCGTGAGGAGGTTCTTGAGGCCGCGAGGCGCGCCCAGTGTGATGAGTTTCTTGCACGCGTCCCGCAAGGCATCGATACTATGGCGGGCGATGGAGGAAAGATGCTGTCCGGTGGTGAGAGACAACGTATTTCTTTGGCGAGAGCCTTGCTAAAAAATGCTCCTGTGATTGTTCTGGATGAGGCTACAGCTTTCATCGATCCGGAGAATGAAGAAAAGATGAACGCAGCGATTTCCGAAGTGATTGCCGGAAAGACGGTCTTGGTTATCGCCCACCGCTTACATACGATCAAAAACGCAGATAAAATCTGTGTTCTGAATCAAGGAAACCTTGCGGCAGAAGGGACGCACGATGAACTTCTCCGATCTTCCGATGAATACCGTCGCTTGTGGAAAGCTGCGGAGGAAAGTGCAGTCTGGGAGGTGAGAGCATGATCAGTTTAATATTCCGTGTCTTACGAGTGGCAGATGGCTATCAGGGACGAATCCGTGGAGCAGCTGTCCTATCTTTCCTGAAATCATTTTGTGCAAAAGCGCCGTTTGTCGTTGCCTTTTTCATGATTTCCGCTTTTCTCGACGGCACAGTGACTAAAACTACCTGCGTGTTTTCTGGGATTGCACTGGTTGCGTGTATTATAGTCCAAAGTCTTCTTCAAAACGCCGCCGACCGACTTCAATCTGCTGCTGGTTTTGAGATTTTTGCAGACAAAAGAAAACAGCTTGGTTCCCATCTGCGCAAATTGCCTATGGGGTATTTCACGGAGGGCAACATCGGGAAGATCAGTTCTGTTCTCGCCACCGATATGCTGTTCATTGAGGAAAACTTGATGATGGTTCTTGGAGACCTGATGAGCTATCTTTTCTCAGCAGTGATTTTCGTCATTATGATGTTCGGATTTAATCCTTGGATGGGGCTATTGAGTCTGGTTATTACGCTCATTATGTATGCGATCGGCGAAGCTATGAAATCAAGCCAGTTGAAGTACTCCGACGAACGACAAGCCGCCAGCCAAAAACTGACGGAATCCGTGCTGGACTTTACCGAGGGAATCGGAATCATTAAGACGTATAACCTTCTGGGAGAAAAATCGAAAACGCTGACGGATAGTTTTGTATATTCCTGTGAGCGCAATCTGGAATTTGAAGAAGGTCATGCGCCTTGGGCTCGTGCCGTGAATCTAACTTACGGTTTGGGCAGCACCGCCATGCTGGCTTTGTCGTGGTTTCTGTATCAGAATGGGGCCATGAATATCGCTACGTTTATCGGCTTCCTGTTCTTTACGTTTGAGTTGTTTGGACCACTGAAAGCCTTCTATGGGCAGATAACACGCTTGACGGTTATGAATGCCTGTCTGGACCGCATTGAGGCGGTATTTGAAGAAAAGGAACTCTGTGACAACGGAAAGGATATTCTTCCCGACAGCACCGATGTCCCGGAGATCGAATTCAGAAATGTCACCTTTGCATATGACAAACGAAATGTGCTGAATCATGTGTCCTTTACCGTGCAGAAAAATACGATGACAGCATTAGTCGGACCTTCTGGCGGCGGTAAATCTACGATTGCCAGTTTGCTGCCCCGTTTCTGGGATGTAAAAGACGGCAGTATTCTTCTGCGGGGCAAAGACATCCGAACGGTTCCGCTTGCATCTTTGATGGAGAACATCAGCATGGTGTTTCAGCGGGTCTATCTGTTCCAGGATACGGTTTATAACAACATTGCAATGGGGCGCATGGATGCCTCCGAGGAAGAAGTATATGAAGCCGCAAGGAAGGCACGATGTTATGACTTCATCATGGCATTGCCGGAAGGCTTCCAGACAGTGATCGGTGAGGGTGGCGCATCTCTATCCGGCGGCGAACAGCAGCGGATATCCATTGCCCGCTGTATCCTAAAGGACGCTCCCATTGTTATTTTGGATGAAGCGACTGCCAGCGTTGACGCAGATAACGAGAGCCAGATTCAAGCTGCCATCAGCGAACTTGTACAGGGAAAAACTTTGCTGGTTATCGCTCACCGGCTCCATACCATCGCAAAGGCTGACCAGATTCTTGGTATCAAGGATGGTGAAATTGCGGAACAAGGCAATCACGAAAGTCTGATTGCAGCTGAAGGGCTTTATCACAATATGGTACTCAAGAAAGCGACTGTTAAAGGCTTTCAAAATAAGGTATAAGGAGAAAATCTCATGACAACCAGACTCACTGTAAAAGACCTCATCAACGTTGGTGTATTCACTGCGCTCTACATCGTTATATTCTTCGTCTCCAGCTTCATTGGCTACATACCGGTATTTATGGTTCTGCTACCGGTTATATGTGCTGTCGTAGTTGGGATTCCTTTTATGCTGTTTCTATCCAAAACCCATACATTCGGGATGGTCACTATTATGAGCATGATTCTTGGACTCTTTGCAATCCTTCTGGGACGCCCTTGGCCGGTACTGCTGATTGCCGTCTTAGCCGGTGTGGCTACCGATCTCATTTTGAAAAGCGGGCATTACAAGAGTGTGAAGCTTTCCATTATCGGTTCCGGCGTATTCAGCACATGGATGATGGGCATGGCTCTTCCCATGTTCTTCGGCTATCGTGAGCCTTATTTCGAATCTATGCGCACAGGGTATGGTGATACCTTTGCTGACGCCCTCTATGCGATTACTCCCGACTGGATGTTCTTTGTACTGACGGCGCTGTGCGTTGTCGGTGGTATTCTTGGCGGCCTGCTCGGCGCAAAAGTATTGAAAAAACACTTTAAGAAAGCCGGAATGGCATAATGCAAACAACAGTTTTAACATTCAAAGAAAGTGGTATGCGGGCCCCATTGGACCCGCGCACCTCTCTGTATTCTATTTTGATCATCAGCATGATTATGATTGGCGGCAGCCTGTCCGGCGTAGAATACTGGCTGCGCTTTGGCTGTTGCATTCTTCCGTTGGTACTCCTGCTGGCCATGCGCAATCTGCGTTTTGCGATGGTGTACTTCGGCCTGTATGCCTTTGCGATGCTCATGGAAGGCACAATTATACAGCTGACCGAAGGATTTTTTAATCTGATTCTCGTGATGATTGCAGGATTGATCTCCCGATTCCTTGCTCCTATGGTCATGGGGTATTGTATGATGCAGTATACAACGGTTTCCGAGTTCATCGCTGCAATGGAACGGATGCATGTTCCGCAGGCCATCACGATTCCTATGTCTGTTATGTTCCGTTTCTTCCCCACCATCAGCGAGGAAAACAGCGCGATCACGGAAGCTATGCGGATGCGTCGAGTAAACGGAACCCAGCGAGGACTCATGAAACGAATGGAATACGAGCTTGTCCCGGTCTTGATGTCGACGGTTCGGATAGCGGATGAACTGTCACAGGCTTCCCTGACCAAAGGATTGGGTGGCCATGTAAAGCGCACTCACATTTGTGAGGTGGGGCTGCGGTGGCAGGATTATCTTCTTCTGCTTCTTTTGACGGCAGCTCTTGTGCTGTTTATGGTGTACTGACTATGATCGAAATAAAAAATGTATCCTTTGCTTATCGTGTCAGTGACGCGGAGGGCAAGCCAGTCCTGCAATCCGCTGTCAAAGACTTGAATCTTACGATTCACAGCGGTGAGTTCATAGTCCTGACCGGAAGTTCCGGCTGTGGAAAAACCACTGTCTGCCGGCTGATCAACGGACTAATTCCACATTATTTTGAAGGTGAAAGACAAGGCGAAGTTCTGATTGAAGGCACAGACGTGGCAAAGGAACCCATCTATGATACTGCCCGGCTGGTCGGAAGCGTATTTCAGAATCCCCGCAGTCAGTTTTTTAATGTGGATACTACAAGCGAATTGGCGTTTTCAGCAGAAAATCAAGGCCGTGACCCAGAGAAGATTCGCCAAGATATTGACAAGACATCGGATATGATGGGGTTATCTCCGCTCCTTAACAGAAGTATGTTCAAGCTATCCGGCGGTGAAAAACAAAAAATTGCCTGCGGTACCGTTGCTGTTGCCGATCCTTCTATCATTGTGTTGGATGAACCGTCCTCCAATCTGGATTTAAATGGCATTGAGGAACTCAGAAAAACACTCTATATGTGGAAATCTCAGGGAAAAACGGTTGTTATCGCAGAACATCGACTGTTTTTCCTGCGGGAGCTTGCAGACCGGCTTCTCCTCTTTGAAGATGGGCGGATCGCCAAACAGTTTTCAGGAGAAGAGTTCTCCAGACTCTCTGCGGAAGAGACATCTCGGCTCGGGATTCGGTCTGTTGGGCTTCCGGAATTTGCCGGGCATACACTGTGCACGGCACCGATAGATCACACCATCACGATCGAAGGTATGGAGTTCTCCTATGCAGACAAACTTCACGGCATCAAGATTCCGGCCCTGACACTTCCACAGGGGGAGATCATTGCGATAATCGGACATAATGGTGCAGGAAAAAGTACATTTGCAAGAACGCTATGCGGTCTGAATAAAAAGGCAAAAGGGGTTGTACACTGGAATGGAAAGACGGTTCCAGCGCCCAAAATGCTTGGGTACTGCTACATGATCATGCAGGATGTAAACCACCAGCTGTTCACAGAAAGCGTATTGGAAGAAATTTTGCTCAGTATTCCGGAATCGTATCCGAGCGATGAGCGTGAAGATAGGGCGCGAGAAGCTCTAAGGCTTTTGGACATGGAATCTTTCGCTGATATGCACCCGATGGCGCTTTCCGGCGGACAAAAACAGCGGGTTGCGATTGCAAGCGGAATCGCCGCCGAAAAAGAAATTATTCTGCTTGATGAGCCAACCAGCGGACTCGACTATGGTCACATGAGGCAGGTGGCCGACGTTCTTCGGATGCTCAAAGAAAACGGAAAAACCGTTTTGGTTATTACGCATGATCTGGAACTGATTGCGTGTTGTGCTGATCATATTTTGCATCTGGAGAATGGAATGTTGCACGCCAACTATCCTGTGAGCCGCGCTGCAATTTTCGGCCCAATACAGGGTGGAAATTTCTAGAGACATAAAAAGGCCATCTCTGGCAATTCAGATGAATTCCCCAAAGATGACCTTTTCCATTTGCGACCTGTTACGGCTGAACGGTAGCCTCCCACTCACGCCCCTGGCAGAGCACAGAAACCGTTGCCGGTGCACCGTGCAAATGGCACTCCGTGAGCTTTCCCTCTGACCAGGCCAGGTCCACGGTTATATTTCCCTTCGCCAGCAAACCCTTGACGGATCCGTCCCTCCATTCATCGGGGAGGGCCGGCAGGAGTAAGAGCTTGCCATCTTCACATTGTAGCAACATCTCCGCGATTCCGCTGGCCGCACCATAATTGCCATCGATCTGGAATGGCGGGTGCGCGTCGAAGAGGTTGGAGTACGTCCCGCCTCCAGCGCCATAGTTGACGCCGCCCTCCCCAACAAGCCGAAGCTGACGCCTGATCAGCCGCAGCGCGTGATTTCCGTCACCCAGGCGCGCCCAGAAATTGATCTTCCAGCCAAGGCTCCAGCCCGTCCCGTCATCTCCCCGGATTTCCAGGGTCTTACGGCAGGCCTCCGCCAACTCTGGCGTTTTTCTGGGAGAAATCAGGTGCGACGGATGTAAGGCATACAGATGGGATACGTGGCGATGGTGAACCTCCGTCTCCTTCATCTCCTCATACCATTCCAACAATTGTCCCTGGCTTCCTGTCTTAAAGGGCAGCAGCCTCGGGAGGGCCTCCTCCAATTCCGTGCGAAATGCCTCGTCCTCCCCTAGAATCTCGCTGGCCTGAATACAGTTGCCAAATAGCTCCTTTATGATCCCCATGGTCATGGTGCTGGTCTGGGAGACAGAGCAGCGCCTGCCATCGGGAAGGGTAAAGGAATTCTCCGGGGATGTGGAAGGCGCGCAGATCAGATATCCGTCCTGGTCCTCAACCAGCAGATCCAGGTAGAACTGGGCTGCCTCCTTCATGACGGGATAGCCGTGCTCCCGAAGATACGCGATGTCGCCCGTATACTCATAGTAGTCGTACAGGTGGCGGCAGAGCCATCCGGAGGACATGGGCCAGAAAGCAAAGACAGCGCAGCCTGGATTGTGTAGGGTTCCAACCGGCGATGTCTTCCTCCACAGGTCCGTATTATGATGGGACGTAAAGCCCCGCGCCCCGTAGTGATCCCGCGCCGTTTTGCGGCCGCTCTCCACCATCTCCTCCACCATGGTCAGCAGCGGTTCCATCATCTCCCTTAAGTTGCAGGGGAGAGTGGGCCAATAATTCATCTCGGTATTGATATTGATGGTATAGTTGCTGTGCCATGGCGCGTTGAACTGCTCATTCCAGATTCCCTGGAGATTGGTCGGCTGTGAGCCCTCCCTGGAGCCCGCAATGGTCAAATACCGCCCATAGTTGAAGATCAAGGTGGGCAGCGCCGGATCTGAGATGCCCTGCTGGTAATCCAGGAGACGCTGATCCGTAGAGATTCCGCCGCGATTGGCGGAGCCTAAATCCAATTCGACCCTGGCATAATACGGCATATAGTCCTTGAGATGGGCCTCTTTCAGTTCTTCATAGGGAAGGGCCTTCGCTTTGCGCAGATTGTCCGCACAAGCCTGCCGGTATTCCTTTCCATCCAGATAGGGGTGGCGGTTATAGCCATTGAAGCTGGTCTCGCAGGCGAAAAAGATGACGGCCTCCTTCGTGCGGCGAACCCGAAAAGCGCCGCTGTCCGGCTTGTCCACGGTCCCCGAGGAAAGATTGATGCAGGCCGCCGCGCGGAACTGCACCCCTCGCTCTTCTGGTTTTTCAGAATATATATAGGTCTGATCCGAGAATTGCCGCTCAAGATCCTCCAGAGACGGGCATTCTCCTTCCAAAAGCAGCATCTCCGGCTCTGTGATCAGCATGGAGCGCAGAGGGGACGTCATCCGCAGCGTAAAGGAAAACTCCTTTTCTCCGCTGAGCCGAAGGGCCAGGACTCGATGGGGATGGGACACAAAAACCTCCCGGGACATGCGGGCGCCGCCAGCCTTATACTCCACGGTGGCGAGGGCTGTCTCCAGGTCCAAGGTCCGGGTATACTCCGTGATCTCCCCTTCCACATCCATATCCAGCCACAGGTCTCCCAAGGGAAGATAGGCCTCCGACCAATTGTTAAGACAATTCTTCTCAATGAGTTCTTGTGCTTCAGCCAGCTTCCCGTCCAGCGCCAACTGCCGGGCCTTACGGAAATACACATCGCTGCCCGGTGTTGTTTCCATGCGGGGATACCCGCTCCACAGGGTATCCTGATTCAGAGCGATTCTCTCATACTCCGTGCGGCCAAAGACCATAGCCCCTAACGATCCGTTTCCCAGAGGCAGGGCCTCCGTCCATTCCTTCGCCGGCTTGTAGTATCGCAGTATCGAGCTATCTTTATCCATTGTACTTCTCCTTTTGCCATTCCCAATATTTCTTTCCATTATAGCAGAAATGAATGGAATGTCTATCTTTTTTTCCAATTTTGCTTGTTCAATTTCGATTTCCGCCGTATAATAGACGAAAGATCTTGTCTGAAAGGAGTTTCTACTATGCGAATTGAGTCCATATCAACGCAGCTGCACAGCCCCGAGGCAACCGCTCTATTCCGGCAGCTGTACGGCGCCGACCGCGCCTCATCCAACGTTCTTCGCTACGAGCATCTAGCTCAGAAATTTGTTGAAACCTTTGGCAACATGGAGTTTGAGTATTTTAGTTCTCCCGGCCGAACAGAGATCAGCGGCAATCACACCGACCACAACCACGGGAAAATATTAGCGGGCAGCATTCATCTGGATTGCGTGGCTGTCGCCGCAAAAACTGATTCCGGTAGGATCACCATCGTGGACGAAACATATCAGGAGCGCTATGACCTATCCGTGACAGATCGAGTATCCAACGAGACCACAGGAACCCTCGCCCTGCTGAAAGGTCTTCTGGCCGGCTTTCAGGAAAGGGGACTGACCGTAGGCGGATTTAACGCCTATGTAGCCACGGACGTCATCAGCGCCGCCGGCGTCAGCTCCTCCGCCTCATTTGAAATGTTGATCTGCTGCATTTTAAACACCTTCTACCACGACGGCGCTCTGGACGTGGTGACACTGGCTAAAATCGGCAAATACGCCGAGAATCAGTACTGGAACAAACAGTCAGGGCTTCTCGACCAGCTATCCTGCGCCGTAGGGGGAATCATAACCATCGATTTTGCCAACATCGACGCGCCGTCCATTCAGAAGGTAGACTTTAGCTTCGATGACGTGGGCTATGATCTTGTGATCGTCAACACAGGCAAGGGACATGCGGATCTCAGCGCGGAATACTCCTCCATCCCCATGGAAATGAAGGCGGTTGCAGCATATTTCGGATGCGAAACCCTATCGGAGGTTGCGCTGGACCAAGTGCGGGACAATGTGGACGCGCTGCGCAAAGCGGTGGGCGATCGCGCCGTACTCCGCGCTTTCCATTTCTTTACAGAAAATGAACGGGTCGAAGGGGAGATACTGGCCTTGCGGGAAAACCGTTTCGAAGACTTTTTGGATCTCGTAACCCGCTCCGGCAACTCCTCCTGGAAATGGCTCCAAAACTGCTACTCTATCTGCGATTGTCAGGAGCAGTCCGTAACCCTCGCCCTTGCTTTGACTGAGCTGTATCTCGCAAAACTAGGGCAAGGCGCTTGCCGCGTCCACGGGGGCGGCTTTGCCGGCGTGATCATGGCGTTGCTTCCGAAGGGCGCGGTAGCGGATTACAGCGCCTATATGGAAAAAGCGCTGGGCAGCGGCTGCACCTACCCCATGCGGTTGCGCCCTCTAGGTTCCATCCGAGTCCCGTTTTAAGTTGACGGCTGTGGCGGCACCGCCTCACGGCGAATTTTCCCATAGGAGGAAATCCAGAATCGGAAACCTTCCCTCTTTTTTTATTCCCGTGTCGCCTTCAAGCCGTCGATAATCTCATTGTACACATCCATCTTCAAGCCCGATACCACAGACAAAATATTCTGCGGAATTCCTTCAACTCCGATGGCAGACACATCATACTGTCCCCCTGTCACACCCGTCCGAAATCCATACCGATTGAACGCGATCTCCTGGATTCGTTTATCGTTCAGGGCATCCACAAAGCGCGACCCCGCATCGCTGAAGGAAATGATACAGTGGGAATTCCAGATGGTGGGGCTGGGGTAGAGGATGCGCATTGAGTCCTTAACCTGGGCGTACCCCTCCGGGTTCGCGTTGGCAAAGTCGATGACGCTCTTCTCATAGTCTACGATCATGGGCTTCGCCCCGACGCCGGTTCGCAGATATAGGTCAAAGAGATCCGCCGGCGTGTTATTCATAAATCCCGACTTAATGTAGAAATTGGAAAGTTTGGGCATCGTCTGCAACAAACTGTCCTGGGTGATTTCGCCGCCGTTCATAATCGATGCCAAAAGGCCATAGTACGTTGCACCGGGGGAGGATGTCACAGGGTCTGTTGACGCAATGTTAATATTTCCATAAATACTGTCAAGACCAATATCACTCCACTTCTTTCCTTCATTGATATACTCCAAAAGTTTTGGCATATCGGTCACATAGTAAGTCCCGTTGTCCTCCGTCACAATCTTTTCTCTGATGAATGCGTCAACCACCACATCCCAGCTGTAAAAAACGATGGGCGTATTGAGCGCGATGGCCCCCTTCTTCTTCGCTAGCCGGGGCGCCTCTCCCTCCGCCGCTGGCAGCTGGTAGTACTCATAATAGCGCTGGTCAGAGAAAAAGACAAAGTCGTAATTCTTCGTCTGCCCATCGAGTTCATAGGTCAATGGATCCTTAATCAACTTTCCGTTGCTCCAGGCGTCATTTTTGACAACCAGGTTGTACTCTTCCAGTAAGATCCGATTCACCTCTTCATCCGCCAAAAAATTCTCTTTTCCACCGCCCACAGCGCCGTAGATGACATCCCCCTTCTGGGATGCCCCTCCGATCAGACGGCTGATGAGAACCCCCGCGATGATAATGACAACAAAAATTCCGATTCCAATGCCCAGCTTCTTACCATTTGTTTTCAACATATCGTCCCCCTTAGACCGTCAGATCTGTATCTTGGCGCGCGCTCTTCTTAAAATCCTCCTCTGTGAGGAGTCCATCCTGCTTGCAAGCGTTGGTCATGACTTCCATCTCCACCGATAGATCCAGCATATCGTCCTCAAAAAGATTCGCGTACTGTTTATCCATGGCTTTCTTGATATCGCCCAGATATTTGCTGACCAATTGTTTCTGCTCTGGCTTGATCACGCCGCCCTCAATCCGCTCATATTTGCCGAGGATGCTATCCAGCGTGGGCAAATAGTATTTGAAAAACTTCCGAACCGCAGAAATATTTTCGGGTCTTGCTTTCAATTCTTTTAAAATATCCTGTATCGTTTTGAGGATGGCCGACGCTTGCCCTTTGATGTTGGGATCCCGAAGTTTTGCCACGTGCTGTTGAATTTCCTTCAAGTCCTCCTCGCCATCCCCCAGGATATCCAGCTCCTTCCCCCTGGACCCGGAGATTTTGATGGTCCCAGAAGGGCGAAACAGTACAGCGAAGATGATAAAGGCCGCGATGCCTAGAACCAGACCGATCACCAGATTTTTTCCGAGGAAAAACACCGCGAGAAATGTGACTCCCGCCGCGACGCCCGCGATAATATAGCGATTCTCATTCATGTCCGTCTTCCCCTCTAATTATATCCGCGGACTGCCTTAAACGCGGCGCGCAGATCGCTTTTTCCATCAAAAACTCTGCCCCCCACCGTTTCGGAGATCGTCTCCAGCTCTCTGGGATTCGCGTCTCCGAATGTGATCGAGTAGATTCCCACATCCTGGTCACAGCGCTCATATCGCTCCACCAGCTCATCCAGCTTCGTCACAAGGGATTCTCCGTCCGTCATTAAAACAATCGATATGGTATAGGCATTGTTGTCATAGGCTTCGACCAGATCCAGCGCCTTGATCAGGGGCGCATAGATGTCGGTCCCGCCACTCGCACTCAGCATGTAGATCTCGGTAAGCAGCTTCTGGCCCTCGCTCCCATTTCCACTGAACTCGTCTCCTGGCCGGCTGTCAAAGGGCAGGATGTAGATTTCATCCTTCTCGCTAAACTGTATGTAATCTTCCCCCGCTTGGTCAGGATTCAAAATATATTCCATGGCATCGTAAAGCTCTAACTGCCCCTCCCCTCTCATGCTTCCCGAAAAATCTAGGCAGAAGACAGTGACCGACGGCTTCTTCAGCTCTGTCTGATACAGCCGCATCGCCGCCTTGATTACATTGGAGGCGGGATAGTTGATGGGCGATAGATATCCATCCGTCTGGATTCCCCAATCGGGATTAAAGACCTCCGAATCTCCGTAGGGGTTTCGCCCGCCATATCCGGAGCGCCGCCCTGTGGCCGCTAACGCTTTCTGGCCTTCCACGCTGAGCAGATAGGATTGTAGCTTCTGAAAAATTTGCTGTTTCTTCTCGTTTCCATGGTCCACATAGGCGAAGGGAGCGTCGCTCAGGGACACGCCGTCCACAGGATAAAGGAGATACAGGGGCTCCCTTCCCTCTTCAACCAACTGCTGATTCAAATGGATGAACGAACTCTCATAATTGACCATGGCATTGTATTCACCGCTGATAAATAGCTGGTTCAAGTATTCCTCGCTTCCGGATGAGCGCTTGACTCCGCTAAACAGACGGGTCAGCTTCTCTTGAAGCTGCAAGTCGCCGAGCATGGACTCCGTCAACACCTCCGGATTTCCCGCCAGAGTGCTCAGAAAGCCGAGATAGGCCGACGCGCCGCTGTTGGTCTGGGTGGCAGACGGCATGAGGAAGGTTAGGTCCCCGGATTCCACCTTCGACACAATGTCCGCCATGTACACAGGAGTGTCCACAAACCCCAATTCCTGAGC
>ENA-UOJL01003124-UOJL01003124.1-human-gut-metagenome-genome-assembly--contig:-P47-NODE-3124-length-12140-cov-8.557799_pt1 | contig 12140 bp, 10 predicted proteins | sample MGYA00242347_ERZ723894 | MGnify/ENA metagenome assembly ERZ723894
TCCGGGAAACCGGAATCAACTGTACCGTAGAAATTCCGGCACAGATGGACTGGGGTGGACAGATGGCATGCCTGATCGGATGGGGAAGCCCGTTTGACGCAGACGACCATACCTATAAGGTTTTTGGCACCGACAAAGGAGCGAATTATTCGAGCTATTCCAACGAAAAAGTAGATGAATATCTGTCACTTGCCCGTCAGAGCGACGACCCGGAGGTGCGGAAGGAATACTACGGAAAATTCCAGGAAGAGCTGGCAGAAGATCCGGCCTATGCATTCATCTGTTATATCGATGCAAATTATGTAGCGGACTCCGGCATTCAGGGCATTTCCAAAGACACGGTGCTGGGCCACCACGGCGTTGGTATTTTCTGGAATATTCAGGACTGGACAATCGAAGAATAAAAACAAAAAAGCAGACGAAGGAGGTATGGTTACCTCCTTTTTGTCTGTACAGGAGAAAAACGGAATGAAGGAACGATTAAAAGTGGAACATCTTTCCGTCAGCTTTTTTACGGATCAGGGGGAAGTACAGGCGGTCCGCGATGTCAGCTTTTCCCTGAATGCAGGTGAGGTGCTCGCTGTTGTAGGCGAGTCAGGCTGCGGAAAAAGTGTGCTCTGCAAAAGCATTATGAAGCTGCTGCCGGAGAATGCAAAGATCAAAAACGGAAAAATTCTGGTCAATGGAGAAGAAATTGCAGGATACGGGGAGCGAAGAATGCGGGAACTGCGGGGAAAACTGTTCTCGATGGTTTTCCAGAATCCGATGACTTCCTTAAATCCGACGATGACAGTCGGAGCGCAGATTGCAGAGGCAGTGCGGGCGCATCAGAAAGACATGGGAAAAGAAGAAGTGGAACAGAGAGTGACAGAACTGATGCAGCTGGTGGGAATCGAGCAGGCAGAAGAGCGGAAAAAGGCATATCCGTATCACTTTTCCGGCGGAATGCGGCAGCGGATCGTACTGGCGATTGCGCTGGCGGGCAATCCGGAAATTCTGTTTGCTGATGAGCCGACGACAGCGCTGGATGTGACGATTCAGGCACAGATTCTGGACCTGCTTCGGGAAATTCAGAAAAAACTGGGAACGGCGACGGTCTTTGTCACACATGACCTTGGCGTTGTAGCGCGGATCGCAGACCGGGTAGCGGTCATGTATGCGGGAAAAATAGTAGAGATTGGAACCGTGGATGAGATTTTCTATGATCCCCGTCATCCGTATACGTGGGGACTGCTGCGTTCCATACCGGCGTTTTCGAGGGGAAAAGAAAGCCTGCCGTCTATCCCGGGAATGCCGCCGTCTCTTCTCCATCCGCCGAAGGGCGATGCCTTTGCCAGCCGCAATGCTTATGCGCTGGAAATTGATTTTGAGGAGGAGCCGCCGATGTTCCGGGTTACAGACAGCCATTATGCGGCAACATGGCTGCTGGATGAGAGAGCACCGAAGGTTGTGCCGCCGATAGGAGGAAACACAGATGGAACATGAGATTTTGCTGGATGTGCGTCATCTGACCCATATTTTTCCACTGTCCCGGAAAACAGCAGTCAAGGCAGTCGATGATGTATCGTTTCAGATTCGAAGAGGAGAAATTTTTGGACTGGTAGGAGAATCCGGTTCCGGAAAATCTACCGCTGCACGCTGTGTGATGAATATTTATCAGCCATATGCCGGCCAGATTTATTATAAAGGGATTGATACCTGCGACAGAGGCCAGTTCCGGAAAAATAAAAAAATGCTGCAGACGACACGCCAGATGATTTTTCAGGATTCCGGTTCCAGTCTGAATCAGAAGATGAAGGTCCGCGACATTATTGAGGAGCCGATGCGCGTGCAGAAAATCCGGCCGCTGCGGGGAAGCTATGAGGAGGAAGCCAGATTCCAGATGAAATACGTGGGGCTGGATCCGGAATATCTGAAAAAATATCCGGGAGAATTGTCCGGCGGACAGCGGCAGCGCGTTGCGATTGCACGGGCACTGACGATGGAGCCGGAGCTTCTGGTGGCGGATGAACCGATTGCATCGCTGGACGCGTCGATACAGGCACAGATTGTGAATCTGTTCCGTCATCTGCAGAAGGAGCACGGTTTTTCGTTCCTGTTTATTGCGCATGATCTGGATATGGTCGAATTTCTGTGTGACAGAGTAGGTGTGATGTACCATGGAAAACTGGTGGAGACCGGCCCGGCGCGGGCCGTGTTTGAAAATCCGCTGCATCCATATACGAAAGCACTGATCGCGGCCATTCCGATTCCGGATCCGCGAAGGGAAAGAGCGAGAGCTGTACCGGATTTTTCCAATACAGAATTTTCCCGGACGGGAACACTGCGGGAAGTGGAAAAAGATCATTTTGTGCTGATGGAGGGAGGCGATGCAGGATGAAAAGCCGGAACAGAGTGCTTTACTATGGAAAAAAAGCAGCGGCATTTCTGGCAAGTGTTCTGCTGCTGTCTGTGCTCGTATTTTATATTTCAAGGCTTGCGCCGGGAGATCCGCTGGTATCATATTACGGAGACCGCGTGGAAAAAATGACGCCCGAAGAAAGAGCGTGGGCCGAAGAAAAATTGGGACTGAAGGATCCCATTTCCGTACAGTATATCCGCTGGGCAGGCAATGCGCTGCAGGGGGATTTCGGAATTTCGTACAAATATAAAATGGATGTAATGCGCGTGATCGAGGGAAGAATTGGAAATACGCTGGTGCTTGGCGGCATTGGATTTCTGCTGATTTTCACCCTCGCGCTGCTTCTTGGAATTTTCTGTGCATGGAAGGAAGATACTTGGCTGGACCGCATCATCTGTAAGGTGGGAACCATCACGGGATGTATTCCGGAATTCTGGCTGTCGCTGCTTCTGATTCTTGTTTTTTCCATGCAGCTCAAATGGCTGCCGAGTTCCGGTGCCTACTCTGTTGGAAAACAGGCAGATTTTTCCGACCGTGTCTGTCATCTGATCCTGCCGATGACGGTCGTAGTGCTGAGTCATTTGTGGTATTACGCATACATGATCCGCAATAAAATTCTGGATGAAGTGCGGGAAGAGTATGTGCTTCTGGCAAGAGCCAAGGGGCTGAAACGAAAGACGGTTCTGTTTCGGCATTGCCTGCGGAATACGATTCCGTCGTATCTTGGCATCATGGCCATTTCTGTTCCGCATGTGCTGGGGGGAACCTATATTGTAGAAACGGTTTTCTCGTATCCCGGTATCGGAACGCTGGCGTATGAGAGTGCACGGTACAAAGATTACAATCTTCTGATGCTGCTTTGCCTGATGTCCGGAATCGTTGTGATTCTGTGCAATATGGCGGCACAGATCATCAACGAGAGAATTGATCCGCGGATGCGGGAGAAAGAAGCGGCAGAAACATCGGAGGTAATGATGCTGTGACAGAAAAAACACAATTATTTCAATTTGCAGGAGAGAGGCCTGCAGAAAAAACAGAAGCAGAAAAAAAGAAAAAATGGTATCAGGACCGGCCGGTGGCAGCAGAGCTTTTTCTGGGTCTTCTTGTGCTGAGCTGCCTTTTCTGTGGGCAGATCATGACGAAGGATCCCTCGTATATGGATCTGAAAAACTGTTCCGTCATGCCGTGCCGGGAATTTCTGTTTGGAACCGATACGATGGGAAGAGATATTTTCTCGATGATCTGGTACGGCGGCAGAATATCGCTGGCGATCGGTCTGCTTTCTACGCTGATTTCCACTGTGATTGCCGTTCTCTTCGGCGCAGTCAGCGGATGTGCACCGGCGTGGCTGGACGCGCTTCTGATGCGGCTGACCGAGATCTTTTTGTCGGTGCCGAATCTTCTTCTTGTCATTTTTCTTCTGGCCGCTGCGGGAAAATCCAATGTGATTACGATTTCTGCCGTGATCGGAATGACAAGCTGGACAAGCATTGCAAAGGTTGTGCGGACCGAAGTACGGCAGATCCGGAACAGTGAATATGTGATTGCGTCGCGCTGTATGGGAGGCAGTTTTTTCTATATTTTATGGCACCATCTGGCACCGAACTTTTTTTCGTCTATTATGTTTATGGTGGTTATGAACATCCGAAGTGCGATTGTAGCAGAATCCACACTGAGTTTTATGGGAATCGGTCTTCCGCTGGAGGTGATTTCCTGGGGCAGCATGCTGTCACTTTCGGAAAAAGCGCTGATGACAAAGGCATGGTGGATCATTCTGATCCCGGGTGTTTTTCTGATTGTGACGCTGCTTAGTTTTACAAGCATTGGAAATTATCTGCGGAAGCAGGCAAACAGAAAACAGAGAAATCTGTGAGTTGTTCAGAGAGGCTGCGGTCTGTGGGGAATCCCTGCAGACTGCAGCTTTTTTGTCTTGCAATCAAATACAGGGATTGCTATAGTGAAAAGCAGAAAGAGTATTTTTAATACCTAAAAAACAGCGGGAGGAGAAGGAAATGCTGAAGAGTCAGGAAATGCGGAAACTTGCACCGGAGATGGATCCGCTCCGGATTGGAACAGGATGGAAAAAAGAGGATCTTGAAAAACCGCAGATTATGGTGGAGAGTACGTACGGGGACAGCCACCCGGGAAGCGGCCACTTAAATCTGCTGGTCGAGGAAGTGCGGAAAGGCGTTGCGGAAGCGGGGGGCTTCGGGGCGCGGTATTTCTGCACCGACATCTGTGACGGCGAGAGCCAGGGAACGGACGGCATCAACTACAGTCTTGCGAGCCGCGAGATGATCGCCAATATGATCGAGATCCACGCGAATGCGACACCGTTTGACGGCGGCGTCTATCTGTCGAGCTGCGACAAGGGTATGCCGGGCAATCTGATCGGCCTTGCGCGTGTCGATATTCCGGCGGTTGTTGTGCCGGGCGGAACGATGAATGCGGGACCGGAGATGCTGACACTGGAGCAGCTTGGCATGTACAGCGCAAAATTTGAGCGCGGTGAGATCGACGAGGAGAAGCTCGACTGGGCGAAATGCAATGCCTGCCCGAGCTGCGGTGCCTGTTCGTTTATCGGAACGGCATCCACGATGCAGATCATGGCGGAGGCACTCGGCCTCGCCCTGCCTGGAAGCGCTCTGATGCCGGCGACAAGCCCGGATCTTCTGGCATATGCACGGGAGGCAGGCCGCCAGGCGGTAAAACTGGCACAGATGGAGCATATGCGGCCAAGCGATCTTGTGACGAAAGAGAGTTTTGAGAATGCGATTCTTGTCCACGCGGCAATTTCGGGAAGCACAAACTGCCTGCTGCACATCCCGGCCATTGCGCATGAGTTCGGCATCGAGATTACCGGCGACACATTCGATCGTCTGCACCGCAACGCGCGGTATCTGCTCGATGTCCGCCCGGCGGGAAGATGGCCGGCAGAGTGCTTCTATTATGCGGGCGGCGTTCCGGCGATTATGGAAGAAATCAAAGATCATCTGCATCTCAATGTGATGACGGTGACTGGAAAGACGCTCGGAGAAAATCTGGCGGAGCTTCGTGAAAATGGATTTTATGAGAAGTGCAGCGGATGGCTCGCAAAATTTAATGAGCGGTATGGAACTTCGATTACAAAAGAAGATATTATCCGCCCGTATGACAAGGCGATCGGAACGGACGGCAGCATCGCTGTTCTGCGCGGAAACCTTGCGCCGGAGGGAGCCGTCATCAAACACACGGCCTGCCCGAAAGAAATGTTCCACGCCGTCCTCCGTGCCCGACCGTTCGACAGCGAGGAGGAGTGCCTCGATGCCGTGCTGAAACATAAAGTACAGAAAGGCGACGCCGTCTTCATCCGCTACGAAGGCCCGAAAGGCAGCGGTATGCCGGAGATGTTCTATACTTCCGAGGCAATCAGCAGCGACAAAGAGCTTGGAAAGAGCATCGCGCTTATCACCGACGGCCGTTTCTCCGGCGCCTCCACCGGCCCGGTCATCGGCCACTGCAGTCCCGAAGCTGTAGACGGCGGCCCGATCGCACTCGTCGAGGAAGGGGATTTGATTGAGATTGATGTGAAGGAACGAAAACTTAACATCATCGGAATCGCCGGTGAGCGCAAGTCCATGGAAGAAATCGATGCGATCTTAAAAGAACGCCGCCAAAACTGGAAACCGCGCGAGCCGAAATACAAAAAAGGCGTACTCCGTCTTTTCAGCCTCCACGCAGCAAGCCCGATGAAAGGGGCGTATCTGGAGTACTAAAAATACTTGCGTTTTTCTGGGATGGTCTTTAGAATTTAAGGCAGAGCAAAAAATGGAGGAAGGAGCAACAGAAAAACAAGTGAAAGAAAATACCTAAAAAACAAACGGTTCCTGTATAATGTTGCATCTCTTCAGAAAATGGTCGGAAGTCCAGATTCTGTCCAGAAGAATGTGGTGCTGGAGAACAATTCGCTGTCGGCGGAGCAGATTACCGGTGTGGAAAACCGAAAGAGCAAGGCAGGCGAAGCCGTTCTTCCGGTACTGCGCAGTGTTTCGCTGTTTCTTCTCGGGCTGCTTGGCGTGCTTCTGATTCTGCTGACGCTGCTTGTGATTGCGGCGGAGGCGGCGCGGATCATCTGCCTTGGACAGGCGGCAAAGAAACAGCAGCAACCGATGCAGAACTCGCCCGCAGATTTCCGGCGGTCGAGCCAGGCGAATATACGCGTGTCTGCCATCTGATCGAGAAACATATCTACGGTGAGATTCTGCTGTCTCCTTATGAGGAACGTACGCTGAACCATTTTCTGGAAAAGCTGATGGAGCCGGTACCGGGCTGCAGCTGGAAAATGCGGCTGAAGCTGCGCTATGCGTGTCTGCGCCGTGTGAATACGAAGAAAAAGAAAAGAAAGCACAGCGCTTTCCAGCAAAAATAAGGGTTAGGAAAACAAATAAAAGGAGGGTTTTACCATGAAATTTGTAACATTTAATATTCGCTGTGATTTTGGCCAGGATGGAGCCAATAATTTTATCTACCGCAGACCGCTGATTCTGGAAAAAATCAGACAGGAAAAGCCGGATATCATCGGTTTTCAGGAGGTACTGCCGCATGTGGCTGCCTGGCTGAAGGAAAATCTGACGGAATATTACATTGCCGGATGTGGAAGAGAAAAGGATCTGACCGGTGAGGCAATGATCATTGCCTATCGGAAAGAACGTTTTCAGAGTGTGAGCCTGGAAACCTTCTGGCTGTCACCGACACCGTACGTGCCGGGATCCCGCTATCCGGTACAGAGTATGTGCCCGCGTACTGCGACGGATGTGGTATTTGAGGATATGGAGACCGGAAAAGTGTTCCGCGTCATCAACACCCATCTGGATCACGAGTGCGCCGGGGCGAGAAAGCTTGGCCTGGAGCAGATTCTCGCACATCTGAGAGCAGAGAAAGCATTTGCCGATGTGCCGGTGATTCTTAGCGGCGACTTCAATGCCGAGCCGGACAGCGAAGAGATGAAACCGCTGAGGGAAACTGCCGGTCTTGTGAATGCGACGGAAGGAATCGGCATTACCTTCCACAACTATCATCGCGATGATCCGAACGATCCGCAGTGCTCGATTGACTACATCATTCTCAAAGGGGACTGGGAATGCCGGAAGGTGGAAAAATGGACGGAGCAGAAGGACGGTGTGTGCCTTTCTGATCATTATCCGATCTGTGCGGAACTTATTTAAAATATGGATGCAAGAGGCGGCCGCCGGGAGAAAAAATCTTCTGGCGGCGTTTTTTTACGATAGTTATAGGAAAAACTTATAACAAGTCAAAGAAAAAAGGGAATATACAAACGCCGCATTTTCTGTTATGATAGGTTACGTTACAAAACCTATCAGATTAGTATAGAAAGAAAAATTACGAAATAACAGGAGATTATTCATATGGCAAGAGGAATTGACACAAAATGTATCCATTTAGAAGAAGACGAAGGACAGTGTAGCCACTACGGCGCACTCAGCTACCCGATTTATCAGACCGCAACGTATGCGCATCCGGGCGTAGGACAGAGCACCGGATTTGATTACAGCAGACTGCAGAACCCGACCAGAGAGCATCTGGAGAAGATGGTGGCTGCACTGGAAAACGGAATTGATGCGTTTGCATTAAGCTCTGGCATGGCAGCGATCTCACTTCTGATGGAGCTGTTCCGCCCGGGAGACCACATCATTGCGGATTCCGATTTGTACGGCGGAAGCATTCGTCTGTTCCACCATGTGAACGAGAAAAACGGCGTCGAATTTTCCGGCATCGACTGCTACTGTGATGACGTGGAAAGCTATGTGAAAGAAAATACAAAAGCCATCTACATCGAGACCCCGACGAACCCGATGATGAACGTAACCGACATCCGAAAGATGGCGGATATTGCAAAACGCCACAACCTGATTCTGATCGTGGACAACACCTTCATGTCTCCGTACTTCCAGAACCCGCTCGATCTCGGCGCGGATGTTGTCATCCACAGCGGCACGAAATACTTAAGCGGCCACAATGATACGCTGGCAGGTTTTATCGTGACAAACCGTGAAGACATTCAGGAAAAACTGCGTTTCCTGATCAAGACAACAGGTGCAGGCCTTGCTCCGTTTGACTGCTGGCTGGTACTGCGCGGCATGAAGACGCTTGGCATCCGCATGGAACGCTCCCAGGAGAATGCAGAACAGATTGCCGCATGGCTGCAGCAGCAGAAAGCAGTCACAAGAGTGATTTATCCGGGACTGCCGGATCACCCGGGCCATGAGATTATGAAAAAACAGGCAAGAGGCTTCGGTGCCATGCTGACAATCCAGCTCGAGAGCAAAGAGTTTGCCCTTGCCATTCTGGAAAAGGTAAGAATGATCCGTTTCGCAGAGAGCCTCGGCGGCGTGGAGACACTCGTTACGTATCCGACGACGCAGACACATGCCGATGTGCCGAAGGAAATCCGTGAGCGGAACGGAATTACGGAGAGCACCCTTCGCTTCTCTGTTGGAATTGAAAATATCGAGGACCTGATCGGCGAGCTTGAGAAGGTTTTTGCAGAAATTGAGGAAGAGAAAAATGACGGAAAGAAATCTTGATTTTGACAGAATCATCAACCGAAAAAATACAGACTGTTTAAAATATGACTTCGCAGTAAAACGCGGTATGCCAGCCGACGTGCTGCCGCTGTGGGTGGCGGACATGGACTTTGAGACATCCTCCTACATCGAGGATGCGCTGGTAGAGCGTGCGAAAATGGGCATTTACGGCTACAGCGATGCGCAGACTCCGTATTTTGAGGCCGTTGCGGGATGGATGAAACGCCATCACAACTGGGAGCCGAAAGAAGAATGGCTGATCAAAACGCCGGGCGTTGTGTTTGCGCTGGCGATGGCGGTCAAAGCTTACACCGGGCCCGGGGATGCCGTGCTGATCCAGTCACCGGTTTATTATCCATTTTCGGAAGTCATTGCGGATAACGGCAGAAGAGTCGTCAGCAGCACGCTGGTGCTCGGCGATGATAACCGCTATCACATGGATGTGGCGGATTTCGAGGAGAAGCTGAAAGCTGAAAACGTGAAGCTCTTTTTCCTCTGCAATCCGCACAACCCGGTCGGAAGAGTCTGGACGAAAGAGGAGCTGACGGCGATCGGCGATCTCTGCGTGCAGTACGGCGTGACCGTTGTAAGTGATGAGATCCATGGAGATTTCATTTTTAAAGGCGAGCATCAGGTGTTTGCTGCGATCAAAAAAGAGTACGAGGACATCACGATCACCTGCACCGCGCCGAGTAAGACATTCAATCTGGCAAGTATGATGATGTCAAACATCTTTATCGCCAACCCGGAACTCCGTGCGAAATTCCGGAAACAGCTCGATGCAGCCGGAATGAGCCAGCTTGGTGTGATGGGTCTGGTGGCATGCGAGACGGCATATAATAAGGGCGAGGAGTGGTATGAGGCAATGCTTTCCTATGTGAAGGCAAATGCAGAATTTACAAGGCAGTATGTGGAGGAGCAGATTCCGGGCGTGAAGATGATCGACCTGGAGGGAACATATCTCGTATGGCTCGATTTCCGCGAGACGGGGCTTTCTGTCGACGAACTGGAAGACCTGATCATCAACAAGGCGAAGCTGTGGCTCGACAGCGGCAAGATCTTCGGAGACTGCGGTCGCGGCTTCCAGCGGATCAACATCGCCTGCCCGCGCGCAACCCTGACCGAGGCACTGGAGCGGATTCGGGATGCGATGAAAAGCAGATAAAGCCACACCGATGAGATGCGTAGCATTTTGGAAGTTGGCTCTGAACAGTGACGAAAACATGTTGAAAAGGCGTAGCTTACGGAACATCTTTTTGGGAGATATGATTTTTTTTGTGTCTCCGGTAGAGAAAGAAGAAAGCTGCGCCTCCGCATATCAAAACGAGTACTTTCACCGGAATCTGATATACCGGATACACAGAGGTATAAATGCAATGATATTCTGGCGAAGAAACTTCGCTTTCCTCAGCAGGGCTCGGGCTCCAGGAAAAAGATGCCAGAATTCGAAAATATTTTTTATCAGAAGAAAACTGGCTATAAGGAAGATAAAAATCTGGATTTCCAGGCGTTGTGATTTTCCGTTCCAGCGTCCAGGGTTCTTCCGTGCTGTTCCGAGTCCACAATTCTGCTTTTTCTAATTCAAAAAGATACATCAGTGGATCTGTCTCCAGACGGATAAAGTCTTCTTTCGCAGTTCTTACCTGGGTTATATTTTGAAAATCGAAAACTGTCTGATATAACAAAGAACGATCTGATTTTTCCTGATAGGTGAGTACATTTGCGGCATACAGATCTTGGAAACTTTTTGTCTTTTCAGATCGTTTAAAAAAATAGAAATCGATAGGTTTGGAAGAAGTTTTTCGATACTCGTTTTCTAAACTGGATTCTATTGGCGAAGCATTTTCTGGTACGTTTTCTTTTAAAAAAGAGCACAATACCGTATCGTCATTTTCGAATGCAGTGTCTGCTTTGACTGGAACAGAAAAACAGAATAACAGGGTGAAAAATAAAAATTTGATTTTTTTCATAATGAGTTACCTCTTATTTATGGCTTTATTCAGTTGATGCCGGATTTAAAAGTTTTTTTGAATGGTTGTTCTGTACTTTTTGTTCCTGCAATTCCTAAAACATTCATAATCTGCCCGTTTTTCTACGAGTAATGGCGACTTGCTCATGATTTTACTTAAATTACTTGAAAATACCTTAAACACAATTTGCCTATCAGAGAAATTTGTGCTTCTGGATAGGCAAATTGTTACTTTGAAAGAGTAATTAGAAATTAAATGTACTTGTATGTGGTGAATGAAAGTTTAATAACTTAGGTTCATTGTTTTATATGCAGTATAGGCTGTTCCTGATGGAGAGTAGCTAATTCCACCACCGTTGTAGGAAAAAGAGATACTGTAGCCGGTTTTCTGGGGATTATATAAGTATCCCATTACAATTCTTTTATCACTGCTATTACCTGCAGTAGCGTGACAGTATGTAACACCTTTAAGCTTCATGGCATAGTCGGGTGTTCCTAGTTGACTCCCTGAAAATTCAGCACCAGATAATTGCTGATTATTTGCAGTAAGAGTTCCACCGACTTTCCAATCGTTCATAGTATTATCTTTGTACCATAATTTTCCACCATATTCATACGGTCTCATAGCAGCGCCTAATTGAAAAGAAAAACTGTCTTTTCCGCGAGGTTGTTTATTAGAAGTAAACTCGTATGTTGGATAGATATAAATGGTTGATGCATTTTTAAAAGCTGATGCAGTAAAGGAAATACCGGTTAAAGTTTCGCTACTGAGTATCGATATTTGATTTTCGATATTTGAATTAATATATTCAAAATGTTTACCTCCACTTTTTAAGTCATCCACAATGAACTGCATGACGTCATCATCCAGCTTTTCTATTTCCTTTTGTGGCATTCCGGTTTTTAATAGGTATGCTTTGTTGGATAGAACAACATTATTATCTGCCTTTACATTGCAAATTACCATATTTAAGGACAGAATACAACAAATAAAAAATGCAAGACATGTTTTTAATTTTTTCATGATGAGTGGTCTCCGTTCATAAGTATTGTTGGATGGGTTTTGTTTTTTATTTATCCTTAGATTAGTGCACTATCTGAAAAGTAAATTCGTTCGTTAATATGGATGATAAAATAGAAAATTAATAAAAATGCTTGTAATTATTATATAAATATATGAAAAATA
>ENA-UOJL01003129-UOJL01003129.1-human-gut-metagenome-genome-assembly--contig:-P47-NODE-3129-length-12126-cov-3.902328_pt1 | contig 12126 bp, 14 predicted proteins | sample MGYA00242347_ERZ723894 | MGnify/ENA metagenome assembly ERZ723894
GGTCGTCTTCGTGGCCGGCGCTGGAAAGGCAGCCGTGCAGCGCGGCGTGCGCTGCGGCGACCTGGTCAAGGCAGCTGCGGAAGTATGCGGCGGCAAGGGCGGCGGCAAGCCTGATCTGGCACAGGCCGGAGGAAAAGACGTCGCCAGCCTGAACGACGCGATGAAGACCGTCGAAAATAAGCTGGCTGAACTACTTTCAATTTGATGTGATTTAAGGTAAAATAGCTTCGTAGGCAGAACAGGAGGTAATACGATGAAAGATATTACTGAAACGATGTCCTTTCGCTCAGAGGACCTTCGGCGCGATACCATCAAGCATGTGCTGCGTCTGGTGCAGGAGGCGCTGGAGGAAAGAGGGTATAATTCGGTCAATCAGCTCGCCGGATATCTGATCTCCAATGACCCGGCATATATCTCTTCACACAAGAATGCCCGCACGATCATTCAGAGCGTGGAACGCTATGAGATCATCGAGGAGCTTGTGAGAGCCTATCTGGAAGACAATGAATAGAACGCTTGGATTTGATCTGGGCAGCAAGACGCTTGGCGTAAGCGTGAGCGATCCGCTGGGCATGATCGCCCGCGCTCTCACGACGCTGCGCTTTGACAGCGATGATTACGACAGCGCGCTGGCTCAGGCGCAAGCGCTGATCAGGGAGCAGCATGCCGATAAGGTCGTCCTCGGCCTTCCCCGCCACCTGAACGGGGACATCGGCGTGCGCGGGGAGATCTCCATCGCGTTCAAGGAAAAGCTGGAGAGCTCCGGCGTCGAGGTCGTCTTATGGGATGAGCGGCTGACGACGGTCGCCGCAAACCGGATCCTGCTGCAGGGAGATGTATCCAGAAAGAAGCGCAAGAAAGTGATTGACCAGATGGCTGCTGTTCAGATACTGCAGAGCTATTTGGATTATTCAAACAGGGGCTGATCAGCCCCTTTGTGATGAATTAGGAGGAATGATTATGCTGGATTCAAACAGTCTTTACGTTGTCGACGAAAACGGAAACGAAAAGCGGATGACCATCCTCTTCACGTTTGAGAATGAACAGTTCGGACGCCAGTATGTGGTGTTCGAGGATCCCCAAGACGACAGCGGGGAAGTCTTTGCATCTGCGTTTGACGATGAGGGCAACCTTCTGCCGATGGAGAGCGATGAAGAGTGGGCAATGGTCGAGGAAGTGATCGGCGCATTTGCGGAAGATGAAGATGAAGCGCAAGATTAAATGGAAGCGCTGGCTGATCGCCGCGGCCGTGGCGGTCCTTGTCATTGCCGGCGCGCTGTACACCTGGTATCTCAACGCGCTTTCCGCGGTCAATGAACGCAGGCAGGACGTCGTCTTCGTCGTCGAGAGCGGGGAGAACATGGACAGCGTGCTGGAGCGTCTGCAGGAAGAGAACCTGATCAAGAACAGTTTCCTGGTTTCTCTGCATGCGCGCATCAGCGGCCTGACCCAGACATGGGAAGGAGTATTCACGCTCAATGACACGATGTCGGCGGATGAGATCCTGCGCCGCCTCAACGATGCGGACGAGGCCAAGACCAACCAGACGCTCATCACCTTTCCAGAAGGCAGCTGGGCCAAGGATTACGCAGCGCTGATCGAAGAAAATCTGGAGATCAGTGCGGAAGAGCTGATCGCCAAATGGAATGATATGGAATATATCCGCACGCTGGCGCAGGACTATGCTTTCCTCGATGCGGATACGCTGGATAACGAGGATTACCGGGTCCGGCTGGAAGGATACCTGTTCCCGGAGACTTACGCTTTTGATGAGGATGCCGACGCAGATGCCGTCACGCGCACGTTCTTAGATCACTTTCAGGAGATCTATGAAAAATATGCGCACGACTTTGAGGATTCGGACATGAGCATCCATGAGCTGATCACGCTGGCCAGCATCGTGCAGTATGAAGCGTCTACCGCAGAGGACATGAAGACCATTGCCGGCGTGTTCTACAACCGCCTGCAGGAGGGGATGCCGCTGCAGTCGACCGTGACGGTCTGCTACGCCCTCTATGATGACCTGGACCGCAGTGACAGCGAAAGCTGGAAAGCGTGTGAAGCCAGCACGGATATCGATTCGCCCTACAACACTTATCTGAACGAGGGGCTGCCGATCGGTCCGATCGTCAACCCGGGCGAACAGGCCATAGAGGCCGTGCTGCACCCGGATGAAAACGATTATCTGTACTTCATCGCAGACATCAACGGGGTCAGAGGCAAGCAGGGAAAGGTGTATTACAGCACCACATATGAAGAACACCGCCAGCTGCAGGAAGAGCTGGGACTGGTGTTCTGAGGATTTGACAATCATTGTAGCGAATCCATGGAAAACATGGTATAATACCGAGCGAATAGGAGTGATACAATGGCTCAGGAAAACGAACATAAGTTTTATGTGACCAAGGAAGGTCTCGATGAACTGCTCAAGGAGCAGGACAATCTGATTCATGTGGTGCGCCAGCAGGTCATCGTCGAGCTGCAGGAAGCCCGTGCACAGGGAGACTTGAGCGAGAATGCGGACTATGACGCTGCCCGCGACCATCAGGCGCGCGTGGAGGCGCGTATCCTGGAACTGGAGAACATGATCGCCAATGCGGTCATCATCGAGGAGGACAAAGAGGCCGTTTCCTCTAAGTCGGTCACCCTTGGATCCACCGTGAAGATCCTTGATCTCAGTGACAATACCGAAGAGACGTATACGATCGTTGGCTCGATCGATGCGGAGACGCTGTACGGCAGATTGTCCAAAATCTCAGCGTTGGCAGTGGCGCTGATGGATCACAAGGTCAACGATATCGTGCATATCGGCAATGTTGAGGTTCCTTACGACGTGCGCATCGTCGAATTGAAATAAAGATGAGGCCCTCTTTGAGGGCCGTTTTTCACGAGGAGGAAGCAATGAACACGACCAATACTTGCATCATCTTTGATATGGACGGCACGCTGTGGGATGCGTCGGACAACATCGCTGCCGCATACAATGCGCTCTTGCATGAGCAGCGGGGCTGGGACGGCTATTGCACGGGCGATGATCTGCGCGCGGTAGCCGGAATGGAGATCGCAGAGATCGCGCGTGCGCTTTTCCCGCAGCTGAGCGAGCAGGAGGGACTGGCGCTGACGATGAGCTGCATGTCCTATGAGAATGAATATCTTTCCCGCCACGGCGGCGTGCTGTATCCGGATGTCGAAGCGGTCCTGGCGCAGCTGAGTGCGAAGCATCCGCTGATGATCGTGACCAATGCCGCGGACGGTTATGTGGATGCCATGTTCAGCGCGCATCATCTGGGGAAGTATTTCGTAGATCATGAGACACATGGGCGCACCGGGCTGTCCAAAGGAGAGAACATCTCCTTGATCATGTCGCGCAACGGCATCCAGGATGCCTGGTATGTCGGCGATACGCTGAAGGATCAGCTGGCGTGCGAAGCAGCCGGGATCCCCTTTGTCTACGCGGCATATGGCTTTGGCGAGGCACAGCGCTGGCAGGCGCGCATCAGCTGCTTTCGCGATCTGTTGATGCTCTTTGATTGAGGCATGTCTTTTGCGGACATGCTTTTTTAGTGTGCTCGGCCATCCGCTCGTATAGGCGGCTTGGGAGGGATCTGATGAAGAGGATATTGCTGTATGTCAGCGCGCTGCTGTTGTTTGCCTTTGTCTGCATGCCTTCTCTGCCTGATGCGGAGCTGCTTTCCCAGTATGAGCGCGAGATGAAGAAGGTAGAGGTGAAAGGGGCGGTGAAGCATCCCGGCGTCTATGAGCTGCCCTGGGATGCGGACAATGCCGCGCTGATCGAGCTGGCCGGCGGAGCGGCGGATGACGCGGATCTCTCAGCCGTTGCGCTGACACAGACGCTTACGCACGAGGGCGTGCTCGTCGTGCCAGAGAAACGGGAGAAACAGCGGATCTCGCTCAACAGCGCCACGCTTGAGGAGCTGGATGAACTGAATGGGGTCGGCATGGCCATCGCGCAGCGGATCATCGATTATCGCCGCATCAAGCCGTTTGAGACGCTGGAAGAGATCATGGAGGTCAAAGGCATCGGGGAGAAGATGTTTGAACAGATCAAAGATGAGATCACGCTTTGAGCGTGCTGACCTGCTGGCGGCGGGGCTGGCGCTGTGCTCCTTCTTGCTCGTGGAGAAGTTCAGCGTGAAGGTGTGGCTGCTCATCATGTGGGGCATCCTGCGGCGCAGGCAGCCGCTTGCTCTCGCGCTGATCACGCTGCTCTTTGGCTGTTCGTTCCTGCTTCGCGCGCCATTGCCCGCTTCTGCGCCAGATACGCAGATCATCCGGGTCGAGCAGATCAAGTCTTCTTATGTGATCGCTGAGGCAAAGGGCCAGCGGGTCGTCATCTATGGGCTGAAGCAGCCTTCCTTCGGGGATATCGTGCGGGTATCCGGGACATGGAAGCAGCTGCATTCCGATCATAATTTCGGACAGTTCAGCTTTGACGACTACATGGCGAAACGCGGTGTGCGCTATCGCATCAGCAGCGAGGAAAGCGAAACGCTCAGCCAGGGAAACACCTTAAGAGCACGGCTGTTTCGCCAAGCCTGGCAGAGTGAGGGGAAAAGCCGGGAGCTGCTGCTCAGCCTCATCTATGGGATACAGGAAGAGGGCAGCTATCTGCTCAGCGCCTGCGGCCTGCATCTGTCCTCGCTGGCACATTGGCTGAAGAAGCTCGCCGGCAAGCGGCTGGCCAAGCGGCAGAGCCAGGCGGCCGCGGTCATCTTTCTGGCGCTGGCTGGCTCCCTGACCAACTTCAGCGATTCCTTGTTCCGCGTGCTCTGCACACAGATGGCCGGGCTGCTGCCGGGATCGACGCGCGATGCGGCGGGGCTGAGCATCTTGCTCGTGCTGCTGTTTCGGCCATACATGGTCAGCGAGATGTCCTTCGTGCTTCCGACCGTGCTCCGCCTGGCGTTTTTGTTCAATCGTTCGCGCCTGCGTGTGCGTGCGCTCTCCATGCTGGTCGTCATCCCGCTCCAGCTATGCTTTTTTCATGAGATCGCGATCGTCCAGACACTGCTGTTTCAGCCGTTGAGGACGCTGTATGCCTTGTTGTATGTGCCGGCGCTGCTCGGCCTGTTCATGCCTGCGTGCATCACGCCGCTGCTTGGGGCGGCCGCATTGCTGGAGCAGCTGTCCGCTGCCGCACAGACGTGGGTGCTGACTTATTATCCCAGCGTGCTGTGGATCCTGTGCTGGATATGGCTCTTGCTCAGGCTGCTGAAGGAGAACAAGGCCCGCACGTGGGGAATGCTGGCGCTGCTGCTGGCCTTCAGTCAGGTCGAAGGGTATCTGGACCCGTTCTTTGAAGTCATGATCATCGATGTCGGGCAAGGAGACTGTGCATTGATCAGCCTTCCGCACCGTCAGGGGACGCTGATGATCGATGCGGCAGGAAGCTTATATCGCAGCATTCCCCGCCAGATCATCGCACCGCTGCTGAAGGACAAGAAGATCGATCGCATCGATAAGCTGATCCTGACTCACGATGATCATGATCACAGCGGCGGCCTGCAAGAGCTCTCTGAGATCGTGGAGATCGCAGAGGTGATCACGGTGAAAGAGGATGTGGAGGACCCGCTGCTGGTGCAGGCGCTGATCCCTGAGTATGCAGGGGAAGATGAGAATGAGAACAGCATCGTCTCCTGGTTCGGCTGGGACGGGCTGCATTATCTGTTCATGGGTGATCTCGGCGTGAAGGGAGAGAAAGAGATCTTGCGCCGCTATGACGCTCTGCCCTGCGATATCCTCAAGATCGGCCATCACGGCAGCGATACCAGTTCATCTGCAGCGTTCCTGCATGCGCTCAGACCGCAGCTGGCCCTGATCTCGGTCGGGCATGACAATCGTTACGGCCATCCCAGCGAGACGGTGCTGCAGACGCTGGATAAAGAGGGGATCCCCTATTATTCGACCGCAAAGGACGGCGCCATCCTCATCCGCACCACAGCGTTGTTCAAATATGTCAGGACAGCGCGCGGGGAATTTGCTATAATGAGAGACAGGTGATGAACGTGAACTATGTCATATATGGTGAGGAGCGCGCGACGATCGAAAAAAAGATCGCGCAGATCGCCGCCAGGCTGCATGTGGACAAGGCGCAGATCTCGGTCTATGACGCTACTGCAACGCTGCTGAAGGTCATCCTGGAAGATGCGATGTCGCTGCCGCTGTTTGAAACGCATAAAGTGGTCGTCATGAAGAACGCTTCCTTTCTCGGCGCAAAGGATACGACCGGCTATGATCTGGATCCGCTGCTGGCATACGCCGCAGACCCTTTGGAAAGCAGCACGCTGATCATGGTCTGTGAAAGCGAAAAGCTCGATCAGCGCAAAAAAGCGGTGAAGCAGCTGATGCGCACGTGCGAGGTGATCCGCTGCGGGCGCATCGATGAGCGGGAGAAGGCCGTCATCATCAGCGAGATGGTCCGCAAGCGCGGGATCAAGATCAGCGCTGAAGCGCTGCAGCTGTTCACCGCGCGGATGCCCAATGATCTGGCCGTCATTGAGAACGAGGTGGAAAAGCTTTCGCTCTATGGCGATGAGATCCATGCAGAGGAGGCCGAGGCGCTCAGCGTGCGGACGCTGGATGACCGCGTGTTCGACCTGTGCGGGGCGTTGTGCGCGCATGATCTCAAGAAGGCCTTCAGGCTGTGGAAAGACCTGGATGCCGGTCAGCTGGATCCGATCTACCTGAGCGCGACGCTGGCGGCGCAGTTTCGCTTCCTGTATCAGGTCAGCGTCCTCATGGGGCGCGGGCTGAGCAAGGGGGCGATCGCGGAACAGCTCCATGCGCATCCTTATCGGGTGCAGATGACGATGGCGCAATGCCGCGCGCTGAGCAGCGATCAGCTGCTGGGCATCCTGAAGCGGCTGGCGGACCTCGATCAGCGGATCAAGAGCGGAAGGGTGGATAAAAAGCTCGGGTTCGAGCTGTTCCTGCTCTCCATGAACGCATAAAAAAAACCGGCATCCTGCCGGTCATTTTTATGCGATGCTGTTGACAGCCTTGCTCAGACGTGATTTCTGACGAATGGCATAATTTCTGTGGTGGAGCCCCTTGACCACTGCCTTGTCCAGCTTGGAGCTGGCTTCTCTGTATGCAGCTGCGGCAGCTTCCTTATCGTTTGCCTCGACAGCAGCCAATACCTTCTTGATCGCCGTCTTCAGCGCGGATTTCTGAGCGACAACTGCCTGGTGTCTCTTGTCATTTGTTTTTACACGCTTTTTCTGTGATTTGATCTGCGGCATGATTACACCTCCTGTTTTCCTTAAATGCTTGTAAATTATAGCAAAGCTCAGACGAAAAAGCAATATTGTCCGCAAAAAAAGCCATACTGGAAATGGGTGAGCAGATGAAGGATTATCAGATACGCAGTGATTTCGCAGACGAGATCATTTCAGGAAGCAGCGAAGAGGAGGCCTACAGCCATCAGACGCATGAGGGAGAGCATGTCCGGGTGAGCCATGTCTGCATCCATCGCGCGGACAATGTGCTGGGCAAGCAGCCAGGCGATTATATCAGCATCGAGTTTGATTTTCTGCATGAGCATGAAGCGCGGGAAGAGGTCATCGAGTCGCTGCGCGCTGCGCTTTGCGCGTTGATGAAGGATACGGTGCGCCGCATCCTGGTGATCGGCTTGGGCAACCGCTTCATCACCAGTGATGCGCTCGGCCCTCAGGTGGCCCGCAATATCCTGGTCACTTCGCATCTTTATGCGCAGGGCCATGCCCACCAGCTGCAAGGAACGCGCAATGTCGCGGTGCTGGCGCCGGGCGTCATGGGGCAGACCGGTCTGGAAAGCAGCAGCATCATCCAGAGCGTGAGCGGTGTCTATCACCCGGATGTGATCATCGCCGTCGACGCGCTGGCCACCCGCACGATCCGCCGCATCAACCGTGTCATCCAGATAAACAATACCGGCATTCAGCCGGGCAGCGGCGTGGGGAACCACCGGCTTGCCCTCAGCGAGGAGACCCTGCATGTGCCGGTGATCGCCATGGGCGTGGCGACGGTGACCAGCATCGGCGCCATCCTGAGCGAGGCGCTGGAATCACATGATGAGCGTGATGCGATCCTCTCAGGCATCGCGAAGGAAGGTAGGCTCGACCTCGTCGTCACCCCGAAGACGATGGATGATGAGCTGGATCAGCTCGTGCATGTGATGGGCCGCGCCCTCAATCTGGCCCTGCATCCGGGATATCCTGAACTTTAGGTTCTGTCTTCTGTTGCGCGCGCATAAGAATGAGCAAGAGGTGAGGGTATGCGCGCAGGATTCAAGATCGTGATGAAGCTGGGCGTGATCGGCGGCTTTTTGTTCTGCACGCCCTTTTTTGACGGGATGCGGCAGCTGATCGAGGAGAGCAGCTTCCTCAATCTGCTGGTGGTGCGCCAGGAAGTGAGCGTGGATGATTTTTCCTTGAAGAATCAGCTGAATGTCATGTCTGTCCCCCAGGAGGAAGAAGAAGAGGGCAATGTGAGCGAGAGCACGATCTTCACGTCGAAACAGCCTTCGACGCCGGCGGTGAAGGAACGCGTGCCGGGGCAGAAGCGGGTATATATTTACGACACGCACCAAAGCGAGGAATATCTGGATGGAAAGACCGTGCTCGACGGTGCCAAGCTGCTTGGCGAACAGCTGCAGGAGGCCGGGGTGGAAGTATTTGTGGAGACCAATTCCTTTTCTGACTATATGAAGCAAAATGGTCTGAATTATAACGACAGTTATCTGGTCTCTTACAATTTTCTCAATGATGTGCTGGCGGATTATGGTCCCTTTGACCTCATCATCGACTTTCACCGCGATGCCGTGCCGCGGGAAAGCTCCTTTGTTACCTTGGAAGGAAAGGATTATGCAAAGATGATGTTCGTCATCGGCGGACTGAACGGACATGTGGAACACAGCGAACAGCTCTGTCAGACACTGTATGACAAAATCGAACAGGTGCAGCCGGGTATCATGAAGAAGACGATGGTGCGGGAGGCTTATTATAATCAGCAGGTAAATGAGAACATGGTGCTCATCGAAGTGGGATCGAACAACAGCACGTTCGAAGAAGTGAGCAATTCGGTCGATGTGCTGGCGCAGGGCCTCATCGCCTATCTGTCCGCATAGAGGTGATGTGATGAAACGGTTTGCGGCAGATGCGCTGCTCATCTTTGCGCTGATCGTGCTGGGCACGATGCTGGATGGGGCAAGGGAAGAACCGGCAGAGGATGTGAACGCGCAGATCGCGCAGTTCGAAGAACAGGTATCGCTTCAGCGCACCTGGCAGGGAGAAGCGGGATCGCCGATGTTCTATGAGGTGCAGGAGAACAAGGCGTCCGCATTTGCGGCCGGGACGAGCGACTTTCTCGTCCGGGCCATTCGGGAAGTGACGCTTTCCCTGACAGATTTCTTTACAGCCTTGACGCGCTGAGTGTATAATGAGCGCTGAAAGCCGGTGATAATGATGAAAGAAAAGATTTTGTTCATGGGGACCCCGCCGATCGCCAGGACCATGCTGGAGCGCTTGGTCAGCGAAGGATATGAGATCGTCGGTGTCCTGACCCAGCCCGACCGGCGCGTCGGGCGCAAGAAACAGCTGCAGTGCTCCGCGGTGAAGGAGTATGCTCTGCAGCAGGGCCTGCCGATCTGGCAGCCGGTGCGCATCCGCGACGATCATGAGGAGCTGCTGAAGGTAGAGATGGATCTGATCGTGACCTGCGCGTATGGACAGTTCGTCCCGCAGGTGCTGCTCGATCATCCCCGCTTCGGCGCGGTCAACCTGCATGCCTCGCTGCTGCCCAAGCTTCGCGGCGCCGCGCCCATCCAGCGCGCCATCATGCGCGGGGACAAGGAATGCGGCATGTCCGTGATGCGCATGGTAAAGAAGATGGATGCCGGTGCGGTCATGGCGCAGCGCGCGCTGCGGATCGAGGAAGAGGATACGTCCGGCACGCTGTTTGAAAAGCTCGCGGTGCTGGGCGCGGATCTGATGGCCAGCTCGCTGCCGCTCATCTTCGCGGGCGAAGCGGATTTCGTCGAGCAGGATGAAGAGCAGGTCAGCTTCGCGCCGGCCATCACGCCGCAGGAAGAGCGCCTCGATCTGTGCAAAGGCCTGGATGCCGTCTATGACCAGGCCCGGGCGCTGATCCCGCAGCCTTGCGGATACATCATGCACGAGGGGAAAAAAGTGAAGCTGCATGCGGTGCGCCGGCTGCACAAGGCGCACGATCTGGCAGAGGGCACTTGCGCCGGCATGATCGAGCATGGGTTCGCCATCGCGCTGCAGGGCGGCTACCTGCTGGCGGATGTGCTTCAGCCGGAAGGGAAGAAGCCGATGGACGCGGCCTCCTTCTATAATGGAAGCGGCAAGCAGTGGGTCGGCAGCCGCGTCGAATGAGCTTGTGATTTTGCTTTGCAACTGAGAGAAGATTTGCTATAATGACTCTGTTTGTTTGTGAGGAGGATGACACATGGATCAGAGTCATATTCGCAATTTTTCGATCATCGCCCACATCGATCATGGCAAGTCCACCCTGGCAGACCGGATCCTGGAACTGACGAAGACCGTGGAAAAGCGGGAGATGAAGGCGCAGATCCTGGATTCCATGGATCTGGAACAGGAGCGCGGCATCACCATCAAGCTGAATGCGGTCCAGCTGAAATATACGGCGGAAAATGGAGAGGATTACCTGCTTCATCTGATCGACACCCCTGGACATGTCGATTTTTCCTATGAGGTCTCCCGTTCCTTAGCTGCCTGCGAGGGCGCGGTGCTGGTCGTGGATGCCGCTCAGGGCATTGAGGCGCAGACGCTCGCCAACGTCTATCTGGCGTTGGACAATGACCTGGAGATCGTGCCGGTCATCAATAAGATCGATCTGCCCAGCGCGCAGCCTGAGCTCGTCAAGAAAGAGATCGAGGAGATCATCGGGCTTGACTGCAGCAGCGCGCCGATGATCTCGGCCAAGAGCGGGCTCAATGTGGAGCAGGTGCTGGAGGCGATCGTGCGGGATATCCCAGCGCCATCAGGAGATGTGAACGCGCCGCTGCAGGCGCTCGTCTTCGATTCGCTGTATGATTCTTATCGTGGCGTCATCGCGTTCGTGAGCATCAAGCAGGGATCGGTGGCCGTGGGGGACAAGATCCGCTTCATGGCCGGAAAAGGGGAGTATGAAGTGCTGGAGGTCGGTGTCCGCACCCCGAAGGAAGTCAAGAAGGAACGGCTGTCCTGCGGCGAGGTAGGCTGGATCACCGCTGCCATCAAAGACATCGCGGACGTGCATGTCGGTGATACCATCACCTCTGCCCTTCGCCCTGCGGCAGAGCCGCTTCCCGGATACCGCCGCATGAACCCGATGGTCTATTGCGGACTGTACCCGGTCGATAATGCCAAATACAATGATCTGCGCGAAGCGCTGGAAAAGCTCAAGCTCAACGACGCTGCGCTGCAGTATGAGCCGGAGACCTCTCAGGCGCTGGGGTTCGGGTTCCGATGCGGATTTCTGGGCATGCTGCACATGGATGTGGTCCAGGAACGCATCGAGCGGGAATACAACATCAACCTGATCGCGACTTCGCCCAGCGTCGTCTACCATGTCTATCTAACCGATGGGACGATGGTCTGCGTAGACAACCCGGCGCTGCTGCCCGCTCCGCAGAAGACCGATCATATCGAGGAGCCATACGTTCGTGCCAGCATCATGGTCCCGAAGGACTATGTCGGCGCGGTCATGGAGCTGTGTCAGAAAAAACGCGGGATATACAGCGATATGGAAGTCATCGATGATGCGCGCATGAACGTCATCTATGAGATCCCGCTGGGCGAGATCGTGTTTGATTTCTTCGACCGGCTCAAGTCGTGCACGAAGGGATACGCCTCTTTGGATTATGAGCTTTCTGACTATCGGCAGAGCAACCTGGTCAAGATGGACATCCTGCTCAACGGAGAAGTGGTCGATGCCCTCAGCATCATCGTGCACCGCGACTTTGCCTATCACCGCGGCAATCAGATGACGCAGAAGCTGAAGGAGCTGATCCCGAAGCATCAGTTTGAGATCCCGGTGCAGGCGGCCATCGGCGGAAAGGTCATCGCGCGCACCAACATCAAGTCGCTGCGCAAGAACGTC
>ENA-UOJL01003130-UOJL01003130.1-human-gut-metagenome-genome-assembly--contig:-P47-NODE-3130-length-12120-cov-5.091670_pt1 | contig 12120 bp, 14 predicted proteins | sample MGYA00242347_ERZ723894 | MGnify/ENA metagenome assembly ERZ723894
GGTCTTTTTGCCTTTTTGTTCTCCCACAATCAAAGCCGGGTGATTAGATTTTTTATATTTCCGAAAATGCGGAAAATTTTCTTTCTCGGCGGTTTTGACTTTTTGTCCGGCAGGCTTACCGGATTTTTTCGTCGGCTTCGCTGCGGTTTGCCGCTGCGGATTTATAGTTTTTTTCTTACCCGCTGCGGGTTTCCTCGCAGCGGGCTTTTTCGCGTTCTTCTGCCGGCTCATTTTCCTTTCTTCCGAATGCAGTTTTTCCGGGGTATGTTCAAATTCGTACTCCGTTCCGAAGCGTAACCTGTCGCACCGTTCCCTAACGTCTTAGCGATATTTTTTGACGCTTTTTCCGCTTCGGCTTTGGTTTTGTATGCTTTTACTTCTTTATGTCCCGCCATCGAACGCAAATTTCCGTTTTTTATTTCCGTCCAGCTTTTCCCGTCGGCTTCACGCACGTTCGCCGTATATACTACCCGCGTTTTCACTTTTTCTTTCGTCGGTGCTTTTACAAGCTTTTTTGCTGCCGGTTTCTTTGTTTCCGCTTTCTTCGGCGCGGCCTTTTTCTTCGTTTTCGTCATTCCCTTTCTCCTTGCTCATTTCTTTGTTCCTGTACTCTTTTTCTTTGTGGACGTCGTTTTCGTCGCGGTTTTTCGTTTCGGCTTGATGACTCCCGACCATGTCAGGAGCTTATACGTCAATGCAACTACCGCCACCACTACCAATATCACAAGCACAGCCCCCATAACGATTTTGAAGGTCTCCCAGCCTTTGGAGTTCGTCAGCTTTTCCCACGTCTCTTTTGCCCAGCCTTTCACGTCCTCCCATGCGTTCCCGATCGCGCTGCTTGTGTCTCCTGCGTCGTCCGCTCCGTTCGTCGCCAGATATGCGTTTTCGCTCGTTCCGTCCAGATAGAAGAAATAACTATAATACATCGCGTTGTCGTCGTTCACGATCTCGCAGAACGACATTCCCACATACCCCAGCACCGACGTGATCACGCCTTTCGTCGTCAGGTTATCGAAAAACTTATACACGCCCGCCCCGCTTACTTGCTTACCCTCGAAAATCGTCATGCAGCCGTCGCCCGTGTTGTTCTTAAACCAATAGTTCAGATCCGACACTTGCTCTTTGAATACCGCTACCGAGAAAAATCCGTACAGGTTTTCACGTGTAACATCGTTCGAGTATTTGAAATAGTGTCTTTCCGGCGTGTTCAGGAACAAGATCGACCAATCCTGTCCGTACTGTTTACACCACTCCGCATAACTCGTCAGCGGGATTTTGATTTCCAGCATATTCCCGTCATAGTCGATTTGTTTCAGCGCCGCATGCGAATACGACAAATCTACCGTATATGTCGTTACTCCGTCAAACGTTACCGCTATTTCCTCCACCGTCGCAAGTCCTAATATATCCAGACTTTCAAGACCGATTATCTGCTTTATATCTTCATTCGTCAGCGCATAGATATTTTCGTAATCTTTGACCTTAATCGCCCCCGAAAATACTTTCTTTTCCGCGAAACATGGCTTTGCGTCTTTCTCTCCGCTTTGGATCCTTTGGTCTGCGTAGTTTTCAAGATAATTAATTTTCAGATTCCAACTGTCCGTATAATTGATGACGATCGGCAGTACCTCTTTCGCCGTCGTACTCGTCCGCACCTCTATTTTCGTGTTCCGGTAATCCTCCGCGTTCGTCACCGTCAGCTTATCGGGTTTTGAGGTCGAAAGCTCTTTCACACGGTACCCGTCCGGGATACTGTTTACGAAATCCACGCCCGTATAGTTTAAGCTGCTATGATTCAGTTCCTTGAAAATAATGCTCTCGTCATAGTTATTCGTGATCCCGAACAGCGTATTATACGAATACTCCACCGTAATTTTGCAGGTATGCGTTTCCGAATCATACGCGCTGTATTCCTTGCGTATCGATACCGGAATATAATATTCCGTTCCGCCGAGAAAGTCGGGATTTATCGCTTCGTTTACGATTTCTCCGTAGTCCGTCATGAAATTCGTGAAATTGCAAGTCACGATCTCCGAATACATTTTCGTAATCGGCGACGACGTTTTCACCGTCTCTATAATTTCCGTTCCAGACAGCAATAATTTTGCGTATTCATATGTCAGTGTATATTCTATATCTTCGATAATCTCCGCAACCCCGATTAAGGATAGATTCACCAGCTCGTTTTCTTTGGCGTTCGGGAAAATCACGATCAACGCTTCGTCCGTCAGCTGCGTACTCACTCCCTCCGGCACGCCCGTGATCCGGATATTTTCCTTTCCGAAATCGAACAGCCAATTACAGGAATTATGTAATTGCTCCTCGATGTCCGCGAAATTATACGTCAGCGTGGTGGTCGTCTCGCCCACCACTGCATCCGCCGTGTAATAGTCCAGCGTCAGATTGTTCAGAGGGTCATTGTTTGTGATTCGCAAGGATAAATCCTTATACTGAAAATCGTTGTATATGACTTCCAGCGTCCCCGTCTGGCTTCCTTCGTTATACGTGTACTCAAAGTCCCGAGCCTGTAATATAATTCGCGCCCCCGTTTTATACACATATCCGTCCTGCCAATAGTCCGATGTATAAACCACATTCAATTCTGCTATGTTCTTATACGGTGTCAAGTCGTATAACACCGACAGCACCAGCGTTTTATTCTGCGCCCATGTGCTTTTCACGCTGAATGTGTATCTCTGTTCTTCTATGTCCGCATAGTCCGTTGCCACTTTATATTTCAGCGTTACAGATACTTCTTCCGTGTCCGGCTTTATCCCCGCTATCTCTTGCAGCCAATCTCTCTCACTCTCGCTTAGGTCTGTTTCGTTTTCCAATGTCTCCGTTGCCAGAGTTTTCAATGACGTTTGATAATGGTTTACCGTTATCAATACCAACTCCGAATCATCGTCGTTTATTGTAAACGTCGGCTCTAATATGGATATTTTCGTCTCCATATAGTACACGCGCAAAAGTTTTGCATAATAATAGTATTCTGTTTCCGTGTCGTTCGTAAGCGTTGTTGAAAAATTCCCGCTTCCCGTCTCTAAAAAATTCTCCGGAAATTCTGCCGAGGAATATTTATCCGACGTAATACGCGGATCTATACTATAAAATGTTGCGACTTCACCCTCTGTTATATATTCCGGAGATGTCAATCCGTTTGTATTCGGCGCTCGAATAATCGCAAGACAATTTACCATACGGAAATATTGTGCGACACCACCTATACTCGGTGTCCCGCCAAGTGTTACTATTTTTTTTAAGTTTTCTAAGTATTCTTCCGGTACTTTTACCATGAACGAAAGCCCGCTGCTCGATGACAGCTGCGGTTGGGCGGAGATTTCAAACGTATTACTATCCGACAAAAACGAAAGTTCACTCGATTCTGTCAATCCCCCTAATTGTGCTTTTTCCGCTTTTGCTCGCTCCGGTTTCACGTCACCTCTGAACACGAAGAATAGCCCGATCACGAACATCGCGCAGGCTGTCAGAATTGCTATGATTGTCAGTCTCTTTTTATGTATCTCCCTCATGCCTCTTTTCTCCTTCCGTTCAGAAAATGATCTCCCCCGGCCAAAGTTCTACTTTCTCCACTTCGCCTGATGTTATCCCAAATCCGATTTTCAGCGTCTTGTCCCCGCTTCGTATTTCCATTCGGAATCTATCTCCCGCGGGGATCTCCTCCGGCAGCACGATCTCCTCGTCCTGCCAGATGTCCCGCAGCGCTTTTTCCACGCCGCAGGAGATCGTGAAGCCCGCGTCCGTTTTCTCTACCTCGAAGGCGTCCGTGAACTCCTCGCCGCGCCCGCCGTTCGCTCCCGCTATATCTTCCGACCAGCTGTACTCTGTTCCGCCGACTGTGAACGCGAAATCGTTTTCTTCCGTCCCGAGCGCGTAAATCTTCACTTCATAGCTCGCGCTCTTATCTCGCAGTTTCACTCCGAACTCCGAGCGCGGGGCTATTTCCAGACCAGAAACGGAGCTTTTATAACTCTCGCCCGCATACGTCAACGTGATTCCGCTCCCGCCGACTATCCCGCCTAATAACCGCGACAATAGACCGAGCGAAAGTATCAGCACCAGGATCACGATCAGCGCCGTCAATATTCTCTTTCCCGTTTTATTTCCTGCCATTCTTCCGCTCCTTTGTTTCTTTTCAGAACGTCACGCCCGTTTGGTCCAGCTCAATCTCCGTTACTCCATACGTCATTGACGCTCCGCTCAATACCTGCGTAAAACTATGCTTATACGTCGAATGACTCCCAGTGAACGTCACTTCATATTCTACCGCTGCCGTTTTCCCTGCACTCAATGACTTTACATACTCCGCAAGCATATTCAATGCCTGTTTTTTCGCCGTTTCACTCGGCTGCGAATAATTCGCATAGAATAAACTCAAAAATCCCGTCGCGCTCGCCGTATAATACCAACTATTTCCTGTATTTATCGGATTCTTTTTCTCGCCGCTTAAACCTCCGAGTATGGCTACCGCGTATTGCGTCTGCTCCGTGGCGTGACTGTTTACATAACTTTGCAACCCGCTCTTAAATTCTCCGTTCAGCTGCGCACTCGCCGTCATTTCAAACGTATCTTCTACCGTATATTCCGAATACGTATAATTTACCGTATAGCTCATGTATTGCGGAATATATGTTTCCGTGAAATTGTCATACAGGCCCGTCACCCAATCCGCTCCGTTCTGGCCGATCGGCGCTCCGCTTCCGTCCACTAAATACGCGCTTTTGATTTTCTTCGCATAGTCCACCGTACATTCCGCACTTGCAGACGGATTATCCCGGCTCGTTACTGTCACTACTATCTGCGCCCCGAAATCCTTTATACACGCAAGACTCGCAGTCAATGCTCCGTCGCTCGTAGGCTTGATCGTCACATAGTCCGTCACACTCTTTCCGCTTGCCCATTCCGCAGAACTGTCCGCAAAACTCACCGACCAATCTACTGCTTTATTTTCCGCAAGCTCCGGCTTTACCGTTGCCGTCAATGTGTACGCGCTTTCCGCCAGCGCCGACACGCCATTCTCCGCATACTCACTCGACGAAAGTTTGCTCGACGTCAGCTGCATTCCGCTGCCTTTGCTCTCGCTAATAATTACCCCCCCCCGTCTAATTCCGGGGGAGCTTCCATTTCAATTTTTTGTGTCCCCTGTCTGATCTGTTCTACCACCCGGTAACACCCGGCGCCGATTCCGGCGCCGAGCACCAGGCTCAACAGATTCGACAACACTCGCGTTTTCTTATCTGTCATTTTTCTTTCGCTCCTTTATCAGAATACAATCTCCGTTTCGTCCAATACAAGACTATCCACCACTTTTTGCCCCACGAGCACGCTTGCATCAAATGTTACATCAAATTTCGCAAGCTCCGTTCCGCCTTGATTATCATACACGAGCAGCTCATAGGCTACACCACTGTATGACGATATTTTCGTTATATTTCCGTTATACCGCGACGGCGTAGGACCGAAGTTCGAACTCCACCACTCGCTTCCGAAAAAGTTTATTTCCGGACATACACCGTTTTCTCCCGCCGTTCCGGTAAATTCTGCAAGGCTTACCATCATATCCCCCGAAAATACCGTTTTGAACGAATCCGTGGGCTTTAAGGCATAGTACGTCGCCTTATCCGTATTGGCTCGCGTATAGACCGGTGATTTTATGGCTGTAAGTTGCACTTGTGCTTTTCTCGACAACAGTCTATTTACTTCCACTTCGCAGCCGGATACATTTGATGTGTTTGCACCCATTGTAAACAGCGGAGCGCCTCCTCCCGACGGCAGTATCGCGGCTTGATATCCTACCGTCCGCTGCATATATTCCACCGTACACGTCGCATATGCGCTCGTATTCTCCCGCGACGTCGCTTTCACCGTGATTTGCTCTCCGAACGCCGCGATATTCTCCACCACCGCCGTCAATGCTCCATCTGCGCTCGGCGTCACCGTTACATAGTCCGTTACAGTCTTTCCCGTAGCCCATTCATCTCCCGCGTCCGTGAACGATACGCTCCAATCGAGCGCCTTGTTCGCTGCGTCCGCCGGCGTGATCGTTGCCGTCAGCGTGTATGCTGTTTCCGCCTGCGCACTCACTCCGTATGCCTCATACTCGCTCGAAGCAAGCTTCATTGCCGCAAGGCGGATCCCGTGGCTCACGCCCGCCTCCGTGCTCACTTCGCCTCCGCCGCTATCCTCCGGCTTTTCTTCTCCGCCCGTCGAATCCTCTACCGGGGGTTTTTCTTCTGCGCCCCAATTATAATGGTGCTGCAACAAGCCACCGCACACCCCGCCTACAAGGATCAGCGCCAATGCACACGCGATCCCTCCGACCACCTTCTTCACTTTGCTTTCGCCTGTCTTTTTTACTGCCATTTCTCTTTTTCTCCTTTTTCCCGTTTCCGGGTTTTTTTACTGTTTTTCTTCCTCCCTCCCGGCAGGACGAGGAGGAAACTTCGCCCTGCCTTCGTGGAAGATTAAGAGGGCTTTCCCTTTACTTGTCAGCCCTTTGGTAGCGGGATTCACGCGCCCGCTATACGGTAGCCGTAACTCTCTACTGCTGGTTTTTAAGTGGTTCCTTTCACTTGGGGCGGGACTTTTCGGCTTTCGCCTACGGCGCCCGCTATGCCGATAATATGATAAGGAAGTTTTTGTATAAGCTGTTTTAATTTGCCGCCCGCGCTTTCCCCTCCGGATCGATTGCCTGTTCCAGACATCTGATCGCCTCCGACAGCCTCTCCTCCGCCTGCGTCAGCGCGTCTAACCTCTGCACCGCTTTCGCTCCCGACGGACTGTATATTTTTCCTGCACTTAATTTTTCGATTACCTCCGCCGCTTCGTCTATCTGAAACAAAAGCCGCGTGTCCTCCAACTGCAACCGATCCCGCAAGACTTCTGTTTTATCCCGCCTCTTCATTCTCCGCCTCCTCGATCGCTTCCTTTATCGCTTCGATTGACTTCGTTAGATCCTGCACTTCGTACCAATACGCTCCCACCTGCACGAACGCCCCATCTTTCGTACTCTCTTTCATATCCCGCAACACTGCCGCCGCGTATCTCAACTCCGACAGCTTTTCACTCCGTCTCTTACGGGCGGGTATGAAATTTTCTTCGTATTCTTCCGCGCTCTCTCCCTGCGCTTCTCGGATTCGTTCGATTAAATATGCGATTCCAAATGCTATCAATACACCCAGCAACGCCGAAAACATTACCAAAATTATTGAATCTCCTTTCATTTGCTTTCTCCCTTATTTCCCGTATTTCTTTTTGCCGTCCGAAAACCTCACTACTTTTGTTTCCTTTTTGCCCGCTTCCAGACCGACAACCTTAACCTCCGGGCTGCTATATTTCTTTCGCCGCGGTCGGGCCCCTTCCGGCTTTTTTGTCTTTTTGGCCGTCGCCGCTTTTTCTCGCTCTGCCGTGATTTTTACTTTCTTTTCCACCGGCGTCGCCGCCGCGAATTGCTCCGCCTCCGACTTATTTCTGAATCCGCGGTATTTCTTTATCTCGTGTTCTTTGTGTAACACCCAGAAATTTCCGCCGGATTCTTTGATTCGCCCGTTTCCGGCGCTTTTCTTGCTTCCCTTGCTTTTTGCCCCCGCACTTTTCATTTTTTCTCCCGCTCCTCTTTGAGTTTGTTGTTGGTTTCTTCGAGCTCCCTATAATCTTCTTCCAGACTTTCGAGCGCTTCTTCTTTCCCTTCATACGCCAGACACAAAATTTTATATCTTTCACGCAGTTCGTCGTACTCCTTCCGCAACTGCTCTCGCTCCCGCTCTGATTCCAGAATCCCAGGCACCGCCGCGCAGCGGTTTGACGCACTGCACTCCGTCACGATCCCTCGCTCCGTCTGTTCCGTGATTGCCGTTTCGAGAATGTCTTTCTTCTCCTCCGGCTCGGCGGCGTTTTGTTTCCGTTCCCGATATTCCAGCGCTATATTTACTATTCCTGCTATCAGGACAATGATCGATCCTATCGCAAATAACAACACTTCCGCTTTCAACAATACTAACCATATTCCTGTCATTTTGTAATCCTCCGTTTCCGCTTTCGCGGTTTTTTATCTTTTCCTCGTTTCCGCCCCGGCGGCCGAATGTGCACTCCGACCGCCTTCGCGGATTACAAAAGCTGCGGAAAGCCTTTATAGATTAGCGGCGATACCTTTTCCCGTTTCATGGTTGTCCTACATAAGTGGCTTTTTGATTTCGCCTAAACCGCAGTGTTTTATTTCTTCTTTGGGGCCGACTTTGTTTTCGCCTTCGTTGCCTTCGGCGCTTTTTCCGCCGACTTCGGCACCTCGTACCCGTGCTTTTCCGCCCAGCCATACGCGCCCCGCTCCGTTTTCCAATGATTCGGCGCGCTATGCAGCACCGTGTTTTCTTTCGCGGTTTTCAATCCGTAATACTGCGTCGGCTGCCCTCGATTGATACAATACGTCTTTACTTTCAGTTTCTCGCTCATGCTTGCGACCTCCTCCAACCTCTCTTTTGCCTTCTGCAAATAATTTTTACTCTCCATTCAATCTGGATTTGAGAAAATAACTCTTTTACTTGTTTTAATTACGTTGCTGTGATATAATTAAATTAGACCAATTTTCAACAAAGAGGAACCACCTATGTCAAAAACAAAAATTGCTTATCCTTTATTTGTTCAAATTCGCGTAACAGTCAATGATAAATGGCGCGTTGAAATGGATGATCTTTTTGCAAATTTAATTGAAGTGAACAACAAGCCTATTACTCTTATTCCGAGAAATCAGTTTGACGGTTCCATACCATTTACAGAGGGTGACCTTCTAACGATTGACCTCTATACAAACGAAAGTAAGCCGGAAGTATATTCTTTCTTTGAAGATTTGAAATCAAAAAATCACCCATTTCAAAAGCGTATCGCAAAAGGACTTGAATATCGTCGATTTTTTGATGCTCGTATTGTCAAAAAAGATCCAAAGAATACTGTAATAATACCTTGGACAATCATGCTGGAACGCTATATTGATATTTCTTATCGCTGGAAAATTAAGAAGGGAGCAACTACATACTTAACAAAAACTATCTTCCATTTTCCTCCTGCACTCGTTCCCTCTCACGATTTTCCCAATGTCCTACGTCACAACGACTCCAAAATTTTAGCTTATAAAATACTAAATCAATATTTTCATAGAGATGATTTTGAAATTGTCAAAATTGAAGAGCTTGAAGAACTTCAATTACTTCCCTGATTTTTCAATGTTGAATAGTTTATAAGACTTATTAGCAATCTTTTCCATTATAGTCAGAAGTTCCGCGATGTCTTCTATGACGTACAATGGACACTCACGCTTCTCACCATCTACAAATATTTCTAACGAGTGTTGAAGTTCTTTTGTTTCTCCATAGGTTACCACAACCTTTCCCCGACCTTGAAGAACTTTATCCCAATCACGACTATATCCTCTTTTAAGATAGATCTCCTGGATTTCTATCTCTTGTTCCTCTTCGCATTTATAAAGTTCATCTTCGTATTCCAAAAATGCCTTTTTCATTTTGTCTGTTGTCTTATTTTTCATCGGCTCTCCTTCGGGAGGGCTTTTTCTTTTGCCCTCTCTTAAATGTGTCTTTTGCCTTCTGCGCCTCGCTTCCCTCTCCGCGGGTGATTCTTTGACCTCGACCGCTTTCAATGCGCTGGCGTTATCCCAAGCCTAAAAAAATCGCGTTTGCGATTATATTATAAACCGCGTTTGCAATTTTGTCAAGAGAAAAATCGCATTTGTGATAAAATATTTTTTAGGAGGTAGTTATGAATGGAATCCCCACTATCTTAAAGGACCTAAGAAAAAATCGGAATTTAACACAATTTCAACTAAGCCAAGCTCTCAAAATCGGACAAGCTACTATTGCCGGATACGAAAATGGCTCTCGTGAGCCACACATCAACAGTCTAATTGCATATGCGAATTTTTTTGAATGTTCCGTCGATTATCTTCTCGGCAGGGAGGACGACCTCGGAAATATTACTATAAAAACAGAAAAGCCCGCCCCGCTGCCGCAGGACGAGCTTCACCTATTAGAAGTCTATCGAAAATTAGATACCGTCAACAAAATGCACGTTTCCGCTTATGCAGAAGTGCGCCTCGAAGAACAGGAAAACCGAAATCCTTCAACAATCAGAAAAAATAATATGAGGTAATCCACATGGAAACGAAACTAAAACTTTTTAACGAGAAAAAAATCCGCACAGTCTGGAACGCCGACGAAGAAGATTGGTATTTCTCCGTCGTGGACGTCGTTGCCGTTCTGACCGACAGCGATAATCCCCAAATCTATTGGCGGGTGCTAAAAAAACGCCTCAAAGATGAAGGAAATGAAACCGTTACAAATTGTAACGGTTTGAAAATGCGTGCTGCCGACGGAAAAATGCGCATGACCGACGCATTGAATACAAAAGGAATCCTGCGGTTAGTACAGTCTATCCCTTCCCCGAAAGCCGAGCCTTTTAAGATGTGGCTGGCGCAAATCGGCAGCGAACGCCTTGACGAAATTGCCGACCCCGAAAAAGCGATTATCCGCGCACAAAACTATTACAGGCAAAAGGGCTATTCCGAAGAATGGATCCGTCAACGCATGAGCGCAATCGAAGCTCGGAAAAATTTAACGAACGAATGGCAGGCGCGCGGCGTAGAAAGCGATCAGGAATTTGCGATTTTAACAAACGATATAACGAAAGCTTGGTCGGGACTATCCGTCAAAGAATATAAAGAGCTGAAAGATTTGAAGAAAGAAAATCTCCGGGATAATATGACGGACATGGAACTTGTCCTCACCTCTCTTGCCGAACTCACCACAATCGCACTTTCCCAAAAGGAGAAGCCGCAAACCATGGAAGAAAACCGGCAAATCGCAAAACAGGGCGGAGGCGTTGCTGGAAGCGCCCGGAAAAGCGTGGAGGAAGTGCTCGGACATTCTGTTGTTTCTCCTCTCAATGCTACGGACAAAGACAAACTTTTAACCCGTAAAATGAAAGAAATTCCGGAAACGAACGAAGAAAAATAAAAAAATATCTTCCTTTTTTTGGTAAATCACTTTACACTTTCTCTATGCGTGAATAACGCAAATACACACATAGAGAGGTGTCAAAATGACCCAAAAAGATTTACAGGAACTCGAACAAGCGGCAAGAGCTATCGTTGCCGTCGTCGAACGCAACCGCGTTTCCGATGAAACAGCCGCCGAGCGGAGAGCGAAATTCGTTTTATTGCCCGGCGGATCAAACAGTCAAGAACAAGAAGAGAGCATTTTCGAAAATTCCGCAGTTATTTTTGATGAAAAGGAGATTTTGAAAATGCCCCCTGAATTTAGAAAAATTTTCAAGACGCAGGGCGTGACCGCTCACGTCCGCATGAAAGGCAACGTGTACGAAATACGTTGCCAGATCAACAGGCAGCCTATTTCCGGATCAAGTAAAGATCTAAAAGAAGCAAAACGGAAATTTATCGAGGACATGACGAAAAAGGCGCGCCTCGCCATACAGCCGCCCGCAGCTGCACCCGCTCCGGCTCCGGTAATCGTGCAGCTTCCCCCGCCGCAATTATCCGAAGCACAGCCCGAATCCGTCAATTTTATTACATACGGGGAAGAATGGCTTGAAGTCGTAAAAAAGCCGACAGTGAAAACGCCGACATTCGAGGATTATGAATCAATTTTCAACGCGCATTTATATCCCGCATTCGGCACCAAAAACCTCAACGAGATCAAACAGTTCGACGTGCAGCAGTATCTCAACGCTTTGGTGGCGGAAGGAAAAGTGCGTGCGGCTCACAAGCATTGTCAAATCCTTAAAGCCTTGTTTGAGTATGCAGAGATCGACGAGCTGATCGTGCGTTCCCCCATGTTAAAAATCAAGCTGCCTTATTATGAAGCCGAAAACGGACAGGCTCTCACTATGACCGAAGAAATCGAGTTTGTGGCAAAATGCCTTGAATCTGGCACCCGTAGCGGAAAGGCTTTTATTTTTATCCTCTGCACCGGGCTTCGGCGTTCCGAACTCGCAAGCGCGGAAATCGTGGACGGGAAATGGGTACGGGTTATTTCCGCGAAACAGCGGAGCGGTCGAAAGGATCGCCCGCGCATG
>ENA-UOJL01003135-UOJL01003135.1-human-gut-metagenome-genome-assembly--contig:-P47-NODE-3135-length-12099-cov-4.454417_pt1 | contig 12099 bp, 7 predicted proteins | sample MGYA00242347_ERZ723894 | MGnify/ENA metagenome assembly ERZ723894
GTCTTTTGACCCGGGCATTTTCTGTCTTAAAGAATATCAATGTATTCTCCGGCAAGTGCTTTGTTCATGCTTCTTACGGCACAGAATTTACCGCACATACTGCAGGTATCGCTGTGGTCATCTTCCGGGCTTCTGCTGTCACGGATCGCTTTTGCAGTTTCCGGGTCAAGGGCACATGCATACTGTGCATCCCAGTCCAGTTTCTGGCGGGCAGCAGCCATGCGGTCATCGATGTCTCTTGCTCCCGGAATACCCTTCGCAATATCCGCTGCGTGAGCTGCGATCTTGGAAGCGATGATACCCTGCTTGGTATCCTCCACATTCGGCAGAGCCAGGTGTTCAGCCGGTGTAACATAGCAAAGGAAAGCAGCACCGTTCATAGCGGCAACTGCACCTCCGATCGCTGCAGTGATATGGTCATATCCCGGAGCAATGTCGGTTACAAGAGGACCAAGTACATAAAAAGGAGCACCCATGCAGATACTCTGCTGTACCTTCATGTTGGCGGCAACCTGATCCAGCGGCACATGGCCAGGACCTTCTACCATAACCTGTACATTGTGATCCCATGCACGTTTTGTCAGTTCTCCGAGACGAACCAGTTCTTCAATCTGACATACATCGGTTGCATCGGCAAGGCATCCAGGACGGCATGCATCGCCAAGAGAAATGGTCACGTCATATTCTTCACAGATATCCAGGATTTCATCATAATATTCATAGAATGGATTCTCTTCGCCGGTCATGGACATCCATGCAAATACGAGGCTTCCTCCACGGCTTACGATATTCATTTTACGTTTGTGCTTTTTGATCTGTTCGATGGTTTTGCGTGTAATACCGCAGTGCAGCGTTACAAAGTCTACACCGTCTTCTGCATGCATACGGATAACATCGATAAAATCCTTTGCAGTCAGTGTAGCCAGATCTCTCTGGTAATGGATCACGCTGTCATAAACAGGAACCGTACCGATCATAACCGGACATTCACTTGTCAGTTTCTGACGGAATGGCTGTGTGTTGCCGTGACTGGAAAGATCCATGATCGCTTCCGCACCGAGGTCAACGGCACTCATAACCTTCTGCATTTCGATATCATAATCCTTGCAGTCACGAGATACGCCGAGGTTGACATTGATCTTGGTACGCAGCATACTGCCGACACCCTCTGCACTTAAGCATTTATGGTTTTTGTTGGCACAGATTGCGACCTTGCCTTCAGCGACAAGTTTCATTAACTTATCAACATCCATGTTCTCTTTTTTTGCTACAGTTTCGATTTCCGGTGTTACAATTCCCTTGCGGGCTGCATCCATCTGAGTTGTGTAATTTCTCATCTCTTTTTCCTCCGTTGGCATTATCCAAATCAGGTAATGGGTCGAAACGGGAATACGTTTCCTCTCAGCCGACTTCCGTCAGCTCCCCCTGGTTTATGTTGGTTTTGCATATAGATTCATCCTGCGTTTATGCGAATCGCTAATAAATTCTAACACCTGTGTATGATGTGTGCAAGTGTTTCTTGCAGGATCAGGAAGAATGTTTTGCAAGATAGCGATCATAAGCATTCTGATATATTTGAACAGCTTCATCGATCTTGTTTTTTTTCAGGGTGTTCAGATATTCTTCGTAATTATCAAAAGATTTGATCCCGGTAATGAAAGCAGTTGTGTATTCATACATACAGGAATTGACGTTCGCCATTATTTGAGACAGTCTGGTACGTTCTTCAGATGTAAAACTCAGACTGACCGGAAGCATATATGAAGTATCCGTGGAAGCCCATACATCGCACATAACAGCACTGGAAGGAGGCACACACTGAAGTTCCCGTTTCCAGTCAATATAAGCAGAAGGCAGGCCGGGAGCCAGCGTATAGTTTTTCAATGCCTGATAAAAAGTCAGTCCATCAGAATTATGCAAGATCAGATCGGTGAAAACAGGATTCTGATCTTTATCAAGGGTATAGGTTTTACCTTCTGTTCCGTAGCTTGCAAAGCGGGAACCTTCATCAGAAAATAAATAGTCAATCCACTTCAGAACAATTTCAGGATGTTCGCATTCGGAAGAGATGTAAAACATATTATCACTGATGCTGTATTTTTTCTGTATGTGCAGCGTATCATGTTCGTTTAATTTGGGCGGAGAAACAGCAATAACCTTAATATTCTGATCTTTTGCAGAAAGATCAGAAGGCATGGTATACATACCAAACCATGCACCGGAAGTGCCGCTGGCGATCATTTTACTGTCTGCATAAGTCGAGTTGCCTGTCATATAATCAACATCTATCAGACCTTTCTGATACCAACGGTTCATTAAAGTGAGATAATCCTTCCATCCCTGCCTGGCAGGTCCATAAAAGACCTTGCCGTCCATTTGAAAAAAATCATAACTGACTCCAAAACCGGCATTCAGACTTTCATCCTGTGCATAAGCATTGTATGAAATCCACAATGGGGCTGTGGCTCCTTTCCTTTCTTTAAATGCAGTGAGAACCGTTTCCCAGTCATCATAAGTGACAGGAATCTCAAGCCCCAGTTCATCCAGCCAGTCTTTTCGAATCTGAAGACCACACCATGGTTTTTGCGAGTTTTGTTTTATAGAATAAACAGCTGCAATTCGACCGGAATCCGTGTAGGCGATATCTTTTATGTCCTTTTGCTGAATGATCTTATAGTAATTCGGTGCATATTTTGGAACCAGTTCCGTCAGATCACAGATGTCCCCCTGAGCGATCGCATCATCCGCAGAAATATTCCCATAGATGGATGAAAAATTTCCGGCACCGATCAAATCCGGTACGGAATCGCTGTTTTGCTCAAAACGGTTTTGAATCTGCAGATTGGATAAAGAAGTGATCCAGTCAATATGGATGTTCGTTCTGTTTTCCAGTTCCTGGAAAAAGGCAGTATTATTCAGATCTCCGTTGCAGAGCTCTGAAAGTTCAAAATCAATGGTATTCAAAAAAGAAAAACTCTGTCTGACTTCTGTAACCGGAAGAGAAGCATTTGTTTGTGTCCTGACAGAAAAAGCGTGTCGGACAAGAAAAATGCACAGACAGAAAACAATACAGATCAGTACCGGGAAATAGTAATTTCTATACTTGTGTTTCATAATTTCCTCCAGATAATAAGCTTTATTTTTAGTTTACTGTGTTGGAAGTAAAAAGTAAATACTCAGGAAAAAAATCATCAGCAAAAAAGAAAGAATCATAAATTTCCTTGCAAAACAAAAAGACAGACATTATATTAAAAGAAATGAGAAGAAATCTTTTTGTAAAGAGCAGGAGATAAAAACTTATGAAAACAGGAAAATCACTTACTTTTCGTTCTATTTTGATTTCTTATCTGGTATTATGCCTGGCAATGCTCACAGTTACGATCATCGGTTACAGTAGTTCGATCTTTTATGTGCAGAAAGAAATACGAAATTCAGCTGCATTGCGTATGAGAGAAGTTGTGGGGAAGATTGAAAATAATATTCGGCTGTCATATCAGTTGTGTGATACGCTTGCCGTCAGTGGTGGTTTGGATGATATTGCATTGATAGAAGGAAATTTTTCACCACAGCAGATTTTAGATTCTATGAAACTGAAAAATACAATGTCAGAATTGAATGTACAGAACAATCTCTGTCAGAATCTGCATATCTATTTTCTGAAGAGCGATTCCATTCTTTCTTCCAATTCGCAGCGTCGGGAAGGAAAAGAGGATATCAGCTTTTTCTGCCGACAGTATGGTATCACTGCACAGGATTTTTATTGTTGGATGACAGAAGAAAATCAAAAATCTTATCAGGTTTTATCAGATAATCAAATCTGGTTTTTCCGTCCGGTCAATGACACGCAGAATAATCGCATTGCCGTTATTTTCGCAGAGTACAGCGGAAGCCGTCTGATCGGCGATCCAGGAGCAGAAAACTGTATTTATATTGAAACGCCGGAAAAAGAAAATGTTATTTACAGCAGAAAATTGGAAGAAAATCAGAAAAACGGATACATAAAAGTAGAAAAACAGATGAGTATGTTTCAATGGAACTGCGATATGTATGTTCCGAATACCTTGTTTTATGGAGAACTGAGACGTTTTGCAATGATTCTAACGGCAGAACTTCTTATGCTGATCAGCGTGGCGGTTATCGGTTCCTGGTATTTTTCAAAAAAAACTTATGTCCCGGTGGGAAATCTGATCAGTGATAACAAAAAACTTTCGAAAAAAGTTAAAAAGAAAGAAGAGACCCGGGAATGCAGGGAATTGGAAAAATATCTGACAGGTGCGGTCAAAAATTTTCCATATGCAAGTCTGAATAAACTATCAGATCAAGAAAAGTATATAATGATCCAGTTTGCTTTTGATGGAAATGGTGATGCAGTTTTCAGAGATCAGGAAAAAAAGGAGAAACCGGAAGAGCTGGAGCATTTCGTGCTTGAAAATATTTTGAAAGAGCAGATTTTTGAAAAATATCCAGGAATCCTTTTGCAGCCGGAAAAAGATTTTGTGGCAGTTGTCAATCTTTCAGAACCGGAACATGATGAAAAAGAAATCCGCAGTCTGTTAAAGACGGTAGAACAGTTTTACAGCCGGACGTTTCATATTTCTGCCTGTATCATGATCGGAGAATGTCAGAGCGACTACAAAAAGATGAAAGAAGCGTATCATCTTCTGGAAGAGAGTATGCAGTATCTGGAATTCTGGAGTACGAGTGCACCTGCCGGAGTCTATGTATATGGTGAGATGATGGATGCGGATGAAGACAGTCATTCCTCGGTTTACATGACAGGCAGCAGAAGACTTCTGAATTGCCTGGAGAGTGAAGATTTTGAAGGAGCATATCGGGAGCTTAACCAGATTTACCAGAGTGCATTTTCCAGAAATCAGAAAGAGCTGAGGATTAATCGCTATCGCATGTATGGTCTGATCGGAACCCTGATCACGACACTTGATATCAGTGCAAATGAAGAAGACAAAGCTTATTATCAGTCACTGAATTATGAAGAGCGTCTGTTTCGTATCCAGTCGATCCATGAGCTGCTGTCAGAAAGCAGGGCAATTTTTGAGGCGATCATTCAGTACAGACAGAATAAATCTGCAGAACGAGAACCGGAGTGGATGGAAGAAATGCAGGAATATATTCAGGGGCATTATCAGGACTGCAATATGAACGTGACCAGTCTGGCACAGGAATTTGGCATCAGTGTACCACACGTAAGCCGCAGCTTTAAAAACTTCCGAGATTATGGCGTACTGGAGTACATTCATAAAGTAAGGCTGGAACATGCAAAGGATATGTTAAAAAATGATGTACGCATCAAAAATATAGCACTTGACGTAGGTTATACCGATGCACAGGCGTTTACAAGAGCCTTTAAACGCTATGAAGGCATTACTCCATCGCAGTATAAAGAGCTGATATCAAAAAATGAAGCGTAAAATCAAAAACTGCTTCTTTAAAAAACATATTGTTTTTCCTATACTGAGAGCACAGACAAAGCACCGGATAAATAAGGTGTTTCCAGAAAAAGGAGGAAAAGCAAAACATGAAAAAAGCAACAAGAAGTATTTTGAGTACGGTTCTTGCTGTCAGTATGGCGGCAACGGCATGCCCGGTATCTTTTGCGGCAACTACTTCCAATGAAGTGACAGCAAGAGAAAAAGCAAATGCAGCACTGGCAAGAGAAGCAGCTGCACAGGGAATGGTTCTTCTGGAAAACAAGAATAATTCTCTTCCGATTAAGACAAAGAAGCTGGCATTGTTCGGAGGCGGAGCTGTACGTACCGTCCGAGGTGGTACCGGTTCCGGTGATCCGTTTAACGGCGGACTTTCCGGTGGCGGTGATGTGAATGTAAACAAGAGTGAGAGATATAATATTAACATTTATAATTCTTTCAAAAAAGCAGGTTACGATATCACGACGGCAAGTATTCTTGAAAAATATGCAGAAGGATACGATGTAGAAAATGCAAAAGCAGCAAGCAATCCGATGGCAACCTTTGCTTATCCGGAACTTACCTTCACGGATGAAGAACTGGCAGCTTCTGCAAAAGATACCAACACTGCTGTTTATGTAATCTCAAGAAATGCCGGTGAAGGTGCTGACCGTGGAATGACCAAAAAGGTTGCGGTAAATAATGTAGAATATGAATTAGGTGACTATGAGTTAAGCGATGTAGAAAAAGAAAATCTGAAAAAGGTAGCCTCTGCTTTTGAAAATACCATTGTTGTACTGAATGTAGGCGGTGTCATTGACACGAAATTCTTCGAGGAAACAGAAGGTCTGGATTCTCTGCTTCTGATGGGACAGGGCGGTCAGGAAGGCGGAAATGCACTGCTTGATGTAGTAACCGGAGCTGTCACACCTTCCGGAAAACTGACAGATACCTGGGCAGAAAATTATTCAGACTATCCTGCATCTGCCACGTTCGCAAAAGCAGACGGTGATAGTATGAAGGAATGGTACAAGGAAGGAATTTATGTAGGATACCGTTATTTTGATACCTTTGGCATCAAGCCGGCATATGAATTTGGTTATGGTCTTTCCTATACAAATTTTGATATCAATGTAAAGAATGTATCGGTAAATGAAGATAAGGTGACGGTAAAAGCAGAAGTTACAAACACCGGAAAAACTTACAGTGGAAAAGAAGTAGTACAGGTTTATTTCTCCGCACCAGACTCAAAAGATGCAGAAAAAGAATATCAGCAGCTGGCTGCTTATGGAAAGACCGATGAACTGGCACCGGGTGAAAGTCAGGTACTGACACTGACTTATGATACCGATGAGATGGCTTATTATAGTGAAGAAAAGGCATCTTACATACTTGACCCGGGAACCTACTATGTGCGTGTTGGTGATTCTTCCAGAAATACAAAAGTAGCGGCAGCGATCAAACTGAATCAGAGTGCAGTGACAGAAGTTCTGTCCAATCAGATGGAAGTTCCGGAAAGCGAAAATCTGACCGAGTGGAGCAAGGCAGGAAAAACACCATATACTTATGCGACAGAGCAGCAGGAAATGGCAGAAGCCCCGGTATTTACACTGGATGCATCCAAAGTAAAAACAGAAAATAATGTTTCTGAATATAAAGATGAAAAAGTTACTACTTACACAACAGATCCAGACTATAAGGCAGTTCAGGATTACGAAAAAGTAGAAGTTGTTACAGACAAAAAAGGTGCTACTTTAAAAGATGTTGTGGATAACAAAGTAACCATGGGCGAATTTGTGGCACAGATGAGTCTGGAAGAACTGGCAAAGCTGAACTGTGGAAGCGGCTGGGGAGTAGCAAATGAAAATGCTCCGATCGTTGGCTCCAACTCAGCAACCGTACCGGGAGCAGCAGGAGAAACGCTGACTTATGATCAGTATGGTATTCCGAGTATCGTTTTAGCAGATGGCCCTGGTGGTATCCGTGTAAAACAGAAATACGAGGCAAAAAATGTAGAAACAGGAGAAACAGCAACTTACTATCAGTACTGTACCGCATGGCCGGTAGATTTTGTTCTGGCACAGAGCTGGGATACGGATCTGCTGAAACGTATTGGTGAAGCATTTGGAAAAGAACTGGAAGAGATGAATATTACAATTCTTCTTGGACCGTCCCTGAATATCCACAGAGATCCTCTTTGCGGACGTAACTTTGAGTATTTCTCAGAAGATCCGGTCATTTCCGGTACGATGGCATCTGCAATCACACTTGGTGTGCAGGAAGAGCCGGGTGTAGGGGCATGCCTGAAACATTTCTCAGCAAATAATCAGGAAACAGACCGTTCCGGAACGGATTCCATTGTAAGCGAAAGAGCACTGAGAGAAATCTACCTGAAAGGTTTTGAAATTGCAGTAAAAGAATCCAAACCAATGTCCATCATGACATCCTACAACCAGATCAATGGCGTTCCGGCGGCAGACTCTTATGATATGAATACCAATATTGCACGCGGTGAATGGGGATTTGAAGGTCTGATCATGACCGACTGGAACGGCGGTGTATCTCACCCATCCACATCCATGCATGCAGGAAATGACCTGATTATGCCGGGCGGAGCATCCAAAGCAAACGAAATTATCACAGGTGCGGAAGATGTAAAACCGATCTTTGAAGCAAACGGACAGATTGGTTTGAAAGATGAACTGATGTATATGTTCAGTTATAAATCAGCAGCATGGGGCGATTTTGAAGTTTCAGCGGATGGAACACAGACAGCGGAAGCAAAACTGGGAGATGACTACACAGCAAGTGTAGGTGAGGATGGAAAGATTCTGGTAAACGGACAGGAAATTTACAGAGAGTATCAGGCAAATGTCTGGGCCGGAATAGGAAACTATAAAACACCGGTTACGACAGATGTGGCATCTGTAAGCGAAGATGGAAAAACCATTGTTTATAAAGGTACTTACAAAGAAAACAACAATATTTGCCTTGGTGATGTGCAGAAGAGTGCGATCAACAATCTGAAAGTCATTATGCAGTCAAGAGATATGGCAAGAATTTACGGTACAACAACAAGATCTTACACAGCACTCTGCGGTGATCTGACAAATTATCAGACAGTAAATAAATCAGAGATCACAACAGAACGTACTTTAAAAGAAAATCTGGATCAGGCAAAGAAGGATCTTGAAGAAGCAAAGAAAAATCTGGAAGAACTGCAGAAACAGAATGCAGCAAAAGATGCAGAGATTGCAAAAGCAAAAGCAGAAGTAGAAGCAGCAAAGAAAGATCTTCAGGCAGCAAAAATGGCAGCAAAGAAAGCAGCTGTGAAATCTGTAAAGAGTAAAAAAGCCGGAAAAGCAATCGTTACCGTTAAAAAAGTAGCTGGTGCAGAAGGATATCAGGTGCAGTATTCCCTGAAAAAATCCATGAAGAGTGCGAAAAATGTAAAAATCAAAAAGAACAGCATAACAATCAAAAGACTGAAAAAAGGAAAAACCTATTATGTAAGAGTAAGGGCTTTCAGTAAAGACTCCAATGGCAAACAGATCTGTACTGCATGGAGTACTGCAAAAAAAGTAACCATCAAAAAATAATACAAATCTCTTTTCATCATTCCTATATAAATACGAAATATCCCACAGATTTTTCTGTGGGATATTCTGCATCTGAAATAAATTATCCGAAGCATTCTTGAATCTTATACGATGCCGGTTGAAACAAGAAACAGGATCAGCATCACAACCGGTACAGCATAGCGGATCATAAAACAATACAATTTTGCACGTCTGAAATGTTCGCCATTTCGTTCTACTTCATCAATGATCAGCTTAGGCCCTACAACCCAGCCGATCAGAATACTGGTCAGCAGTGAGATGAACGGCATCAGGAAGCTGTTGCTTATGTAATCCATGATATCCAGAAGCTGTGCGACGGTTCCGTTTGGAAGTTTTACTTCAAAATAAAGTACATTGTAGCCGAGGCAGATCAGCACTGCGGTAACAAGAGAATAAATTCCGATGACAGCACACATTTTCTGGCGTGACTTATGGAAAATTTCCATGCAGTTTGCGACCAGAGTTTCCATAACCGATACACAGGAAGTCAGGGCAGCAAAGCCCATCATCAGGAAGAAGGCAATGGCAATGATTCTGCCGATCGCACCCATGGATGCGAATACTTTTGGCAGCGAAATAAAGATCAGGCTCGGGCCGGAAGCCATTCCGTCTGTTCCAAGAAATACAAACACAGCCGGTATGATCATCATTCCTGCAAGAAATGCCACGCCGGTATCAAAAATTTCAATCTGATTGACATCATCTTTCACATAAGATCCATAAGTAACCATGATTCCCATCGAAACACTCAGGGAGAAAAATAACTGGCTCATCGCATCAAGAAGCACACCAAGAAAACGTTTCACGGTCAGCGAACTGAAATCCGGATATAAATAAACTTTAAGTCCCTGCAGTCCGGTGCGAACCGTTCCATTTGCATCGGTATACGAAAGCGTCAGAGAAAAAATTGCAATGCCAAGGATCAGCAGGATCAGTCCAGGCATAATGAAACGTGAAAATTTTTCGATTCCCTTTTCCACACCATGGTATACAACCCAGGCAGTTAAAGCCAGAAACAGCAGCATGAATACGATCGGCGAAACCTTGGAAGTGATAAAGGATGTAAAATAACTGTCCTGTGACAGTATCGAACCATCTGAGACAACATAGGTGCAGAAATATTTGGTGATCCATCCACCAATAACGGAATAGTAAGTCATGATCAATGCCGGAACCAGAAAAGTCAGGTATCCGAGAAATTTCCATTTTGAATTCAAAGTTCCGAAGGCTTTCAATGCATTTTGTTTTGTGTGGCGGCCGATGGCGATGTCAGTGGTCAGCAATACAAATCCAAAAGACAGCACCAGTGCAAGATAAACGATCAGAAACAGACCGCCGCCATCCTTTGCACATAGATAGGGAAAACGCCAGATATTCCCCACACCGACAGCACTGCCGGCAGCGGCGAGGACGAATCCGATCGAACCACTGAAGTTACTCTTTTTTTCTTTCATTTCATTCTTTACCTCGTTTTACTTTTTTGTTTGAACGCAGAGAAGCATTCCCCCGCTTCAAGTGTGCAGAGCACTAAGCGGATTGTGAATGTCCGCTTTACATTCAAGCCGAACGCACGTGAGACTTGCAGCACATGACATATTTTTCCGCACACTTCTGTAATCAGCAGGATGTTTGTGTCAGATTTTTCTGTATTATTTTAAGAAAATATGTCGGCAAAATCAAACACACAGAATTTCTTGTAAAGAAATTTTTAAAGAAAAAGTTTCTTTACATATTACAATTTGAAGTAAAAACAGATATAATAGGAAGAAGCGGATAAAACAGATCCGAAATATATATTTTTACGAAACAATGGTACAGATACAGAAACCGAAATCGGATAAAATTCCATAAGCATATCGGGGGTCTTTTTTAAAAAATCAGACAATGAAAGGAAAAGGAAATGAGCAGCATAAATACACACGTCGGAAAAATGATCCGAAAATACCGAAAAGCAGCAAATCTGACACTGCAGCAGCTGGCAGATGCAATCCATAAAAGCCGTGCCACGATCTGCAAATACGAAAATGGTGATATCTCAATAGATATTGAAACTTTATACGAAATCAGTCAGGTTTTGCAGGTGTCTGTCCCGCAGCTGACAGACATAGGACGGCTGCAGGCAGAAGCAGATCACTCTTCTGCATACGCAGCCCGGAAAAGTCCGTTTTTCCAGGCAAAGATGTTATATTTTTATTTTTATGACGGCCGCTATAACCGTATGAAAGATGGTGTAATCAATATCCACGAAAAAGAAGAGAATGGTAGTTACCGTGCGACGCTTTCTATCTGTTCCGTATCCGGGAATGGAAGAAGCAGTGAGAGTTATTATAATGGAAGCGTTTTGTACAGTGATATGCTGATCAGATTTTCCTTTGTCAATCAGTACAATCCGCTGGAAGAAGATCTGCTTTATATTTTCAATCCGCTGGAGTTTCGAACACATACCGATGGGCTGCTTTGCGGTATCTCCAGTGCAGATCTGATGCCATGTGCATTCAAATGCCTGGTGGCACTGGAAAAACAGGAATTGAATGAAGAACTGCGGAAGCATCTGCTCTTTACCAAAACGGAGCTGCAGAGGTGGAAAAAACTGAATATGCTACTGATTGATAATTATGAGACAGGAAGCAGGCAGGTGTGATGCTATAACAGATAGAAGCGGTGTGATGCTGTAACTTTACAAGACAGGGATTGTCTGATAAACTTAAATTTAACAGAAAACCGGTGAGAATATTTGATAAGGAGAAGAAGGGTTATGAAAAAACAATGGATTGGATTTATGATAGCCGGAATGTTAGTGGCAGCAGTACCAACAAATGTTAATGCTGAGGATTGTTACCATAACTGGTCTTATTCTGCAGATTACACAAAACTTGATGATACCTATCACCAGGCAGAATATTACTGTTATTACTGCAATGCAAAAAAAACAGAAAAAGAGAAGCATACCTGGCTTTACGAAGAGATTTTAGGACAATAAGTGGGAATCCTCGGCAATTCAATTACCGAGATGAAAGTGCAGGAGTATGCATATCTGCACAATGCAAACAGTA
>ENA-UOJL01003136-UOJL01003136.1-human-gut-metagenome-genome-assembly--contig:-P47-NODE-3136-length-12097-cov-19.182611_pt1 | contig 12097 bp, 10 predicted proteins | sample MGYA00242347_ERZ723894 | MGnify/ENA metagenome assembly ERZ723894
GAAAAACGGCAGCGGCCCGGTGTTGAAAACTTGTGACCGGTTCATTCCAGATTGGAGAAAAATAAATCGCCGCTCAGGAACGGTTTGTAGAATGCAAAGAAAATCCTTCGACTTTCTTTTTTATAAAAGGCAGAATGCCCGCATTTTTGCCCAAAACTTACCAGAAAGCTGCGGCCTGAATTACGGTGTGTATAGGGCTGATGCCCTTTTGTTGTGGAAAACCCGGTGGAAAAAGTGGAAAACCTCATGGAAAACTTGCCCTTTTCTTCACAAAAACGGTGGAAAACCCGGTGGAAAAAGTGAAAAGTTCATTCCAGACAGGAAACTCCATACACTTTCCGGTTGTGCTTTTGTGCCGCAAGATCCGCTTGACAGCTGTATTTTTGGGCGGAAGATGCGGCAGTTTTCCACACTGTGGCATTGCCTTGAATGCCCCGGCCAATCATGGTACAATAACAGCAGAAAAATGCGGCAAAACTCACCGATATCGGAATACAATGCGTTGGAGGCACCCTATATGAACAATTGGCTCAACCAGCTGGAGCGCAAATACGGCCGCTTCGGCATCCCGAATCTGACCAACATTCTGGTGGGCGGGCAGATCCTTGTGCTGGCCATCGAGCTGTTTGTCAACCAGACCGTCAGTGTCTGGCTGGCACTCAGCCGCTATTTTCTGCTGCGCGGCCAGATCTGGCGCATCATCACCTTTGCGTTCATCCCCTCTTACGGCGGCAGCATCCTCAGCGCGGTGCTGGGCATCTATTTCACATGGTTCATCGGCATGGCGCTGGAACGGGAGTGGGGCGATTTCCGCTATACGGTGTATCTGCTCTCCGGGATGCTGGGCACTGTGCTGGCCTGCCTGCTCACCGGCGTGACCGGCAGCACCTACTGCCTGTCCCTTTCGCTGCTGCTGGCCTTTGCCATGCTGTACCCGGAGGTGCAGGTGCTGCTGTTCTTTGTCATCCCCATCCGGGTGAAATACTTTGGCTTTTTTGCGGCAGCACTGTGGGTGCTCAGCTTTCTGGGCGCGCCGCTGCCGCAAAAGCTGAGCCTGCTGCTCAGCATGGCGAACGTCTGGCTGTTCTTTGGCCCGATGGCCTATCGTTCCGTCCGCGCGTGGGTACGCCGTGAGCAGTGGAAGCGGAGAAACAGAAGGTAAGGAGAAACACCATGATGCTGGACCGCATGGAGGGCAATGCAGAACTGAAAAGCAGCGTGCAGCTGATGCTGGCAGCCCGCCGCCTGACCCACAGCGTGCTGCTGGTGGGAGAAGAGGGCCTTGGAGCCGGTTTTGCGGCCCGCTGCATTGCGGCAGATTATCTTTACCCTGCAGGCGGAGCGCCCGCTGAGGCCCTTCTGCGGGGCGAATGCTGCCGTGCTGTGGGTAAGCCTGGCGACCGCGACAGCGGCCATGTGGAGACCGGCATCGTGCGTGAAGCGATCAGCGTTGCCGGTATGGGCGCAGGCGGCAAATATCTGGTCAGTCAGGTCAAGGCTATGCGCAGCGAGATCTTCAACACCAGCCTTTCGGCCGAGGGCCGTGCCGTGCTGCTCTACCATGTGGAAAAGATGAACGAGGAATCCGCCAATGCCCTGCTGAAGGTGATGGAAGAGCCGCCGGAGGGGGTGCTGTTCCTGCTTACGGCGGATTCGCTGGCAGGCGTGCTGCCCACCATCCGCAGCCGCTGCGTCAGCTTTGCAGTGGCTCCTGTCTCGCCGGAGCAGTGCGCCCGCTACTGCGCCGCGCAGGGGGTGGACAAAAAGACGGCCGCGCTGTACAGCGAACTGTTCGACGGGCACATTGGTACGGTGCTTGCCGCCGCACAGGACGAAGCCCGCACCGCGCAGGTGGAAAAGGCCCTGCAGCTGGCAAAGGCCGCTGCCGACCGTGACAGCTATGCCGCAGCCTGCCTGCTGGCCGCCTACGAAAAGGACAAGGCCGGAGCCGCCGCCCTGCTGACGGACTTCCGCGCGGTGGCCGCTGCGGGCCTGCGGCAAAGCCCCCACGCACCGGTGCAGGGCATTGCCGCCCAGCGTGCCCTGCGTCTGGCCGAAGCCGCCATCCAGCGCCTTGGCGCGCAGGTGAACCCTAAAATCGTGCTCAGCGTGTTTGCGGCAAAGTTCAGAGCGTTGTAAACAAAAACTCCCCCGAAAGGCTTTTTACGGCATTTCAGGGGAGTTGATTTTTAATGATTGGAAACAGAGGGATCGTTGATCAAACCACTGTAATCGAAGACGCGGGAGGTGCTGCCGACCTTAACGGTAATGGTAAAGCTGCCCGTGTAAAACCGATTGAATGAAGCGGTGTTTACCGGGCCAAGGTCGATGTAGAGGGGGAAGATTTTGCTCTGACCAGCAGGAACGGTTACACTTTTAATAAAGTTGAAGCCGGTTTTGGCGTCATTCAAATCAAAATTGCCCAGACTGCACACTTTCAGACCAGATTCGGTAGCACCATTATGTTTGCAGGTAAAATTACTGGTATAAATCGTAACGGAAGAAGTTGTGTTATAGGAGTTATCAATAAAAAGGCCGGTGTAAAGATAATTATGCCGCCATCCGTCCGATTCGTAAGGAGTACGGGATGTCCACTGGCCGCTCAGAGGGCCAAGGTCTACCGTAAAGGAACCAAAGTTAGCATAAGTGCTGTTGTCAATGGTGGGCAGGGTCGGGTTGCCGGGGGTTGCACCATAACCTTCGCCGCAGCCAACCAGCATACTGCCGGCGGCAGCGACCAGTGCGGCGGCACCAGTGGCCTTTAAAAAAGTACGGCGGGTGATCAGTTCAGACATAAAAATCTCTCCTTTGATTGCAGGAAATCATAAAATACAAAAGCTGATGCAAACAGAAACTCCCTCCGGCGCTTGCGGTACACCGGAGGGAGTTTCTGTTTGGGGTATTGCTTTGGTGTGAGGAGGAATCATGTGCGGAAAGACGGTTGCGGCCCCGTCTCCCCGCAAGGTATAGTATACCCGATTTTAAGTGAAAAGTCATTACATTTTTGTGAAAAAACATCCTGCAATGAACTTTTTACAAAATTCCCCCAATGATAAAAACCAAACAGCGCGGTGTACAAAAATTCTGGTATTCCAGAATGACATAAACTGCCAATTTCACTATAGCAGACAAGACCGCAGGTGTCAATTAAAATGTCGGCTTTTTGGCGGAAAGACGAAAAAATGTGGCAAAAAACTGTAAAATCGGCACAGGGTCAGCCCTTGGCAAGCTCGGCGGCGTGAAGCTTGCCGTGCTCCACGTAGTGGGCGGCGTTGTGCAGGTTGGCCTCGATCTGGGCCGCGCTTACCTGCTTGATGACCCTTGCGGGCACGCCCACGGCCACCGAGCCGTCCGGGATGACCATGCCCTCCGGCACCAGCGCACCCGCGCCGATGATGCAGTTTTTGCCCACGACGCAGTGGTTGAGCAGGGTGGCGTGCATTCCGATGAGGCTGCCATCCCCTACCGTGCACCCGTGCACCAGCGCGCTGTGGCCCACAGTGACGCTTTTGCCCAGCGTTACAGCACCGCCCACATCACAGTGCAGCACGGCGTTATCCTGCACGTTGGAGTTTTCGCCAATGGTCAAAGTGCCGTCGTCGCCGCGCAGCACGGCCCCGTACCACACCGTGGAACCGGCTTTCAGGATCACATCTCCCTGCACGGTGGCGTTGGGCGCTACAAAAGCAGCCCCCTCGTTGCGGGGGACTTTTCCACAAAAGGACAGAAACATTGTTAAAAACCGCCTTTCTCTCTTTCTCTTTTGGCTGGTTTATGGTATTCTTTAAAGTAGTATAGCAAGCCAGAGCCTTTCCGGCAAGTAGGAGCTGTTTCAAAACAAAAATTTTTGCCGTGCGTCGGCAAGCAGATACAAGGGGGCACGCTCATGTTCAAAAACACCATCTTCCGCCGCATGACGGCGCTGGTGCTCACGCTGGCACTGGCCGCTGCTGCTGCACTGCCGGGCCTTGCGGTATATCCCATGCCCATCCAGACCGCCAGCGAGACCGAGGCGGTGTACCTGTTCAACGCCGACACCGGCAAGACCATCCTGAACCAGAATGCTGACCAGCAGCAGTATGTTGCCAGCCTGACCAAGCTCATGACGGCCCTGCTGCTGCTGGAAAGCGGCAAGGACCTGAACGGTGAAGTGACCGTGCCCACCGCGCTGACCCAGGAGTTCCGGGATATCCAGAACGCCAACGGCACCACTATGGGCCTGCGCATCGGCGAGACGGTGCGCCGCATCGACCTGCTGAACGCCATGCTCATCGTCAGCGCCAACGACGCCGCCAGCGTCATTGCCTACGATGTGGGCGGCAGCGTGCTGGATTTCGTCAAGCAGATGAACGCCCGTGCCCAGGAGCTGGGCTGCACCGGCACGAACTTTACCTGTGCCCACGGCCTGTTTGACTACGGCAACGTGTCCACCGCGCAGGATCTGGCAAAGATCGCCGCCGCCTGTGCGGCAAACCAGACCTTTGCACAGGTGGCGGGCACCGCCAGCTATGTCCTGCCGGCCACGAACCTCCGCAAGGCTGAGCACACCATCAGCAGCTCCAACAGCCTGATGAACAGCGAGAGCGCCAACTACCGGGAGTATGTCCGGTGGGTCAAGGGCGGCTTTACCACGCTGGCAGGCCGCTGCATCGTGGCCTTTGCGGAAAAGGACGGCCACACCTACGGGCTGGTGATCCTTGGCTGCGATACGCCGGACCACCTCTTTGCCGAGTGCGATGATCTGTTCGACTGGGCCTTTGCCAGCTTTGCCGACCGCCCGCTGGTGGACACCCAGACCGTGCTGACCACCGTAGACCTGACCAAGTGCCGCACTGAACCGGCAGTGGAGCTGTATGCTGCCGCACCGGTGAGCGGCTACGGCCACGCGGATGATATCGTCACCTACTCCTTCGACCTGCCGGAGAGCATTGCGGCCACCGTTAAAAGCGGCAGTGTGGTGGGTACAGCCACCGTGTATCTGGACGGCGATGAAGTGGGCACGGTGGACCTTGTGACCCACAAGGAGTATGTCTCCGACTTCCGCACCGACATGAAGGCGACAGTGCTTCTGCTGTGTGCACTGGTGTTCATCCTCGCTGCATTAACGGCGGTCACTCTTGCCGCGGGCGGCAACTCGCTGAACCTCAAAAAGAGAAGGCGCAAAAGATAAAATGCCGTGGCCGCAGATGCGGCAGGTTGGAGCAGAAAAAAATAAGAAAAGCGGCGCTCAGTGCCTTGCAACAGGCTCTGAGCGCCGCTTCTTTTGTGCTTATTGGTTGAGGAACTTGATAAAGTGGTAAGATTCCACAATCTGGAAATACTTGATGATGCGCGGGTACAGGGGTTCGGCCTTTTCGCCGAACTGCTGCTTCATGCAGTCAGCAAGCTGTGCAACGGTCTTCTGGCCGTCGATCAGCGGCCAGAGATAGCTGCCGGTCTCGTCCAGATGCACCTGTGTGGTGCGCGGTTTATGAAACACTTTTTGCGCGATCGTGTTGAACACACCGGTGTTCTCCACCTCAAGGGTGATAAGGCCGGTGGCTTCGTCTGTGTGCCAGCGCAGGGTTTCCGCCCGTTGCGGAATGAGGTCCAGATAGTTGATGGACTGCTTTTTCTTACTCATCAGTTCTTCTTTTTCTTCATGGAGAAGGCCAGCAGGCATGCGATCATCACGATCATCAGAACCACGCCGCCAATGTTGCCCAGATCAATGCTCAGGGCAGTGCTGATGCCGAACACGGCAAACACAGCCAGCAGGATGCCCACAAGGCCCTCGCCTGCGATCATACCGGCACAGAACAGGGTGCCGCGGGTGGTCTGCTCTTCCTTGAGCTTCGCGTCAACATTCTTGCGGCTGTCCATGAACCAGCGCACAACACCGCCGATCATGATGGAGGTGTTCAGGTAGATGGGCAGATACAGGCCGATGGCGAACGGCATCACGGGGATGCGCAGGACCTCCAGAGCAATGGCAAGGAACACACCGGTGAACACCAGGTTCCAGGGCAGGTTGCCGCCCATGATGCCCTCGACGATCATCTTCATCAGGGTAGCCTGCGGTGCGGGGACCTCGGCACCGCCGTAGCCCCATGCGCTGTCCAGCAGGTACAGCACACCACCGATGGCCAGACCGGCGGCAATCACGCCGATCAGCTCACCGATCTGCTGCTTGACCGGGGTCGCACCCAGCAGGTAGCCGGTCTTCAGGTCCTGAGAGGTATCCGCAGCAATGGCAGCGCAGATGCAGATGACAGAGGCGATGGCCATGGAGCCGATCATGCCCTCGATGCCAACGTTGCCGGTGGCCTTCAGGATCATGGTAGCGATCAGCAGGGTGGCAATGGTCATGCCGGAGACCGGGTTGTTGGAACTGCCGATCATGCCGACCATACGTGCAGAGACGGTGGAGAAGAAGAAGCCGAAGATGACGATCAGCAGAGCACCCAGCGGGCTGACGGGGATGGCCGGAGCCAGCCAGATGATGAGGATGATGAGCAGGATGCCGCCCAGAATAAAGGGCATGGGCAGGTCCTTCTCGGTACGGGAGGTGCCGGAAGCACTGCCGCCCTTCATGCTCTTCATGGCATCACGGAAGGTGGATGCGATCAGAGGCAGGCTCTTGATCAGCGAGATGATACCGCCGGTAGCAATGGCACCTGCGCCGATATACTTGACGTAGTTGGACCAGATAGCGTCTGCACCGCCTGCTGCATACAGATCAGCAATGGTGGTGCCGGCTGCTGCCGGGTACAGGGAGATGTTTGCGCCGAACAGGCAGATCAGCGGGATAATGACCATCCAGCCCACCAGAGAACCGGTGAACATGTAGGAAGCGGTCTTGGGGCCGACGATGTAGCCCACGCCCAGCAGAGCGGGGTACACTTCCATGCCCAGAGCACCCTTGAAGGAGCTGAAGGCCACGGCAATGTCGGCGGGGATCATCTTCAGGCCATCGACGATGAACTTGAAGATGGCTGCCAGACCCATGCCGGAGAACACGGTGGAGGCGTTTGCACCGCCCTCTTCACCGGCCAGCAGAACGTCTGCACAGGCGGTGCCTTCCGGGTACAGCAGGGTGGCGTGCTCCTTGACGATCAGGGCGTTGCGCAGGGGCACCATGAACAGAACGCCCAGAATGCCGCCGCACAGGGCGATCAGGGTGATCTCCAGGATGCTGGGCTTGTCGCACAGGCCCTCTTTTGCCCACAGGAACAGTGCGGGCATGGTGAAGATGGCACCGGCGGCCAGGCTCTCGCCTGCGGAACCGATGGTCTGCACCATGTTGCTCTCCAGAATGGAGTTCTTCTTGAGCAGGACGCGGATCACGCCCATAGAAATGACTGCTGCCGGGATGGAGGCAGAAACAGTCATGCCGACGCGCAGGCCCAGATAAGCGTTTGCAGCGCCGAAGACCACGGACAGGATGATGCCCATGATCACAGAGGTCGCCGTCATTTCTGCGGTGATCTTTTCCGCAGGAATATACGGCTTGAAGGATTCTTGATCTTTCATGTTTGCTCTCCTTGCGACAGCACAAGCGCCTTGCTTTTTGGGGCAGGGCGCTTGTGCTGTCCGTTTTCCGATTTCCTAAACACGCGCATCCCATCCAAAAGGACGCGCTGGCACGTACTCTATTATACTAAAGTATGACTGAATTGGCAACTGGAAATGTACACAAGAAATTTACAAAAAATTCGTTTATTCAAGCATTTTGCGGGAAATTTGGGCAAAAGCGTGCGAAAAATTTCCATATAATTCCAAAACTGTGCGCACATGAAGAACAGTTCTGCAGGAAAAGAATGCCTTTTAACAGCGTGCGCGCCTGTCCGGAGGATAGCAAAAAAGCTCCCCCTGAGAGGAAAGACTTCCCCCGCTCCGGGACAGATTCTCCCCGGCCGGGGAGAAATGTCACCGCAGGTGACAAAGAGGGGAACGGATGTCACCGCAGGTGACAAAAGGGGGAGTCTGGCACGGCGTAAGCCGTGACTGAGAGGGTTTACCTATCGCGGCTGTCCTGCGCCCTCATCAGTTCCCTGCGGTGATATTTTATGATAAAGAGTGCTTTTACACGGCCCCATAGATGCCGTGCACCGATACTTCGCCGGTAAAAACGTGCACTTCGCCGCTGTCGGTGCGCACCACCAGACGGCCCTCTTCGTCCACATCGACGGCTTCGCCTGCACCCTGCCCGCCGTCCGGCAGGTCGAAGGTGACCCGGCGGCCCAGATTGACGCAGGCGGCCTTGTATTCCTCCCGGAAGGGTGCAAAGCCATCGCGGGCAAACACATACATGTTGCGGTCAAAGCCAAAGTCAGTCAGGCCCTCGGCCAGCCATGCGGGGTCGGTGGAAAGATCCACCTTTGCGCCCTGCAGCGCCAGCGAGGTGCCGTTGGGCAGACCGGCGGCATCAAAGTAGCTCTGCGGCTGGGCCAGATTGATGCCGATGCCGCACAAAATGCCCCGGCCCTGCTGCTGGTAGCCGTAGCTCACGCCCTCGCACAGGATGCCCACGATCTTTTTGCCGTTGAGCAGAAGGTCGTTGGGCCACTTGATCTGGCAGTCCACGCCGTAGCGCAGCTTGAGCTGGGTGCGCACGGCAAGGCTTGCCAGCAGCGGCAGGGTGGTAGGCTGGGCCAGCGGTTCCCGGATGGCTACTGTATAATACAGGGCCTTGCCCTCGGCGTTCACCCAGCTGCGGCCCAGACGGCCCCGGCCTGCGGTCTGGTTCTCGGTATACACCGCACCCACCGGGCCGAACTCTTCAAAATGCTCCTTCACGTAAGCGTTGGTGCTGCCGCATTCCGGCAGATAGCGCACCTCATTGATGCTCATTGTTTGGGTACCTCTTTATGTTCATAGGCGGTCACTTTGCCTTCGTCCAGCGTCAGGATGCCGTAGGTGTCCGGCCCGGTGTAACACCGGCCGCAGGAGCCGGGGTTGAACAGGAACACCCCGCTGCGGGTCTCTGCATGGGGGATGTGGGTGTGGCCGAACAGCGCCACCTCGGCACCCCGGGCAGATGCGGCATCTGCCAGCGTATCCAGATCGTATTTCACACCGTACATATGACCGTGAGTGTAAAAGATCACCACGCCGTCAAAGGCGGCAAGGCCGTCGGTGGGTTCCAGTGCACCGTAATCGCAGTTGCCCGCCACCGAGTAGGCCCGCAGCTTGGGGTACAGCGTCAGAGCCAGTTCCAGATCCCGCAGGCCGTCGCCCAGAAAGATCAGGGCATCGATGCTTTTGCTCTCTTTCATCAGCACGCGCTCAATGGCGGCACGTCCGCCGTGGCTGTCGCTCAAAACCAGAAGCTTTGTCACAAAAGGGGTCCTCCTCTATTACCATTTACCTGAGATGCTGTCATTCACCAGCCTGCTGGCCCTGTTGCAATACCAGCAGCTGCTTGTACACTTTGCTTTTAGAATAAGGTGTGCCCTGTGCCGCCGCCTTGGCTGCGGCGGTGGGGCCAAAGCCCTGCCCGGTCAGCTCCAGCGCCCGCTGCGCTGCCTGCTCCAGCGTCAGCTCCTGCTCCGGGTCGGCGGTCTCCGGCGCACCGGCCATCACCAGCACATATTCGCCGCGCGGCTCGTTGGTCTTGTAGTGCTCCACCGCCTCGCCGAGGGTAGTCTTCCAGATATCCTCGTGCAGCTTTGTCAGCTCCCGGCACAGGGTGATGCTGCGGTCTGCGCCAAAGGCATTGGCCAGATCGTCCAGCGTGGTGCGCAGCTTGTGGGGCGCTTCGTAAAAGATGGTGGTGCGCTTTTCCTGCAAAAGCTCAGCCAGCCGCTCTTTTTTCTGCTTGCGGTTCACGGGCAGAAAGCCCTCAAACACCCAGCGGGAGGTGTCCTGCCCGGACACGGCCAGCGCGGTGACGCAGGCAGAGGCCGCCGGCACCGGCACCACTTTGATGCCCCGGGCCAGTGCGTCCCGCACGATCACCTCGCCCGGGTCGGAGACGCAGGGCATGCCCGCATCACTGCACAGAGCACAGCTCTCGCCTGCTTCAATGCGGCGCAGGATGCCCTCACCCTTCTGCAGGGCGTGCTCATAGTAGCTGACCATGGGCTTTTTCAGGCCCAGAAAGTTCAGCAGCTTCATGGTCACACGGGTGTCCTCGGCGGCAATAAAGTCTGCCGCGCCAAAGGTGGCCGCTACGCGCGGCGGCATATCGTCCAGATTGCCGATGGGCGTTGCCACGATATAAAGAGTTCCTGCCATAGTTTACCTCCCATATAACGCCGCACCGGCGCTGATCAACACATCCGGCTCCACCCGCAGGCCGGTCTTGCGGTTCTTCTGCGCTTCCACAAGGAAGAGCCATGGCGCGCCGTCCGCCTTGTTCTTTACAAAGGCCAGCCGCTTCGGCTCCAACCGGTTGGCCCGCAGCACCGCCAGCACCTCCGCCAGTCGTTCCGGCCGGTGGCACAGCGCAAAGCGCCCGCCGTCCTTCAAAAGGCGGAACGCACACTGGCACACATCGTCCAGTGTGCAGGTGTTCTCGTGCCGGGCAAGGGCGTGGGCTGCGTTTTGGCTTTGGGGCCCATCCGTGAAATAGGGCGGATTGCACGCACACACGTCAAAACTGCCCTCGCCCTGCCGGAAAGCGCGCAGGTCGGCACAGACAGGCTCAATGTGCCCGATGTCCTGCTCCTGCACCGCAGCGGAAAGCAGAGCGCTGCCCTCGGGCTGCAGCTCCAGCCCCATGCAGGGGCCGCGGTGGCCGCGGTCGTGCCATTCCAGCGCCACGATGCCGCAGCCGGAGCACAGGTCTGCGGCCTTCTGGGCGCGCTTTGGCTCACAGAAACGGGCCAGCAGCAGCGCGTCGGAGCCAAAACGATGCTCCGGCGAGCAATAAACCATAGTTCTATTATACAAGACTTCGGTAGAATGTTCCATAGATAAGTGTGCCGTACCCTCTCAAAAAAATGCGTGGAATTGCTCGGGGAATTTGTGCGAATTACTGCAAAACAAAAAAAGCAGCAGACCTGCTTTGGACAGGCCTGCTGCTTTTGATGCGTTTTTTGTGCAGCTGCTAAAATTATTCAGCAGTGATAGCACCGGTGGGGCAAGCACCCTCGCAAGCGCCGCAGTCGATGCAAGCGTCTGCGTTCACAGAAGCAACACCATCAACGGTGATAGCGCCAACCGGGCAAGCGCCCTCGCAAGCGCCGCAGCCAACACATGCGTCAGAAACCTTGTGTGCCATAATAAACTCTCCTTTTTATCTCCGTGCCCGAAGTATTGTATGAAGAGTCATGTATGGCACGGCTGTGCATGTCTCTCCGGAAATCATATCCTTGCCTGCATTTTAACAAAGCAGGTGAGAAAAGGCAAGACTAACCGTGACCCGAAAAACACAAAAGTCTGTTTTTTGTTGGGTTGCACAAAAGCACAGGCTAACTTATGGCCAAATTTGCAGGAGTTTTTTGGCAAAAATCACGAAGAACAGTTAGTTTTAGCAGACTAACCCTTCAGAACCTCCGGCGCGTCCCTCACTCCTTTTCGGCAGCGCGCTTCCGGCCGCAGCCGCCGCCCGCGCAGCGCTTTTCGCCATCGTCGGAGGAAGCCACCACCGGGGCCGGGTTGCGCACGCCGGAGTAATCGTCGTCCGGGTCCGGGCGGCGGGGCGCACGCTTGCCGCCGCTGATATATTCGCACACACCCACCTTATAGTAACGGGGCGAAAGGCTCTCGGTGCCGCAGCGCACCCGCAGATAGCCGGAAACCGGGTTCACCTCCAGCACGGTGCCAAGACCGTCCGGCGTGCGCACGGTGCTGCCCACCATGGGCATGATGCTGTTCAGGTACTCGTAGGCGCTTTCCTCGTAGGCAAGGCAGCACATCAGCCGGCCGCAGGCACCGCTGATCTTGGTGGGGTTCAGCGAAAGGCCCTGCTCTTTTGCCATCTTGATGGAGACGGGCTGGAAGTCCTTTAAAAAGCGGCTGCAGCAGAAGGGCTGGCCGCAGATGCCAAGGCCGCCGATCATCTTGCTCTCGTCCCGCACGCCGATCTGGCGCAGCTCGATGCGGGTGTGGAAGATACCGGCCAGATCCTTGACCAGCTCGCGGAAGTCCACGCGGCCATCGGCGGTAAAGT
>ENA-UOJL01003138-UOJL01003138.1-human-gut-metagenome-genome-assembly--contig:-P47-NODE-3138-length-12090-cov-49.775904_pt1 | contig 12090 bp, 8 predicted proteins | sample MGYA00242347_ERZ723894 | MGnify/ENA metagenome assembly ERZ723894
TGTCAGCTTCTGAAAAACGATCGCTGACCCTTCGGGGCGGGACGAAGCCGCTGTTACAGGCAAGGCTCTGCCTGCCGATCTGTTTGAGGGGGCGTATCTGGGCGGCATATGGGGGCGGTCCTTGTTGGCCTGTTGAGGGACTAGGCTGCCCGATTTGGCGAATATGGCGTAATTAGCGGGAATGTCGCAAAGCCTTTTATTCGATTTTAAAAGAATGGGTGAGGACCGCTTGGCCCTCACCCCATCAGAACTCTCTGTTCAGAATTTGTGAACGGCCCTTACGAAGCGTTCGGCGAATTTCTCTGTTCCTTTTGTGTAGCTTTTGAAGGGTGCATTGGTAAAGACCAATATATGCGCCCTCTTCGCATCTGCTTCCGTCGAATTCCAATAGTCGCGCATACGGCCGAGTTCCGGCTGGCCGTATTCCGCAAGCCGTAAATTCAGGTTTTCTATGGCCTCTTTATGCTCCTTATACGAGTAAGCCGGATTACTTCTCCCGAAATTCCATATGGACTCCAGTTCTTTTTGTGCCGGAAGATACCAGCCCGGACCGAGGTCCTTGCACCACGAAAATGCAGGCAGGTTCGACCACAATAAGTCCGTGTTTGCGATTAATTCCCGTATGGCCAGCATATTTTTCCATCCGTCTTCGATATCGGTGCAGCCGCTCGCAAAGCCTTTTTCTTTCAATGGGTTTTTGTTAATAAAACCCCATGCTGCTTTTCCTTCCACGAGCGACAGGAGCAGTCCGTGCCTGCCATCTTCTGAGACCCGGATGACAATGCCCCGGATACCGCCCTCATCGAACAGCTCTCCGAGCGAATAGCTGCGGGAAACGGGTGGGTAGGGATAGCTCGCGGCGACAGCCTGCGGTTTTTCATCTGCGAAAAGATCCTTGGTGCCGTTTTCATAGGTGATCGAGAACACTTCGCTGCGTCTTATGGAATAGGTGACGCCCTCGGTATGCGTGAATTTCCTGTATTTGACGTCGGTGTCGGTAATCTCTTTCACGACGGCTTCGATCTGCTCGGCATTTCGTTTCAGGATGATATCCTGTGCTGCCGAACTTGCTCCGATCAGACAGCATACGATGAATGACAGTAACTGTTTCATGGCTTAAAAGCGATATGCTATCCGGAGTTTGACACCTACCATCCGATTGCTTTCGGATATATCAAGCGTACTATTGAAGTTCATGAAGATTGCCGCGCCGAGATCGAAATGCCGCGTGGCCCATCCGGCGCCCATCTCGATACCGACGGCCGTATTCGTCACTGTTTTCAGGTCGGCGCCTGACGCTTCGGATTTGACCGGGATTCCGAATTTGAACCCTGCAAAGCAATTCCAGCGGCCGCGCGGCCGATAGACGTAATACAAATCTATATTCATGCAGTTCAGGTCAAAATCCTCTTCGAACATATACATGTCGTAGCTGATTCCCGCACCCGCACCGTGCGGACTCATTTTGTCGAACATATACTCGGCAATCACTCCGGCCGAGCAGACGGGGCCCGATATATTTCCGCTTTTGGACGTTATTGCCGCATATCCGAATTCGGCACGCGGTCCGATATAGAAATGTTTGTCTCGAAGCGGCTCCTTCGTCCTCTTTACGCTCCGGTTGATCTGTGCGTAATTTTCATTCGCAGCCGCAGGAGCTGTTGTGCTGCTCTCCGTCCCGGTCGTTTCCGCAGCCGTGGCCGGTGAGACTGCCGGGGCGTCCAGCGGCGTTACGACCTCGCGGGTTCCGTCTTCGAATCGGATAAGGAAAACTTCTGATGCCGGGAGAGTGTAGAGCGGTCCCTGCGCATTTTCATATTTCCGGTACTTGATTTGCGTGTCGCCTATTTCGGCGACTTTCGCTGCGATTTCTTCGCCGTTACATTTGGTGATGATGTCCTGTGCTGAAAGCTGTAAGACGCCTGTCAGGATTGCCGGAAGGCAGAAATAAATTTTTTTCATGTTTCTTGCTGGTATTGAAGTGCCAGTCCCTCGGCGGTTTCATTGTGCTGGACATATAAAAAACGTGGGACTACACTTTTATTTGCATCTTGCGGTCTTAGGATACCTTGGTAGTCAAATAAAACAGTATAGCCCACGCAGTAACGTGAGCGTCCGTTTTATTCATAACTACCGTTTGAAGTGTCCTAAGTTTCAAGATGTATGAATAAAAGCTGGCGCTTTTTATATGTATGTACCGGCGCTTTTAGTGCGGATCGGCACGTGTAAATCTGGTAAACAGAAAAAATTGTGCAATTATCTCTCCATAGGCATCAGTTTTTTGTCTTGTATGCAAATATAGAAAAATAATTTCTAATTTTCGTTGAACATGCGTTTTATGTCGCGCCACTCCCCGTCGTTGGGGGCCGGTTCGATGCCCAGCAGCCGGCAGAGGATAAGATACATATTCTGGTTCTGGAACGATCGCTGTCGGTAGCCCTTGCGGAAGGCGGGGCCGGAGCCGTAAAATACCATGTGCATATCCCGGTCGCGGTTGTTGAAGCCGTGCGTGCCGCGTTTGCGCACGGGACGGTCCTGCGGGGCGTAGTCGAGCGTCCAGCCCGTTTCGGGAATGACGATGACGTTCGTCAGGCGCGTGGGGTGGGTGCCGTAGTGGAACCGGCGGGGCATCCGCTCGCGCCGCCATGCCTTCATATGGCCCGTGCGGCGCAGTGTGCGCACGGCTTGGTCCGCATACTCTTCCTTGACTTCGAGACCGAACGGCGTGCCCGGAACGACACGCACGACCTGCGCCGTGTCGAGCAGCGGCAGCAGGTTGATGTAGCGGTCGGGCGAAAGCCCGGCCATGCCGTGGTCGGCCGTGACGATGAAGTTGATGCGGTCGAAGACGGGCGAGCGGCGTATTTCGCGGAAGAAGTAGCGGAGCACCGAGTCGATATGCTCGGCGCGGCCCACGGCTTCGGGCGATTCGGGGCCGTAGGTGTGCATCGCGGCGTCGGGTTCTTCGAAGTACCACATCACCAGCTCAGGGATCTCCGCTTCGGGGCGCGTCATGGCGTCGATCACCCAGTCGGCGCGCTGGTAGTAGTCCGGTTTGGACGAGTAGCGGGTCCAGACGGTCGCCTGACGGCCGCCGATCGGGACTTCGCTGCCCGGCCACATGAAGATGTTGGCCGTAAGCCCCTGCCGTTCCGCCGTATTCCAGATCGGCTCTCCGCCCCAGAATCCCGGTGTGCGGACGTCCAGCGAGTCGAAAACCGAGAGCCGGCGTCCCTGCGTGCGGTCGTAGAAGCCGTTGTTCACGACCCCGTGGTGGTCGGGGTGCAGGCCCGTGGCCATGGCGTAATGGCTCGGAAAGGTGTTCGAGGGATAGACTGGGTAGATTTCGGCATAGGTGCCGACGCGGGCGAGCGAATCGAGCGTCGGCGTGTGGCTGCGGCCTGCGAGGTCCCAGCGGAATGCGTCCATCGAAAGAATGACGGCGTATTGTTTCTCCTGCGGAGCGGTTGCGACGGCGCTCCTGCGGGACGCGGCGCATCCGGCGAACAGGAGTGCAAGCAGTATACAGGCGTATCGTTTCATTTCGGGGTGTTTTTGTTTGCGTAAAGATACAAAAAAAGCGCCCGCTGTAACAGGGGCGCTTCTCGATTGCGTAATAATTTATTACTTGCTCATGTAGTTCTTTACGTAGTGGTGGTGCTGGCCGAAACGCTCGAAAGCGGCGCGGTCCAGCTCCTCCTGAGCCGAAGGATCGGCCACCGAGATAATCAGGCGGGCACGCTCCTGCAGCGTCTTGCCGTAGAGGTCTACGGCGCCGTGCTCGGTTACGAACCAGTGGATGTGGTTGCGGGTCGTGACGACGCCTGCGCCCGGCGTGAGCACGGGAGCGATCTTCGAAATGCCCTTGTTGGTGACCGAAGGCATGGCGATGATGGCTTTGCCGCCCTTCGAGAGCGATGCGCCGTATACGAAGTCGATCTGGCCGCCGACGCCCGAATAGAACTTCGTGCCCAGCGAGTCGGCGCATACCTGCCCCGTGATGTCTACCTGCAGGGCCGAGTTGATGGCCGTCACGCGGTCGTTCTTCGAGATGATGTAGGGATCGTTGGTGTAGCCCACGTCCATCATCAATACGGCCGGGTTGTCGTCGATGAAGTCGTAGACGCGCTGCGAACCCATCAGGAACGTCGAGACCATCTTGCCCTTGTCGATATTCTTGGCTTCGCCGTTGATTACGCCGCTCTCCACCAGCGGAAGCACGCCGTCGGCGAACATCTCGGTATGGATGCCGAGGTTCTTGTGGCCGCCCAGCTGCGCCAGCACGGCATTGGGAATGGCGCCGATGCCCATCTGCAGCGTCGCGCCGTCCTCGATCAGGGCTGCGCAGTGCTTGCCGATGGCCGTCTCGGTCTCGTTCGGCTCGGAGAAGTGCGCCTCCATCAGCGGAGTGTCGTCCTGCACGAAGTAGTCGATCTTCGACGAGTGGATCATGGCTTGTCCGAAGGCGCGGGGAACGTGCTTGTTCACCACGGCGAGCACGTAATCGGCGGTCTCCACGGCGGCCAGCGTCGCGTCTACCGAGGTGCCGAGCGATACGAAGCCGTGTTTGTCGGGCGTCGATACCTGAATCATCGCCACGTTGCAGGGAACCGCGCCGCAGCGGTACAGACGCTGCGTCTCGCTCAGGAAAATCGGAATGTAGTCGGCGTAGCCGCTCTGCGTCACTTTGCGGACGTTGCCGCCCACGAAGAACGAGTCGAGCTGGAACACGCCTTCGAATTTTTCGTCGGCATAGGGCGCAGGGCCTTCGGTGTGCAGGTGGTGGATGTGTACGTCCTTCAGTTCACCGGCCTCGCCGCGCGCGCACATGGCGTTGATAAGGCACTGGGGAGCCGAAGCCACGGAACTCAGGTGTACGTGGTCGCCCGATTTGATAACCTTGACGGCTTCTTCGGCAGTGGTAAATTTGATCTGGGTAGTCATTTTTACTTTAAGTTTGTATTGGTTTTAGTTAGCTGGTACCTTGTTTGTGTTTTCCTGTACGTAGTTTTTGATGGCTTTGTCGGAGTAGGTCCAGAAGATCGGCACGTTACGCATCGAAATGATGTTCAGCGCATTGAGCGCCAGACCCATGCTGACGTCCACGCGGTCGAGCCGCTCCACGCCCGGCGCGATGTTGTAGAACGTCACCACGATATGTTCGGGCTGGCCGCTGCGCATCGTGTAGATGCGGCCGTAATGGTCCGACGAAGGGTAGGCGAGGCCTTTGGCAAAAGCGTAGGTGCCGTTGCGCTCGCCGCCCATGTAGAGCCGGAAGCCGCCGTAAAGCGGCGTGATGTCGAAATGCAGCATGACGGTGCCGGAGATGTTGTCTCCGGCGCAGATGACGTTCGAGATCCGGAAGTCGTTCACGAACGAAGGGGTGCTGATGTCCGAGGGCTGGTGCTCGCGGGCGAACTGCACGACGGCGTCGTTGCGCAGGCTCTCGAAGCGGCGGGCTTCCTGACGGATCTTCTTCTTCTGAGCCTTCTGCAGCGCCTTCTGCTCCTTCTGCTCCTTCTGCGTGAGGTCGGTCCGGGGCTGAACGGCCGATGCCGCTCCGCACAGGGTGCAGAGCGACATCAGCAAAACAATCAGACGTTTCGGCAGCATAGCGTAGCTATTTGCGTTTCACTTCTACCTGTTCGTATCCCTCGACGATGTCGCCGACGCGGATGTCGTTGAACGATTCGATGTTCAGACCGCAGTCCTGACCGTTGGTGACCTCCTTGACGTCGTCCTTGAAACGTTTGAGCGAGCCGAGCTTGCCCGTGTAGATGACGATACCGTCGCGGATGACGCGGATCGGGGTGTTGCGCTGGAGCCTGCCTTCGCGGACGACGCATCCGGCGACGGTGCCGACCTTCGAGATTTTGAAGATCTCCAGCACTTCGACCGAAGCGACGATCTCCTCCTTCATGACCGGTTCGAGCATGCCCTCGATAGCGTCCTTGATGTCGTTGATGGCGTCGTAGATGATCGAGTAGAGACGGATTTCGATCTCCTCCTTCTCGGCCAGCTTGCGCGCCGAAGCCGACGGACGTACTTGGAAGCCGACGATGATGGCGTTCGAAGCGGCGGCCAGCAGCACGTCCGATTCCGAAATCTGACCCACGGCGGCGTGGATGACGTTGACCTGCACGGTCTCTTTCGAGAGCTTGATGAGCGAACCCGACATGGCCTCGATCGAGCCGTCCACGTCGCCCTTGACGATGATGTTCAGCTCCTTGAACGAGCCGATGGCGATGCGGCGTCCGATCTCGTCGAGCGTCACGTGCTTCTGGGTCATGATGCCCTGCATGCGTTGCAGCTGCTCGCGCTTGTTGGCGATTTCGCGCGCCGAACGGTCGTCCTCCATGACATTGAACGTATCGCCGGCCTGCGGGGCGCCGTTCAGACCCAGCACCTGAACCGGTGTCGAGGGGCCTGCGGACTCCACTTTCTTGCCGTTTTCGTTGAACATGGCCTTCACGCGGCCCGTGTAGGTTCCGGAGAGGATCACGTCGCCCACGTGGAGCGTACCGCTCTGTACGAGGATCGTCGAGACGTATCCGCGGCCCTTGTCGAGCGTCGATTCGATGACGGTGCCCTGCGCCTTCTTGTTGGGGTTGGCCTTCAGGTCGAGCATCTCGGCTTCGAGCAGCACCTTTTCGAGCAGTTTGTCGAGGTTCATGCCCTTCTTGGCCGAAACCTCCTGATCCTGATATTTACCGCCCCACGACTCGACCAGATAGTTCATCTGCGAGAGCTGTTCCTTGATGTGGTCGGGGTTGGCGTTGGGTTTGTCGATCTTGTTGATGGCGAAAACCATCGGCACGCCTGCGGCCTGCGCATGGTTGATGGCCTCGACGGTCTGCGGCATGACGCTGTCATCGGCCGCCACGATGATGATCGCAACGTCGGTGACGGCGGCGCCGCGGGCACGCATGGCCGTAAAGGCTTCGTGGCCCGGCGTGTCGAGGAACGTGATCTTCTGGCCGTTCAGCTCGACGCTGTAGGCGCCGATATGCTGGGTGATGCCGCCGGCCTCGCCCTCGATGACGTTGGTCTTGCGGATATTGTCCAGTAGCGAGGTCTTGCCGTGGTCCACGTGGCCCATGACGGTCACGATCGGCGGACGCGGCACGAGGTCCTCCTCCTTGTCTTCGTTGTCGTCGTTGATCGCCTCCTGAATCTCCACCGAGACGAATTCGACCTTGTAGCCGAACTCCTCGGCTACGACCACGAGCGCTTCGGCGTCGAGACGCTGGTTGATCGACACCATCAGTCCCAGATTCATGCAGGCCGTGATGACCTGAGTCGGCGTGACGTTCATCATCGTCGCCAACTCGCTCACGGTCACGAATTCGGTGACTTTGAGCGTCGAACGTTCCATTTCCTCGCGTTCGAACTCCTCGTTCATACGCTCGGCTACGGCGTCGCGCTTGTCCTTGCGGTATTTTGCACTCTTGCTCTTGGCGCCCTTGGCCGTCAGACGGGCAAGGGTGTCCTTTACCTGCTTCGAAACCTCCTCGTCGCTCACTTCGGGGCGTACGATCGGCTTGGGTGCGGCCTTGCCTTTGTTTTTGTTGCGGCGGCCTTCGCCCGGTTTGGGCTGGTTCTGGGCGCCGGGACGGTTTTGCCCGCCCTGTCCGGGACGGTTCTGGCCGCCCTGGCCCCCTTGTCCACCCTGCTTGTTGCCGCCGCCCTGCGCATTGCCCCTCGGGGCCTTGCTGACGTCGACTTTCTCCTTTTGCAGGCGCTTGCGCTTGTGCTTGCCGCCGGCCACGAATCCCGACACGTCCATCGTACCGAGTACCTGCGGCCCGGTGAGGGTCACGGTCTCCGGACGGAAGATGTTGTCTTTGGGAGCGGCCGGTTCCGGCGCGGGTGCCGGGGCTTCTGCGGGCTTGGCGTCCGGTTGCCCGGGAGCCTGTGCTGTGGGTGCCGGCGTGGCCGGTGCTGCGGGTTTTGCAGGTTCAGCGGGAGCAGCTTGTGCTGCGGGCGCCGGCGTGGCCGGTGCGGCGTGGCTTGCCTGTGTAGCCGGGGCTGGTTGTGCCGGACGGGCTTCCGGTACTGCGGGTGCGGGGGCAGGTGCGGGCTGTGCGGCAGCTTTGGGCGCCTGGGCAGGTGCCGGTGCAGCGGGTGCCGCAGGATGTTGTGCGGCGGGTTTTTCAGCTTCTGCCTTCGGGGCGGGGGCAGCCTTGGGTTTGGGCGACAGGTCGATCTTGCCGAGGAACTTCGGCTGCTGGATTTCGTCCTTGACGCTGATTACGTTGCTTTTGATGACCACCTCTTTTTCCTCCTCGCGCTCCTGCTTCTTAGCTTCTTCGAGGGTGATGGTCGTCTGCTTCAGGGAGATACGCTCGCGGATCGACTCGCGTGCATTGCCTGCGGCGCGGTTCGCCCCGAACTCCTTCTCCAGGACGGCATAAGTCTCCGCGTCGACCAGCGTATTGGGCGACCCGTCGCTCTTGATGCCCTTCTTCTGCAGGAAGTCCGTGATGGTATTCAGTCCCACCTTGAACTCCTTTGCAACCTGAATGAGCCTTAATTTTCTTTCATTACCCATATCTTGTGTTTTCCTTTCTTGCTTATGTTACTCTTCAAATTCGGCCTTCAGGATTTCGACGACCTTCTGTGCCTGTTCCAGCTCCAGGTCGGCACGCGCGGCGATCTCCTCTACGGGCAGTTCCAGCACGCTCTTGGCCGTGTCGCAGCCGACGTTCTTCAGGGCGTCGATGATCCATCCGTCGATCTCGTCGGCGAATTCGGTGAGGGCCACGTCCTCTTCTTCGACCTCGCGGTATACGTCGATGTCGTACCCGGTGAGCATCTTCGAGAGGCGGATGTTCAGGCCGCCCTTGCCGATGGCCAGCGACACCTGGTCGGGCTTGAGGTAGACCGAAGCGGTCATTTTCTCCTCGTCGATGGTGATGCTCGAAATCTTGGCAGGGTTCAGCGCGCGCTGGATCATCAGCGACGGGTTGGCCGTGTAGTTCACCACGTCGATGTTTTCGTTGCGCAGCTCCTTGACGATCGAGTAGATGCGCGAACCCTTCATGCCTACGCATGCGCCTACCGGGTCGATGCGTTCGTCGTAGGACTCCACGGCGACTTTGGCGCGCTCGCCCGGGATGCGGACGATCTTCTTGATGGTGATCAGCCCGTCGAAGATCTCGGGAACCTCCTGCTCGAAGAGGCGTTCGAGGAACTGGTTGGCCGTGCGCGAAAGGATGATACGCGGCTGGTTATTGTTCATCTCGACCGACTTGACGATAGCCTTGATGGTGTCCCCCTTGCGGTAGAAGTCGTTGGGAATCTGCTCCGCCTTGGGCAGGATCAGCTCGTTCTCCTCGTCGTCGAGGATCAGCACCTCCTTTTTCCACACCTGGTAAACTTCGCCGGTGACAATCTCGCCGACCTTCTCCGAATACTTCTCGTAGAGGCTGGCCTTCTCCAGGTCGAGGATGCGCGATGCCAGGTTTTGGCGCAGCGACAACACGGCGCGACGGCCGAACGAGGCGAGTTTGATCTCGTCGGCATATTCGTCGCCGATCTCGTAGGTCGGGTCGATGGCCTTGACCTCCGACACGGCGATCTGCGTATTGGGATTCTCGACGGCGCCGTCCTCGACGACGGTGCGGTTACGCCAGATTTCCAGGTCGCCCTTCTCGGGGTTGATGATGACGTCGAAATTCTCGTCCGTCTCGTACTGTTTCTGCAGTGCGTGGCGGAAAACGTCCTCCAGCACACCGATCATCGTGCTCTTGTCGATGTTCTTCAGCTCTTTGAACTCGGCAAAGTTGCTGATAAGATTGAGATTGTCCATTGTGTCGTTTATCTTGTTTTTAGTTTATGCTTCTGTACCCCGCGGCTTTTTTTCGTCTGCATGCCGGATAGCGTCCCGCTCCGGGGGCTGCTTCTTGTCTGAGGGCCGCTCCAAGCCTGCGTACCGCCCCTCAGCTGCGTTTGCCTCTCATCTGCGTCCTGCTTCCGGTTTTTGTCCTGCTCCCGGTCTGCCTTCTAAGCCTGTGTTTGCTGTCTGCGTTGCCGGACGGCGGCCTATTTGAAATCCAGCCACTCCTTCGTGGACTTGATTTCGTCGAACGCATAGCGGCGCGTGACGGTCACCAGCTGCTTGCGTTTCTTGCCTTCGACGGCCTGCTTCTCCTCGTACGAGATCGTGATGCCCTCGTCGTCGGCAGCATCGAGTTTTGCGAGCATCTTGATCCCTGAATTGAGCAGCACCTCGACCGTGCCGCCGATCAGCTTGCGGTATTGCCGCAGGCTTTTCAGCTCCGAACCGATGCCTGCGGAGGCTACCGTGAGCGAAAAATCCTCTTCGTCGCGGTCGAATTCCGCTTCGACGGCCCGGCTCAGCTCCGCGCACGCTTCGATGGCTACCGACGTGTCGCTGTCGATCAGCAGTTCGATCTCGTTGCCGGGCGTGCAGGTGCAGCCCACGACGAACATATCCGTGCCCTGAAGTTTGCGTTCAGCCGCTTCGATTATCTTTTTCGTGTCGATCATGTTTCTGAAATTCGGTCGTATATGGTATAAAATAAGGGGACTTACCGTCCCCTTACCGCTTCGCTTTGTCTTTCGACACTGCAAATATAATGAAAAATTCCGATATACCAATATTTATACGAAATTTTTACTCCTCTTTGGCCTTGGATTCATAGGGTTTGATGATTCCGCGCTTCGATTCGCGGATGAATTTCACCAGTTCGTCGCGCTCGGCGCTTTGCGGGATCTGCTTTTCGACCTCTTCGCAGCCCGACATGTAGTTCAGTCCGCTCTGGAAGAGGATGCGGCAGGCGTCGTGAATATCGGCGATGCGTTCGGGCGTGAAGCCGCGGCGCGAAAGCCCGATCTTGTTGATGCCCGCGAAGCGCATCGTGTCGTTGCGCACGATGATGAACGGCGGGACGTCCTGTCCCAGCAGCGCGCCGCCCTGAATCATGACGTGGTCGCCGATATGCGTCCACTGGTGTACGGCCGCATGGCCGCCGATCACCACCCAGTTGCCGACATGCACTTCGCCGGCGAGCGATACGCGGTTGGCGATCACGCAGTTGTCGCCGACGACGCAGTCGTGGCCCACATGGACGTAGGCCATCAGCAGGTTGCGGTTGCCGATGCGGGTCGTGCCCGTCGATGCGGTGCCGCGGCTGATGGTCACGTATTCGCGGATGTCGTTGTAGTCGCCGATCTCGGCCGTGGTCACTTCGCCTGCGAATTTCAGGTCCTGCGGCAGGCAGGAGACCGATGCGGCGGTATGGATCTTGCACCCCTTGCCGATGCGGGCGCCGTCGTGAATCACCGCGCCGGGACCTACCCAGCAGTCGTCGCCGATAACCACGTCGCCCGCGATGCAGGCGAAGGGCTCGACCGTGACGTTGTTCCCGATTTTGGCGTCGGGATGAACATATGCCAGCTTGCTGATCATCTCCTTTACTTTTTATTTTTTACGACCTGCGCCATCAGGACGGCCTCGCATGCGAGCGTTTCGCCCACGAAGGCTTTGGCCTCCACGACGGCCACGCCGCGGCGGATGGGTTCCAGCAGGTGGATTTCGAACTGAAGCGTGTCGCCCGGAACGACTTTGCGCTTGAATTTGACCCCGTCGATCTTCATGAAGTAGGTCGAGTAGTTTTCGGGATCGGGCACGTCGCCCAGCACCAGAATGCCGCTGCACTGCGCCATGGCTTCGACGATCAGCACGCCCGGCATGACGGGTTCGTCGGGGAAGTGTCCCACGAAGAACGGCTCGTTCATCGTGACGTTCTTGATGCCGGCCACGTCGGTGGCGTCGCGGTGGAAAATGCGGTCCACCAGCAGGAACGGCGGGCGGTGGGGCAGCAGGTGGCGGATGTCGTTGATGTCGTAGAGGGGCGGCTTGCGGCAGTCGTACTGGTAGCGGGGCTTCTCGCCGGCCTTGCGGATGGTGTGCTTGAGCTGCTTCATGAACTCCGTGTTGGCGTAATGGCCGGGGCGGGTTGCCCAGACGCGGCCCTTGATGCGTACGCCCAGCAGTGCGAAGTCGCCCAGCAGGTCGAGCAGCTTGTGGCGCGCCAGCTCGTTGTTGCAGCGCAGTTCGAGGTT
>ENA-UOJL01003157-UOJL01003157.1-human-gut-metagenome-genome-assembly--contig:-P47-NODE-3157-length-12027-cov-4.734547_pt1 | contig 12027 bp, 8 predicted proteins | sample MGYA00242347_ERZ723894 | MGnify/ENA metagenome assembly ERZ723894
GATTTATTTTTAGATTTATACATTTATTCCTCCATAAATTTTTAATATTTTACAAAATTTATTATACCATATCTTAAATTGTAAGTCAAGAAAAAATGCTGCACAGCATAAAAACCGTGCAGCATAAATTTTTATTCAGTTCTGAGAGCCTCAACAGGGTCTTTCTTAGCGGCAACGCTTGCAGGAATAAGTCCGGCAATAAGCGTAAGAATCATACTTATAACGATAAGTATAACAGCTCCCGCTACAGGCACATGAGCCCTAAGCGTATCAAGACTTGTTACATGGTGGATAATGAAGTTTATCGGGAATGTAAGAAGAACCGATACTCCTATACCGATAATACCGGCAGCGAGTCCGACAAGAAGCGTTTCTGCATTGAAAACAGTTTTAACGTCATGCTTTGAAGCTCCGATAGCTCTGAGAATACCGATTTCACGGGTACGTTCAAGAACGGAAATGTAAGTGATAATTCCGATCATGATAGAGGAAACAACAAGCGAAATTCCGACAAAGGCAATAAGCAGATAAGAGATACCGCTGATAATTCCGGTTATAGACGACATAAGAAGCGCAACATAGTCGGTGTAGTGAATTACATCGGCATCAGCCTGAGAATCGTTATACTTTGCAATTTCATCAGAAATAGCGTCTTTATCCTCAAAGGACTTAGCATAGATTCTTATTGATGACGGATCTTCCGTATTTGCATAGCCAAGAATAAAGAGATTGTCCTCATATGTTAAATCAGAAATTTCTTCCGGAGTAAAATTATCGAATACTCTTGCATAGATTTCATCGGAAAGATTTGCCGATTCAAGCTGAGCAATAAGCTGTTCGTCAGGAATTGAAGCAAGCTGAGACTGAGCTTCTGCTGCATATGAGTAGGGGAGTATCTGTGCAAGAATTTCCGGAGCATACTGATTGAATTCCTCATCGCTCAGACCTTTAAGAAATTCCATAACAGCAGCCATTTCAGAAGATTCTCCCTGAACCGACATAGCCTCTATCTGGGTGAAAAGTTCTTCACGGTTTTCAGGCTTCATATAATCTGCGATCATAAGCTGAAGCTGTTCGTCCGTTGGCTGCGAAAGCGCAAACTTTGCAACAGTAGCCTTAACAGCGTCTGAAGAATTATTTATAAATTCCTTAGCGGAAGCAGCTTTTTCTGCATCCGTAGGAGCAACATAATTATCGCTTCTGAATTTTTTTCCTGTAAGCAGATCATTTTCCTTATCGGCAACCTGAGCTTTAACAATATCGCTTGAATTTGTTTTTTCAATAATATAATTTGTAAGCTCGTTCGTATAACCGATATAGCCGTTTATCATCGTAACGCTTGCATCGGGATTAGGCTTGATAAAGCCGACTACCTTAAGCTGGGTTCCGACATTCTCATTATCATAAAGAATTCCGAGACCGGATTCATTTTGAGTCAGATCGTTGTAACCGTTTCCCGTAGGATTTTTCTGATAATACTCACAGGGAAGAATAAGCTTATATCCCTGATTCATTATCTCATCGAAAGACCATTTTGTGTTGCCGTAATCTTCAATGACTTCGCCTTTCATAGCGGCTTTCAAAATATCCTGAAAGCCTTCTGTTGATTTAAGTCCAAGGGCGTATGTTACCATATCCGGAATCTGATTTTCTTCATTGAGAACAACAACAACTTCGTCATAATTTTTCGGCCATGAACCGTAAACAACGTCATACTGATCTTCAAGCAGGGGATTGATCGGACTTCCATCATCAGCAGGAAGAAGCTCTTCCCATACGTTAACACCGAACATATCCATCATACTGCTGCTTCCGCTTGCTCCGAACATTGACGCTGAATCCTGCTGGAAATTATCCATACCCATAGCGTGAGCGTAAATCTCATTCAAGTCGGATTTAACGATAGCGCCGTTTTCATCCTTAGTAAAAATCGGCATCTGAATATCGTAGCCATATGAAATAGCGTTAGTTCTTTCGTGTATATATTCGCTTCCGTCAAGGAATTCTTTGAACTTAGCCATGTTGTTTATCTGTTTGGCAGAAGAATTCATGGTATTGAACATATCGTACATTGCAGTATTTGCGTAAACTGTATTCGGTTCATTCTGATCTTCTGTTTTTTCCGGCTCTCCTAACATCATAGAAAACATCTGAGAAGTATCGGCAGTTTCCCTGTCTATCTGAATCGGGTAAGAGGAAAGGGTTTCTTCCTGAATATGATTTATGTATTCATTGATTCCGGTTGACAAAGAAAGAATAAGAGCAATTCCGATAATACCTATCGAGCCGGCAAAAGCAGTAAGAAGAGTACGGCCTTTTTTAGTCATAAGGTTATTGAGCGAAAGAGAAACTGCTGTCGGGAATGACATTGAAACACGTTTTTTCTTTCCTTCAGTTTCTTTCTCCTTTGTTTCTGGCTCATAGGGAGCGCTGTCATCAGTAAGCTGACCGTCTTTGATTCTGACAATTCTTGTGGCATACTGCTCGGCAAGTTCAGGATTATGAGTAACTATAATAACAAGCTTATCCTTAGCAATTTCCTTCAAAAGCTCCATAACCTGTATGCTTGTTTCACTGTCAAGCGCACCTGTAGGTTCATCGGCAAGAAGAATGTCCGGATTATTTATCAAAGCACGAGCGATAGCCACTCGCTGCATCTGACCGCCAGACATCTGATTTGGTTTTTTGTGAAGCTGATTTCCAAGACCGACCTTTTCAAGAGCTTCCTTAGCACGCTTTCTTCGTTCCGATTTTGAAACGCCTGAAATAGTAAGCGCAAGCTCAACATTTGAAAGAACAGTCTGATGCGGAATAAGATTATAGCTCTGGAAAATAAAACCTATCGAATGATTTCTGTAGGCGTCCCAGTCTCTGTCCTTATATTTTTTGGTAGAAACGCCGTTTATAATCAGATCGCCGGATGTATAATGATCCAAGCCGCCGATTATATTGAGCATAGTTGTTTTTCCGCAGCCGGAATGTCCGAGAATAGCGACAAATTCATTTTCACGGAATGTAATATTAACTCCGTTAAGAGCCGTTACCGTATTATCCCCAGCACCGTACCGCTTTACAACATCTTTAAGCTGTAACATACAATACTCCCTTTCATTTATTAAATTGAAGCGGAAAAGTCCGCAAAATAAATTATAGCACTATGACGAATATTTGTCAATTGATTTGGTAATATTTCACAATACTTTCACATTTTAGAATCAATTAGAGCGTGTTCACATAAAAATGGAAAGCACGTATTTTTGCTTGTATTCGCTAAAATTATGCTCGAAAATCCGCACATTCATTTTATGTGAACACGTTCTAAAACAGCCGCTGAACTGAAAGTTCAGCGGCTGTTTTAACTGTTTTATTCTGAAATATCTTCGGTGTAATCATAAATTTCCTGAGCAAGAACCTTAATGTATTCCTTGTTAAGAACATCGCTGAATCCTGCTTCCTTAATTGCCGACCGGAAATTATTATCCCTTTCATCGCAGGATGTTCTGGCTATTTTTTCATATTTTTTCAAAGCTTCGTCGGTATTATAAATACAATCTTCCCATATATCAAAAGCGGCAAGGGCAGAAACTCCGTAGCTTATATAATATCCGGGCGATTCGAAAAGGTGATTTACAAAATAAAATTCAGTATCGGGAATATAATCGTCCATAAGATCATGCCAGAGTTTTACAACATCTTCGGGAGTATAATTTTCACGATTTGCAAGAACGGTATACTCAAATTCACCGATAAAGAAACCGGAAATAACTGCATAAAGCATATCGTAAGTTTTGATGATTTTCATTGCTTCAGCCTGTTCTTCATAAATCTCATCGTAGAACTGAGTAAAAAGAAACTCAAAGCTCTGCGATTGCGTTTCAGCAATATCAAGATTTGAAGCGGCAAGATAGCTTGGAGTATCATCATAGAAAGAAGCATAATAATGTCCGAATTCGTGTACCGGAGTCAGAAGATTATTATAATCATTGTTGTTATAAATATAAACAATACTTTTTTTACTTTTAGGCATAGACACAGTAAACGAACCATCATAACAGTCGTCTCCGTCTGCGATAGTATAAAGTTCATTCTCTACAATCGTATCGGCAGCGTCAGCAATTTCCGGTGACAGTCTTGGAGCATATTCCTGAATTACCTTGAAAGGATCATCAAACTGCATTGGCTTCCGGTCAATTTTTCTTGACTCACTATTTTCATAGAATGCATCAAGAAGAGCCTCTGAAGCAGGAATAAGTTCTTCTCTTATCACTTTACTTAGCTCGATTATTTCTTTAGGAGTATAATCACGGTTAAACGTATCATAAAATGTTTCGGCATCATACTTAGCAAGAAGTTCGAGATATATTTCAGCGCATTTTAAAGCTTTTTCATCCTCATCCATATCCTCATCGTAAGCAATATCATAGTATTCATCAAGATTAGCGTCAATCAAATTATAATTAACCCTCGTATAACCCTCCAGATGCTTCAGAGTAAAAGCAGGTTCAGTATAAGTTTCGACGGCTTCTTCATCAAGAATAAGATCTTTGAAGAGGTGGGAATACTGTTCGTTTGCATATCCTCTGCAAAAAGCGTATGTGATAAGTTCTGCCGTGATGTACATATTTTCTGTAACATCGTCATACTGACTTTCGAGCGTTTCGTTGTTCCAATCAAGATAATAGGGGATCATAAGCTTGGTTGTTTCTTCATAATTTATATCCATGTCATCAAGAAGAACAGCAATATCATCTTTTAATTCATCTTCATTATCGTTGTCTTTAAGATCATCGAGAAGCTTTTCTACGTGTTCTCTGACTTCGGCGATTTCATCGGAATTCTTGACGGGTGAAAAATCATATCTTCCTTGTTCATCAATACCGGAATCATCATTATCATTTTCATTGTTATCATCAGAATCTTCTGTTCTTGTTTTTGAAGAATCGTCACCATATCCTCTGAGAGAACAGGAGGCAGCCGAAAGAATCATAGCCGCAGCCGTTAAAAAGGCAAGTATACGGTATTTAATCATTTTATCTCCTTTCCTGATAAAGATTGTTTACAGCGTTTATAATATCAATCGGAGAATTAACTATTATGTCTGCGGAAGAGAGTTCATCCATTGTTCCGTACCCATAGCTGCATCCGATAGATTTAATATTATTTTTAACTGCCGTTTCAATATCATGAAATCGGTCGCCGATAACTATGAATTCGCCTTCATGCCTCGGAGCTATTCTGCGGAATATTTCATATTTGGGAATAAAATCAAACTCTTCACAGCAGTAAAAATAATCGAAAAAACGGTCTAATCTGAAAACTCTTTTATGACGGCTGAGATAATGGAAGCGGCAGTTGCTCAGAAAAATAAGCGTATATCCCTGAGATTTCAGCGCTGAAAGCATTTCCTCCGCACCGTCGAACAAAGCTCCCTCTCCTTTATCAACTCTTTCCGCCATATCCTTGCCAAGCATGACACGGGCTTTTTCCTTGATATCAGGAGCAAGCTCCGGATGAAAAGCGTTCCACATATCTATAGAATTAAAGCCGAGCCAACAGCTTATTTCGCTGTCAGCATATTCCTTATGGGGGATATATCCGTTGTCAGAAAGCCATTTACAGGTGTTTCTGAAAGCAGGAGCATATGTTTTCATAGAATTGTGGATAGTTCCGTCGTAGTCAAAAATAAGGTTAAGCATCAGTCTTCGATCTCTCTGATAAGATTTATCATTTCAATAGCGCCCTCGGCACATTCGCTTCCCTTATTGCCTGCCTTAGAACCTGCACGTTCAATTGCCTGTTCAATATTTTCAGTTGTGATAACGCCGAACATTACTGGAATATCACTGTTGAGAGATACCTGAGCAATTCCTTTTGCTGCTTCATTGCACACAAGATCGTAATGGGATGTACTTCCTCTGATTATTGCTCCAAGGCAGATAACTGCGTCATATTTACCGCTTTTTGCCATTTTGGAAGCGATAAGCGGAATCTCAAATGCTCCCGGAACCCATGCAACGTCGATAGAATCCTCGTCAACATCATGTCTTTTAAGAGTGTCGATAGCTCCGCCGAGAAGCTTGCTTGTTATAAATTCGTTGAATCTGGCAACAACGATTCCGATTCTTGTATTTTTTGCAATAAGTTTTCCTTCATAAGTTTTCATTTTTAATTTACTCCTTTAATATGGTATATTTTAATAATTGAGAATATGTCCCATTTTGTTTTTTTTGGTTTTAAGATAGAAAAGGTCATAAGGTGTGGCGTCCATCTGAATCGGAACACGCTCCTTGATTTCGAGTCCGAAACCGCTTAAACCGTAAACTTTGTCCGGATTGTTTGTGAGAAGGCGGAGAGTTTTACAGCCAAGCTCACGAAGTATCTGTGCGCCGATATAGTATTCACGGAGATCGCCCGCAAAACCAAGAGCAAGATTTGCTTCGAGAGTATCCATTCCCTGATCTTGAAGCTCATATGCACGAAGTTTATTGATAAGTCCGATTCCACGTCCTTCCTGTCTCATATAGAGAAGAATGCCACGTCCCTCTTGCTCTATCTGAGTCATTGCAGCGGCAAACTGCTGTCCGCAGTCGCATTTCAAAGAGCCGAAAGCGTCTCCGGTAAGGCATTCGGAATGAACACGGCAGAGAATGTCGTTTCCGTCGCCGATATCGCCTTTAACAAGAGCGACATGGTGTTCGCCGTTAAGTTTATTTATAAATCCTATAGCACGGAATTCGCCGTATTTCGTAGGAAGCTTCGTATCCGCAACACGCTCAACAAGCTTATCATGACATTTTCTGTAGTCTTTTATCGCCTGTATGGTAGTGAATTTCATTCCCCATTCCTTAGCTTTTTCCTGAAGCTCTCCGGAACGCATCATTGTACCGTCGTCACGCATTATTTCGCAGCAAAGACCGCACTCCTCAAGTCCGGCAAGACGCATAAGATCGACGGTAGCTTCCGTATGACCGTCACGCTCAAGCACACCGTTTTTCTTTGCTGTAAGCGGAAACATATGCCCCGGTCTGCGGAAATCCTCGGGTCTGGAATCAGGGGATACGACGGCTCTTGCCGTAAAACCACGTTCCTCGGCAGAAATACCAGTAGTTGTATCAACGTGATCTATAGAAACCGTAAAAGCTGTGCAGTGATTATCCGTATTCTGATCTACCATCTGCGGCAGATAAAGCTTACGGCAAATTTCTTCGCTCATAGGCATACAGATAAGTCCCTTGGCATTTACAGCCATAAAATTTACATTTTCCGTTGTAGCGAACTGTGCGGCGCAGATCATATCGCCCTCGTTCTCTCTGCTTTCATCGTCAGTAACGAGAACTATTTCGCCGTTTCTAAGAGCTTCAAGAGTTTCTTCAACTGAATTATACTGAAACATAAATACCTCCGTTTAAAAACCGTTTTGTGCAAGAAAGTCCATAGTTATCCGGCTTTTCTCTGATTTTTTTTCATCAGGATTCAAAAATTTCTCCACGTATTTCCCGATTATATCATTTTCAAGATTGACCGTATCGCCTGTTTTTTTAGAGCTGAGAACAGTTTGCGCAGCTGTATGCGGAATTATGGATACGCTGAAATCATTATCTGTTACCTTTGCAATTGTAAGGCTTATACCGTCAATGGCGATCGAACCTTTTTCGACAATATACCGCAGTATTCCGGAATCTGTATTTATTGTATACCACAAAGCGATACCGTCCTGTTCTATAGAAGATATAATCCCGGTTCCGTCGATATGACCGCTTACGATATGACCTCCGAAACGTCCCTGCGCCGACATTGCTCTTTCCAGATTAACAGGACTTCCGTTTTTTAGCAAGCCGAGAGAAGAACGGCTGAGCGTTTCATTCATAACGTCTGCCTGAAAAGAATTTCCGGTAAGATCGGTAACGGTAAGGCAAACTCCGTTTACAGCAATGCTGTCACCTATATGAGTACCGTTCAGAACCGCATTCGCATTGATCCGGATAAATGAAGAAACCGAACCCTTTTGAATCGACTTCACAGTGCCTACTTCTTCAATTATTCCCGTAAACATTTTTCACCCTGCTTTCTATAAGGAAATCATCTCCGATCTGAATAATCTTACTCTTTTCAAGAATAAAAGCTTCAGAAGGGGAATTCACTCCCATTCCGCCGATTGGAGTTTTAGATGAAACTCCCCCGAAAATCTTAGGAGCTATATATGCCTGAATCTTATTTACTATACCCGCATTAAGCGCCGACCAATTAAGCTGAGAGCCGCCCTCCAGTAATATGCTGTCGATTCCACGTTCACCAAGGAGCTTCATAAGCTTGTTAAGATCAATTGCGGAGTTATTCTCGTTTCCGCATTGAATGATCCGGCATCCGGCTTTTTCAAAATCAGATATTTTTTTCTCATCGCTGCAAGCTGCGGCAATAATAGTTGGGATATTTTTTGCAGTATGAACTATATTGCTGTCAAGAGGAGTTTTTAATGACGTATCGCATATGATGCGGACAGGATTACGTCCATTTTCAAGGCGGCAGGTGAGCAGAGGGTCATCGGTAAGAACTGTTCCGATGCCAACCATAATTGCGGAATGTTTCAGTCTGTCAAGCTGAACGCTGCTGCGGGCTTCTTCACCGGTTATCCACTTTGAATCTCCGGTGCAGCAAGCGATTTTTCCGTCAATGGTCATAGCATATTTCATGGTGACAAACGGAGTGTGAGTTGTTATATAATGGAAAAAAATCTCATTAAGCTCATCGCATTCTTCTTTGAGAACGCCTTCAATAACCTCTATTCCATGATTTCGCAGAATTTCCGTTCCTTTTCCTGCGACAAGAGGATTTGGATCGGAAGAGCCTATAAAAACACGTTTTATGCCATGTTCTATAACAGCTTCAGTACACGGCGGAGTTTTTCCATAATGACAGCACGGCTCAAGAGTAACATACATATCCGCACCACGGCAGTCGATTCCAATAGAGTCACATTGGGCAAAAGCATTTCGTTCTGCATGAAGTTCGCCATATTTCATATGATATCCCGAACCGATTATTTTATCATTCCTGACTATAACCGCACCAACCATAGGATTAGGAGAAACAAATCCCATACCTTTTTTGGCAAGAGATAAAGCCTCTTTCATAAATTCAGAATCAGTCATAAGCACCTCCGTTTGATAATGATCCTCAGAGCAATCATAGTATAAAACAAAAAGCCCCGAAAAATCGGGGCAGAAAATCCTTTTTACATAAAATGTAATAACAGATCTATCTTCTTTCATCCGGACTTTAACTGCACCTCAAAATTGAAACGCAGACTATACGCTTTAAACAGCGAACAACCGTTGGCTTCGGAATTTCACCGAATCAGCCTCATACTGAGGGTCGCAGGCTCTACTGCCAGTAGGGAATTTCACCCTGCCCTGAAGATTAAAATTATTATATCACACTAACGAAGTTTTGTCAAGTAGTTTCCAATATAAAATCACGGCAACAGCATTTACTTTTTCTGTTAGTTATAAAGGGGACGCTGTCCCCTTAACCCCCTGCCAAAGGGTGAATTCTCCCAACGGTCGCCCGTCCCCTTTGTCACTTCGTGACATTTCCCCACACTGTGGGGAATATCACCCTTTGGAAACCCGGTATTAATCATTTCTGATACCCATAAATGGTATCAGAAATGATTAGGGCAGGATGCCCAGACGGAAATACAACGTTCAGCAAGAAATTAAAGAATCAAGGTCCACTTGACAAACATAACAAAAAGTAAATGCTGTTGCCATGAATATAAAATCGGGGCTGAATTTTATCAATTTTAAAAGTTTCATCATTTTATGGCAAAAGCATTTTCTTAAATTAACTGATTGACTTTAAACAGAACATATGTTATAATTAAAATAATATAAGCAGAAAGGCGGTTTATGAAAATGTCTGATCCGGAAAAAATTATTTCTGTTGTCATGAACGACGAAAAGTTGATAAATAGTAAGTCGTTTCAAAACAGAGTTTATAAAGATGAGCCTATTCTGAGAACAGCCTCTCAGTTTTGCAAGCCTAAAACTCCGGAAAGAATAGAGCAAATGAAAAAAATCGCTTTTTCGCCGGACGCTTATTGGAAAACAAGTGCTTGGCTTTTTTATACTCAGGGAAAATTTATGGAGGATTATGAGGACGATTATAATTATGATGCTGATTTTTCCGGTTTCTATACAACGTACCGTGATCTTACCGCACAGCAGCTAAGAGGTTATTTTTCATGGCGTACAAAAGTTCGTAATGGAATAATTACCAAGGCAGGTTCTACTTATGCTTATATATATTCGTATGAACTCATAAATCAGATTGGAACCAAATCTTTGATTGACGGGTTTAATAAACTAAAAAATTTTGGAATACAGTATAAACAATTTTCCTCTGAGATAAGTAATATCATATACTCAAGGCTTATTGATTACGCAGCCTATAATCAGCTTGATACAGCTATTTTATCTGATAATAGGATCATATTATATGATAAAATGCTGATTGCTTTAAAAAACTGGGCAGAATCTGATGATGATACTATTTTTAACGTACTTTGCAATCTGTCCGATTATAATATTCATGAGTCGCCGTGTTTTGCCGATCACTCTGATAAATTCAGAAAAACAGCCGTAAATTCTTTTAAAAAGCTGTCGGAATATTTCCGTGAGAACAGGAAAAAAAGTCTTTTTGCAAATTATTTCGGTAATCTTAAAAAATCAAAGTACCATATATTTGAATCAGCAGTTTTTTACGACAGAACTCCTTTGAGAAGTTTTTGCTGCAAAATAAATGAGATACGCAGCATAAGCTGTCTGAACGGAGCGTGGAGCTGTGAAAGTTATCCGTACAAAGAAAATAACAAACATATCGGAGATTTTTTGAAATCAGTTGACAGCATTCTTCGTGAACGTTTAGGTTATAGTGAAAAATTAAAGTGTGATGACGTTTCAAAAATTGTAGTTTCGATCATACAACGGGAAGCGGATAAGATTATTGTTCAAAAATCTGAAACAGAAACGAAAAAAATTGAAATTGATATTTCAAAGCTTGAAGATATCCGCAAAGCTTCTGAAAAAATCCGTGATAAACTGATTGTTGAGGAAGCATATGAATCAGAAGAAATCCCTGAGATAACCGCTCCCGAAAACTCCGCTATGGATGATATTCCGCTCAACATATCGGAATATGAGTTCCTTAAAACGTTCCTTTACGGCGGAGATTGGAGAAAAATTGCAGAATCAATAAAATCAATGCCGTCGATTCTGGCTGATGCTGTGAATGAAAAGCTTTTCGACCGCTTCGGCGATACCGTTATAGATTTTTCAGGTGATGTTCCTGAGCTTATTGAGGATTATATTGATGAACTGAAAGGAATGATAAAACCATGAATAGTACAAATCCTGTAAAGATACCAAAACGAATAGCTTCGGCTGTTATAAATTCGCTAAAAGGAGGAGTTGTTCCGAGAATCGGACTTCCCTATATTACGGTCGGACGTGAAACTGAAATTGACGCTTTGCTTCATGATGTCGATATTATTGAGGACGGCGGAGCTTCTTTCCGTTTTATTGTCGGCAAATACGGAAGCGGAAAAAGCTTTCTTCTTCAGACCATAAGAAGTCATGTTATGGACAAAAATTTCGTTGTTGTCGATGCCGACCTCTCCCCCGAACGCAGACTACAGGGAACTAAGGGACAGGGACTTGCCACATATAAGGAGCTTATCAGAAATATGTCGACCAAAACACGTCCCGACGGCGGAGCGCTCACTCTTATCCTCGATAGATGGATAAGCAGCATTCAGACTGACACCGCTTCTGAGACCGGACTTTCCACTGATTCTCCGGAATTTTCCAAAGCAGTTGAGAAAAAAATTTTTGAGGTCATAGGTTCTTTAAGTGAAATGGTTCACGGATTTGATTTCTCTAAGCTCCTCACAATCTATTATCGCTCCTACATTGAGGGCAACGATGAAAATAAGGCAAAAGTAGTTAAATGGTTCCGGGGAGAATATGT
>ENA-UOJL01003158-UOJL01003158.1-human-gut-metagenome-genome-assembly--contig:-P47-NODE-3158-length-12018-cov-16.663964_pt1 | contig 12018 bp, 12 predicted proteins | sample MGYA00242347_ERZ723894 | MGnify/ENA metagenome assembly ERZ723894
TATCGTATTCCTTTGCGAACTTGACCGCCTTGTCCGAGAGCAAAAAGCACAGCACTAAGGCGAGGCAGAAGGTGATTGCTATTCTTGGGTTTTTGTGCCAACGGCGGAAGTTATACCGGGTTACGGCAAAAATCTGTTTCGGCTTCATATCCTCTCCAGCCTCCTTTTCGCGGCGAACGCAAAGGCCAGCGCCATCAGCAGGCTGAACTCTATGAGCAGCACCGCCACCCCTATTTTACCGAACACCCACCTTGAGGACGGGTTGAGCCACTCCCGCGGGTACAGCACGAAGAGCTTATCGAAATACCGCTCATACAGTATTATGAGCAGATAGAACAGCACGAACGGCGAAGCGTAGGCCATATATTTGCTGTCGGTAAGCGCGGCGAAGGTCATGCCCGTCAGCGACCAGAACGCGCCCGATGCGAAGAACATGAGCGTAGTTTCCATTAGATTGCCAAAGTAATTCGGCACGGTTTCTCCGGCCTTAGGGTAGGCTTCCATGGGCAGGAACATGAGCGCGGCAAAGCCGTAGGCTATGAATATCCCCAATGCCAGCGTCAGCCCGCCGGAAACGGCGCAGCCCACGGCCTTCCCCGCGATGTATCGCGGCACGGTAGTGCGGGGCAGGTATTCCTTTATGAAGCCGCTCTTAACATCGTCAATGAAGGATGCGGTATACGGCAGCGCGGCGAGTATGGGCAGGGCCAACGCCATGGCCTCGGAGGACAGCGCGCCCATGATAAGGTCGCTGTGGAAGCCGGGGGAAAGCAGCTCCGCCGAGCGGAACCCCGCCAGTATGCCCTGAACGGAGGAAAGGAGAAGCACCAAAGCCGTGCCTAAGACACCGATAAGAAAGCCGCGGCTCAGTATGGCCTGCCAGAGGCCGGCGAAAATGGCTCGTTTCATGGGTTCGCTCTCTCCTTTCCGTGATGTGCTTATTGCTTTGCGCATACATGTTAAGTTTACTTACTGATATTTAATAACCAACTCCCCTGTCAATGATGTTCCCATTTTCTACATTTATAGTAACAAAAGAATGGTCTGCACTTGTTGTATTACTTGTAACAGAGATCCCCTGTTTGTTTGTATATGTGGAATATCTCTTTCCAATAAAATCTACGACAGGGCTGAGCTTATAAGTGCCGGTTTGATTTGGTATTCGTGTATAAGCATAGCCAAGATTAATGCTGTCAATTTCAATAAATGTTTGCACGCTCTCGTTGCTACTATTACCAACATCAATATTGATTATGGAAACCGCTTTCTTAAAGCATTGTTTTAATTCTTCCCAATTTAACAATTCAGCTGTATTTTCAGTAGGTGTTATATTCGTTGGATTCACCCATTTCATGTATGCAATTCCTTGCTGGTCCACACATATGATAATATACTCTCCCTGCCATAACGGTGCATAAGCCGCCCCATCATATCCTTCGGACTTTGGACTATCATAATCAAAAACCATATTAACGGGCAATTTATTGATTTCTCTTGTAAAGTAAAGTGCATAGCACTGATTCGCTTCATCAGTATAGTACGAGCTATTTATGTTCACTCCTAAAGGTGCATTTGTCCAATACTTGCTGGTTACATAGTGAAAATCATCTAAGCCCAGTGTTTTGAGGAATTGCTTAGCCTCATCCACGGCGTTTTCTTGAGAAACTTCAACTCCCCTAGGTGCATCTCCATATGTTGCAGCCCTATCTATATAGTTTGTGTGTATAGCATCGCGAACATACTCTACTGAAGTATCCATAAAATGCACATCGTTTATTACTGTGAGCGTGGAAACCGTCCCGTCATTAGCTATCGTCATTAAGTCGGCGAAAGAAAGGCCGGTTATGCCAGCTATATCTGCAAAAGAGTAATCTGTTTCGATACATTTGCGTTCATCTGGAGCGTTTGCGTACATTTGTCTAAAGGATGAGAGCTGTGAACTTGTATCTGCTCCCGCTATACCTGCTGCACCGGAAAATGCAGAATTTGACTCGCTTACTTCTTGCCCTTCTAATCTGAGTATAATTTCCATTATTTCATTTTTTGTCAATATATCTGATGTGTTTGCATAGATGGTTTTGTCGCCCCAAATCGCGTGTGACAGACGAATAACATCCTCCCTGTCAAAATGAAGTGACTGGGCGATATACTGCTTTTTGATATTATCTATGCCGATAGGTAATACAGCGTTGACACGTATAGTTAGCGAATCTGATTTACCTGTGAATTCTTCCTCCCAAGTTGCATTGGTATTCTTATAGTGGTTGACTTCCTCTAAATCGGGGGATTCAGCTTCAATACCATATGAAGGTGGCGCTTCATGGTGGCAGTTGCTTTCCGGAGTGGGTTGGCATGCAGATAGCAAGAATGATAATGCAAGCACAACGACACTAACAATTGTGAATAAAAGCCCTTTTCTAATGTCCATGACAAATCTCCTTTGTGTTTGTTTTATTGATTATGCATATAATCATGGCGAACAGCAAAAGATAAATCAAATCATATAGGTTTTTCCAAACGCTAATGCTGTTAACCCCTATGTTATATGTGCAAATTGGGACAATAAACCGTTTTAAGGCATAAGGCAGCGCCAAATGCCATAATCGTGATAAGCAATATTGCGATTCTCTTTTTCATATCCGTAACACCTCGCTTTGTTATCGTTGTCACCATGATACGGTAAGCGCCGATGCAAAATCCATCATCAAGTTGTAATTAAAATGTAATTATTGAAAGCGCACCCGCACGGTCGTGCCCTTCCCAACGCCGCTCTTTACCGTAAGCTCCGCATCATGGGCGTCCGCGATCCTTTTTACCAGCGCAAGGCCAAGGCCGCTGCCGCCGGCCTTTTTGCTGCGGGATTTATTCGCCGTGTAAAAGGGCTCGAATATGCGCCCCATCGCTTCCTCGGGTATGCCGCGGCCAAAGTCCCGTACCTCTATCGTATCGGCGGAGAAGGTGAGAAAAACCCGCTTGTCCGGCGCGTCCGTGTCATATGCCTTTGCCGCATTGTCCACAAGGTTGATGAGCAGGGACTGGATAAGGTCCGCGTTGCAGTTCAGCGTCCCGCCGCCGGAATGGGTGATGAGAGTCACGCCACGGTCGGCAAGGCTTTTCTGCGTGTTCTGCCGCACAGTGTCAAACAGCGCGTCAACCTCGCAGGGCCTGCGCTCTATCTCGCGCTCCAGCGTGATAAGCTTCAAAAGCGTCTGCACCAGCCGCTCCAGCCATTCGCATTGACTCTCGATATGCTCTAAGGATGCGTCCTTTTCCTCGTCCGTCATGTTTGCCCGCCGCAGCATACGGGAGTGGAGCAGCAGCGCCGTAAGCGGCGTCTTGAATTCATGGGTCACGCCGCCGATGAAAAGCCGCTGCCGCTCGGCGGTTTCCATAAGCTCCGCTATGCGCGTTTCAACGGCCTCCGCCATCAGGTTGAAATCCCCCGCAAGCGCTCCTATCTCGTCTCCCGTATGCACATCTGCCCGCATGGAATAATCGCCGCCCGCGATCTGTCGCGCCGTTTTTGCAAGGGAGGTGAGCGGCCTTGTGCTCCTGTGCATGATGAGCGCGATGCAGCCCGCGCCCAAAAGGATGCCCGCGAGGCTTACGGCGGCAAATGTCCACGCTAAGCTTACGATGCTGTTGTAGGTCGTGGAGATGTCCTCCACCACATATACGGCGTAGGATGTGTTTCTCACCGCTACAAGGCTGCCCGCAATAAGCACATTGCGCCCGTCTATTTCCCGCTCCGCGATCTTCATAGAATATTCGTTTTCGGGCAGCGGCAGAAACGCGCGCGGATTGACCGAAACGCCGGAATAGAGCGTTTCATCCCCGCGCATAAGTACGGAGGAGGAATCGGCAAAGCGGGAGAAGCAGTAGTTGACGAGGGAGTTTTCCACCGTCCACGAATCGTTCTCCGCAATATAATAACCCGCCATTTCCGAAAAAGAGGAGGCAAGGCTTTTTTGCCTGTCCCTTGCTCGGCTGTACGTAAGCTCCAATATGCTGTTTTTGGAATGGATGAGAAGTACAGCGGAACAGGCCGTGACGATGACGAGCAGCACGGCGATACAGATGAGAGAGGTTTTTTGCCACAGCTTCATTTCAGCGTTCCTCCAATCGGTAGCCGAGTTTAGGTATAGCCCGTATCGCATCCCCAAGATTCAGCTTTTTGCGTAGGTTGGATATTTTCATATCCACCGCCCTCGTTTCGCCCGCATATTCATAGCCCCAAACATCAGAAAGGAGCTGCTCCCGTGATACAGTCAGGTTCTTGTTCTTTAGGAGCGTCAGCAGCACGTCAAATTCCAGCGGCTGAAGCTCAACGGCTCTTCCGGCTTTTGTTACCACCCGCGTTTCGCTGTTTAGCTCAATGTCCCGAACTCGGTAGACCGTGTTCAGCCTGCCGGTGCGCTTTAATACCTTTTCAATACGGACCATCAGCGTGAGCATATCAAAGGGCTTTACGATATAGTCCTCCGCGCCGTCCATAAGGCCTTTGATTTCCGATGCGGAGTCCGTCTTTGCGGTCATGTATATCACGGGGATATTATATTTCTCCATATAGGAAAACAGCTCAAAGCCGTCTATGCCCGGCAGCATTATGTCCAAAAGTGCAAGGTCGTAGGCATGGTCGTCCGCGAGGCTGTCCGCGGCCTTTTTTCCATCGTCAAACACGGCATATCCATAGCCGACGAATTGCATATTGAGCGCTACGGCGTCGGATATAGCGTGGTCGTCTTCAACTATCAATATCCTGTTTTTCATGCTGCCGCCCTCCGTTTATAAAAGCAGTTTACCATATGTCCGCATTGTATCAAAAGCATATTTCCTGTTTGTCAATATCCCAATCCTCTGTCGATTATGCTGCCGTCGATGGCGTTGATAGTAATAAGGCTCGTTCCGTAGTCGGACCGCGAGATACCGTTGAAATCCGAAATCGTTCCGAAGAAATCCCATGCCGGAACCAGGAGCGCGCTTCCGCTTCGGTTTTGTTCCGCAACGCGTGCATAGCCGAAGCGTATATTTTCAATGGTGATAATGCTTTGTGTGTTTGCGTATTTTACGGCGATCATTTTCTCAAAAATCTTCTCCACTTCACTGAAAGGGATAAGAGAGGAATCTTCAGTAACATTTTCAAGAATTGAATAGGGTGCCTCCCACCGCATTCCAACGATGCCGTCATCGTTCACATAGTATGTAAGCGTTTCATATGGCCACGGCTCGTTATAAGTACCCGAATCCGTAATAGCGTCGCCTCTATTCGAGGTATAGGTGATGGGCAGCCCGTTAAAATCGCGGGTATACCGCAGCACATAGCAGCATCTGACCGGATTTGTTCCGCCTGCACCGCCGTATTCTTTTGTTGTTGAATAGTGCATCATAAAGGGAATATTCAGCTTTTCGGTCAAGCTGTCGCACAGCTGCTTTGCCTTCTCCTGCGAAATGGTAATTTGCGGAATATCCTCCATGCTTATTGACTTATCAAGCCGAGTTATGTTTTCCGCTGTGACATAGCTCATTACAAAGCCGTCCGGAGCCGTGTTCTGCGAATATAAAGCGCGGGAATTACCTAAACCCTGTCCGTTATATATCTGTATGCCCTCATAGCCAAACTCTAACGATATACCTTCGCCGTATATCAATGCAAAACCTTCATCATCGACCTCGAACAAACCCGAGATAGGGGCATCCTGCGCATCGTCCGCCGCGTTGTACTCCTGATATAAAGCGGCGATAGATTGTTGCATCCATTCTTCCCATGTCAAGATTTCTCCGTTTTTGCCATAGTGTGACATCCTTAAATCCTCATCAGAGGGGCCGGAAAAAAGCTGCTGTTGCGCAATGAGTATCTGTTTCATAATGCTGCTTTTTGAGGGTGCGGAATATGGGTCGTACAATTTCGAACGAACGAGCTCATGCAGCAGCACATCTGCCTGCTCTTGGGATATGGAGCCTGTGCTTATTCTGATAATTGGTGCCGTGCTGGCTTCCGGCACATCGATTGCGGCATTTACCGAAACGGCTGTCATTCCGTCAGAACTTACAAAATCCGCTTCATATCGCAGCGGAGCGTTCACTTTTTCAGCTACGCTTTCGTCGCTTAATCCTTCGCTGGCCTTATCGATTAGATCATCGCTGCTTTTCCCAATTATAAGTGGGCTTTCCGGCGTTTTTTGGCACCCGATTGCGGTGATGGCAATTATCATTATCATAGACAAAACAACGATCGTCTTTTTCATCTCATAGTACCTTCCTATACTTCTCCGTGTTTTTGCTATAATTATATTAGTCCCTTCTCAGTAAAATCTACCACAAAAATGTAATCAATTTGTAATTGTGTGTGTTGAGCATCATGGGGTATTTATCGTGGATTAGATATGAGGGAGGCGTATACGCCTCCCTCATCCTTAATCACTCTGAATTTACCAGTTTTGAGCAATGCAATCAAGGGTAAAAACAAGACGAGCGCTTCCCACAGATTTTACGATTTTGAAATAGTAATAATGTGAGGTGTTCAGGTTGTACCAGCTGACACCTTGACCGCTCCATGCGGTAGCTGAGCCCAAAGAATATGATGCGACTTCAACATTGCCGGCTGTGGCATCATAAAGATATATATCTACGGTTACCGAATTGCCTTTAGGGTTAGAGTTGCCAGTGAAGGTTGTGTGAATTTTTCCGAGGCTGCTGGGCTTGAACTTATAGTTAGTATAGACATAGCTATTAATCCCAGTAGAACTGCTTGCTGCGCTATAAGGTAACGTAGTCGTGCTGGTGGGCGGATTATCACCTCTCATGAAAGACTCGTAGAGAATAATCAACATTGGTAGCATCTACACTAATTGGCGGTGCTTCCTTGCATTCAGGTATGGGTTCCATGGCAAAGGCAGTTGTTCCCCAAGCAGCAAGCAAAGAAATGCAAAGAACAATTGAAAGCATCTTTTTCATAATTTTTCTCCTTTCAAATACCGTAGTTGTTTTTTTCGTGGAACATAAGATACAATTTAGCCATACCCTTGCAAATTGGCATCGCCTTTTCGGCGATGTGAGCTGCCCGCTCGCAATATGCAGGGGTTTTTTCATATATGGACAATCATAAGCATCCCTCCCTGGCCGCCGGGTTATAAACGGCTTTTGAATTGAGATTCAGCAATCTCTGCTATATAGACACCTGAGGATGGGGTAAATCTGTCATAGAAACCCAAAATAAATTAAAATATATTTTTGAAATTGGCGAAAGATTTCTTGAAGTTGGGGTGTCATATAAACAGCGGTTCAACCGCAAATACATTTTAGGAGGCTTCTATATGAAGAAAAGAATACTTTCCCTTGTGCTCATCCTTATCATGTGCCTTTCAATCTGTACCGCAGCTTTAGCCGCAACCCGCCAGGCTGGTGGCAGTTGCTATATGAGTAACACCGGGCGCTCGGTATCTTTCAGCGGATACTCCGAATCCGCGCAGGCAGAAGATACCATCGGCATAACGGTGATTCTCTGGGAGCAGAGAGGAACTACCTGGTATGAAGTAGCGAGAGCTTCCAGCCAGCTAAGAAATACTGACTATGCAGATGCGTCAGGAACAAAAACCGTAGATGGCGGACACTACTATAAGGTTACTGGTACGCATACTTCTTCAAAAAATGGCACTAGCTATTCGGGCACCTCAGAAACCAGCAGTAAATGGATCCCTTAAGAAATTTAAATATAACTTTGGGCTGCCTTGGTCAAGGCAGCCCAAATAACTCGTTCTAACTCAGCCCAAAAATTCTAAGTTTCCTATAATCTCCTGTAAGTCGTCCAATGGTAATTCTGTACTGCTCACATTTATATCATATCCTGCGCCGAATGCTTCCGCATATACCGTTTCATCCTCCATGATTGACAGGTATGTAGTGATCCCAATACCTGATTCCATTGTAATTACATTATCAGCGGCATTGTAATAACCGCCCCATAGTGTCAAATCATTATAAAGTGTCTGAACAATAGTGTATTTTTTCTCGTCAACGATGTATTTGCTTTTTATCACGAGCATTTCTTTGCTAACCATGTGTACCGAGAACGATAACAGGACGTCGTCACTGCCGCCCGGAATTACGACCTGCCTCCCGGTAGCTTTTGCAACAGCCTCCAGGCTCTCAAACTCTGCGGGGAGCGCCGCAAAATCGATTGGTTTCACATACCCCGTGGTGCCTTCATTGCGGGACAATAGAGAGCCGTCAAATACGCTGATAATGACATTGTAGAGTCCTTTTGCCAATGCAGCGCCTGCTTCCGTCATGGTGAAAAAGCCAAATACAATCAATAGCACCGACAGACATACCAATCCCCTGCGCAGAGCGAAAGAGCGTCCTCTACTCACGGTGCTAAAAAGTGTTTTTTCTGATGATATGGTTACATTGGAGACAGGTTCAGGTATACCAAGCTCAACTCTCGCCTGACGGAGCACTTCATGCCCGTCAGGAATTTCCCTGCCTTGGAGCCGGGCTTTTGCTTCGCTCATGGACAGCAATCCATTCTTCCTGTGGAAGAACGGATGCGCTGCGGCCAACCTCTTCGTTCTGTACCATATGACCTGTTCTCTTATTCTTCTCATTGTTTTACACCTCTCACAGCAGAGTTAAAACATCGATATGCCGAAGCATATCAGGCGCATTTTTTGCTAAGGCATCGCGCATACGTTTGAGCCGCAATGAAACAGCTTTTGGCGTTAGGTCCAACTTTCTGGCGATGGTTTCTATGGGCACACCATCAAGGTAGTGTTCGATAAATACCTGGCGCATTTCAGGACTGTACTTTTGTAAATGCGCTTCGATCGATATTACCCACTCCACATAATCATATGCAACACCGGAATCGGGATGGCGGCATATTTCAGATAGAATCACAGGATCGTGAGCCGCCGATCTGGACTCCTTTCGCAGGTAATTCAGCGTTGCGCGATAGATGCACTGCGTTACATATGCGCCCGGATGCCTCAAGTCCCTCAGTTCATCCTGCTTTGTAAGCAGGGTAACTGCTACGTTATGCAGAATATCCTGCGCCCTGTCTACGTCTTTGATCATCATGACCGTACATAGCATTAAATGCCTGTAATTCCTCTCAAAATACTTGATGATGTCCAAACCGTCTCTCCTGTGCAGGTTAGGAATAAGTAACAGTACGCGCGCCGGAATACATCATCTGCTTTATAGACACCGTAGCCGGCAAAAATCTTTCTCAACACATTTATTTTTGTATGGAAGCGCTTGAGCATACTGACACATTTATTATGACACACCAGAAAGGAAAAATCTGTCGTAAAACCCAAAAATATATTGTTTCGCCAAGACAGCGGGCGTTTCAGTCCCGCTGTTCTCCACTTTTATGTCGGACAAATTCCTGATTCACTTCAGTGATGAACTCGTCAAAGGGCTGAAACCCTCGTGAGAGGGCTTCCTCCGCTTCGGCAAACGAAGCTGCTGTATGACCATCCAGCGCCCTCAGCAGTTCCTCAAACCATTTCTCTTCACACATAAAGCAATCATCTCCTGACCCATTAGTTTTATGCGGCGTTATTAAGCGCCATGCCGTGCTCTTTTGCTTCACGCGAAGTTAGCTTTAAGAGATATTTTAAGTTACTTTAAGCTAATTTTCAATCAAATATGGGTACGCTAAGCTAATAAATATAGGAGCAAAGATATGAACTGTGAGCAGGAATTGACCGCCTTGCGGGAAACCATCCGCAACGAGCGCAAAAACAAAAGGATTACGCAGGAAGAGCTGGCCGAAATGCTGGAAGTATCGCCAACTCATGTGAAGCACATAGAAAGCGGCCATCGCAAGCCGTCCATAGAAATACTGTTTGAGCTTGCGAAGATCCTGAACATATCTTTGGATGAAGTCGTTTTTCCAAAGAATGGGACGCCCAATGACGCCACGCGCGGAAAGATCGAGCGCCTGCTGGACGTATCGGACGAATCGTCCCTGCAATTCATTTTGAGTGTACTGGAAGCGCTGCGCGAAAAGGAGCAGGCCGGCGTCAGATAACCGTCATCTTGCCGTGTGCATTGCAAAGGAGCCGCAAATCAGCGCTCCTTTTTTGTATCGTGCGTATTTCTTCTTCGGTGGGGTTGTGGCAATCCGTGATGAGCGAGAGTTGAAGATATCCTTCATACGCCGAAAGAATTGCTTCGCGCAATGCCGCGGGAGTATCGCAATGAGTTACGTTGAACCATTCGCGTTCTTCCTCGTCCCACTCCATTACCACATATCCGTGGCGAGTTAGCAGTACTTCGCAGATTCCTGTCTGAATAACCAGCGCAAAACAATCAAGTACGTTTTCAAAAGACAACATGGCGATTTTCCTTTCAAAATACCTTATATATAACACTATAATCATTCGCAGGCTAAATCGCAAAGGTGCAAACCAATTGCCTGCACATTGGTTGTAGCGAACTCGAAACAAACCGGCAAGCAGGGCAAAGAGGTACCCACTTTGCTTTTCGGGCAATTTCCGCCGCCGCGAAAACTGCCCTCTGCTTGTCAGGGGCAGCGCCCCTGAAACCCTTTGAACACACATAAATGTGTGGCTGCGCGTTTCTGCGAAACGCTTTAGGAGCATGGCCGTTACTGGCGATCATGCTCCTGTTTCTTTTCCTCGCTGCGCTCATCCTTGCCCAGCATACGATCCACGTTCTGCTTGTGGAGCAGCAGCTCGCGCATCTCGTCACGGGCGGTGCGGTATTCGGCATACGCCGCCTTTTTTTCGGCAAGCAGCTTGGCATATTCCTCCTGCAAGCTCTTGACGGTAGGGAGCTTTTTCACGCCCAGCTCGTCAAAGGCGTTCTTCGCCGCCTTGTGCAGAAGGATGACTCCCTCATGCTCTGCAAGGTATTTTTTGGAGTAGCCCGCCTTGCGGTAGCCCGCGTAAACGTCGCGGGTCTTGGCGTAGTTGGCGATGTGGGTTTTCAGCACGGCGATCTCCGCCATGCGCGTCTCCGCCGCCTTGATTTGCGCGGACAGCGCGTGAAACTGTTCCGTTGCAGCAGAGGCTTTTTCCTCCAGCTCCCCGTAGTCCAGCAGCCCATGCTCCCGGAGATAATTGTAGGTCTGCGCCATCTGCTTGACGTTGAATACCTTTGCCCAGCGCTCGTAGCCCACGCCCTTTCCCGCTTGCAGCTTCGCCTCGATGTCGATGAGCAGCGTGTCCTTTTTCCGCGTGGCCTGCGCCCTCTTTCTGCGCGGCGTATGCTCCTTTTCTCCGGCGAGGACGGCGCGCAGCTCGTCCTCCGAATAGCCGTTGATGGAAGAAAGACGGGCAAAGCCCTTTTTGCCGGGGTGGCGCAGGGACAGCGTATTCCCGCGCCGCCTGACCTCACATCCGCTGTCGCGCAGCAACTTCAAAAGCGCGTCAAAGCTGTCGGGCTTCTGCAAAAGCGCCGCGTCGATGAGGCCGCAGAGCAGCTCCCTATGGGTGGGCTTCGCGTTGTCGCCCAGCCACTTGCCGTAGTGATTTTTCCCGCGCTTCGGATCGGCGATTACGGAGAGCCGATGCTCGGTGCAGATGGCGTCGCTGAGCCGTGCGACCGCCCTGCCGGAGCCGAGAAAATCGCGGAACTTGTGCTTGCAGTCCAGCGTGGTGGAGTTCCAGATGATGTGATTGTGAATGTGCTTTTTGTCGGTGTGCGTGGCAACGAAAAAGGCGTGTCTGCCTTTAAGAAACCGCTCGGCAAACTCATAGCCCACGCGGTTCGCCTCCTCCGGTGTGATCTCTCCGGGCTTAAAGGACTGGCGCACCTGATAGGCGATCACGTCGTGCCGCTGCTCCCGCCCTGTGATGGTCTGGTACTGCCGCTTGGAGTAAAGAAACTCCGCGTCGGCGGTTTTCGGGTCGCATTCGTAGGCGGAGATCAGCTCGCCGCCCTGTGTCTTGTCTGGATTCTTGGAGTAGTCGATGCGGTCGGTCAGGCAGTCGGCAATCGTCTTGCCCTGATTAACGTGCATGGAAATGATGCGTGTGGTCGCCATGG
>ENA-UOJL01003167-UOJL01003167.1-human-gut-metagenome-genome-assembly--contig:-P47-NODE-3167-length-11988-cov-4.248973_pt1 | contig 11988 bp, 9 predicted proteins | sample MGYA00242347_ERZ723894 | MGnify/ENA metagenome assembly ERZ723894
ACAGGATTTTATCCTGACCAATCGATAGTGAGGGTCGAAGATACATATTATATGGTTAATTCTTCATTTATCTATTTTCCGTGTATACCGGTATCAGAATCAAAAGATTTGGTACACTGGAGAATAATAGGATATGCTATTACTAATCCGGAATGGGCAGCACTTGATAATCTTGAAGGTGGAAGAGGATATTGGGCACCGGATATTTCGTATTATAATGGAAAGTTTTATATAACAGCAACATATCGTCTTAATGACGACGGAACTATATACAGAAAACAGATAGTTGTAAGCTCAGATAAGCCTGAAGGTCCATATAGCAAGCCTGCGATAATAGATGAAGACGGAATAGACCCATCAATCTTTACAGATGATGATGGGAAAAGATATATGCTTTTAAATAGAGGTGCAAGAATACTGCCTTTAAGTGATGATGCGACACGCCAGATTGGAGAAGCACATCTTCTATATTATGGTGATAATAAAAGAGCACCGGAAGGACCGCATCTTTTAAAGAAAGACGGATATTATTATCTGTTTGAAGCAGAGGGTGGAACAGGACCGGGACATAGAATTACTGTTTCAAGAAGCCGCGAACTGATGGGCAGATACAAGCCATGCCCATATAACCCTATAATGCGTCAGAATGATGAAAATGCAATAATTCAAAGGTGCGGACATGGTAAGCCTGTATGCACGCAGAACGGACAGTGGTATATGGTCTATCTGTGTGGAAGAAAAATAGGTGACGGTTACAGCCTGCTTGGAAGAGAGACGGCAATTGACCCGATTGAGTGGACTGCGGACGGATGGCCGGTTGTCAACTCACTTAACGGACCTTCGACATTGCAGATAAAACCGGATTTACCGGAGTGTATATGGGAATCCAGTCTTGATGATGATTTTGACAATGACTGGTTAAGTTCAGACTGGATGTTTCCAAGAGCACCGGAGTTTGATGGAATAGTTCTTGAGAATTCATATGTCAAAGTTAAAGGAAGCCGTTATGACCTCAATTCAATGCATGCAAAAAATATTCTGTTAAGAAGACAGCAGAACTTCAGGTTTGAGGCGGTATGTAAGTTAAGAATGCCTCAGATTTATCCGGGACAGGATGTTGGAATGACATGCTATTATGACGAAAATACATTTTTGAAATTTGGTATATTTGCAACAAAAGAAGAAAATCCAAGACTGCTTGTAAAAGTCGCAGAATATATAGACGGATATAAAGAAGGTAAATCTGCGGAGCTGGATTTCAGTAAAGAATATGTGTATCTGAAAACAGAGACAAATTATCTTACAAGAACATTTTCATACAGCTATGACGGATTAAATTATACTACTGTTGATGTGCTTGATAATGTATATTATCTCTGCGATGAAGGGTTAAAGAAAGGCAAGCGTTTTACAGGTGCAATGATTGGAATGTACGCATATGCCGGTTCATTTGGACAGGAATACACAGATGATGCAGGAAATCATGGAAGCGATGTAATATATGGCGAATTTGATTTCTTTAATTATAAAACATTATAAAGGAGACAGGACATGACAATAGAAAGAAATGAAAAATTAGAAGACAGCCTGCTTGAAAAAATGTCATCAGTTGATTTGAAAAAAACTGATAACTGGAATAAGGCAATGATTTTAAACAGTGCTGCAAAAGTTTATTTTGCCACAAAAAACGAGAAGTTTGGGGAGTTTCTTGTAAAAGGCATTGATAAATGCTGTGACTGCGGTATCGAAGAAGGATTTGCAGGAAATGATAATGATTTGACTAATCTGTTGCTGGCCAATGTATTATATGCAGCAAAAGATTACACAGGAAAAGATGAATATGAAAAGGCTGCAATAAAGATGGCAGCACAGCTTAATTCACAGAAGAGAAGTGAAAAAGGATATTTTACGGATGTTGACGGAAAAGCATGTCTTTGCCAGACATATGCAAGTCAGGTATTCTATATGAATTATGAGACAAGAGATGATGGAAAAGAACATTATAATGACATAATTGCACAGTATAATGTAATTCATGAAGATTTGTATAAAAATACATCCAGCAAAGCATTCAAGGACAGTGATGCACTTGAAGCATTATGTTATTACAGTGCAGCACTTATTGATACAATGGAAGTTATGGATCAGGCACTCTATGAGATATACAGACAGCTTATGGATTATTATAAAGAGACAGTAAAAGATGTTCTTGCAACAGGTATTTCCGGTGCAGAAAAAAATCCTGCAAAAGCTCCATATGAACTTGTATTTGCATATGCATTGCTCAAAGGCTGCCGTATGAAAGCGGTTCTGACAGAAAAATATGAAGATGCAGCACTTGCAATATATGAAAAATATAGTGATGTGTCAGAAAAAGATGCAGCTGAGTTTGCATTGTGCTACAGCGAGGCAGTAAGGAACAGAGATTATCAGGATTATGGACGTAATAACGGAGGCAGATTATGGAGTTAAAATTAGTTACAAATACAGCAAGAAGTGCTGTTTTAGAGCTTACTGAATCAGGAAAATTTTATACAGAATCGCAGTATGATATATATGTAAATGACGAAAAATATATGGAAAGTAATAAGGTTATAACATCACTTTTTGATTTAAAACCTGACACAGATTACAATGTGTATGCTGTATACAATGGTCAGAAAACAAACGAGGTAAATATTCATACAAAATATGAATTTGTAACATTAAATGTACGCGATTTTGGTGCATTGGGTGATGGTGTGCATGATGATACAAATGCAATCCAGTGTGCAATTATGGCATGCCCTAAGGATTCAAGAGTCCTTGTTCCGGAAGGTGAATATAAGGTTTCAAGTGTATTTTTAAAAAGCGATTTAACACTTGAACTTGCAAAAGGAGCGGTATTATCTGCATTTACAGAAAGAGATAAATTCCCTATACTTCCTGGTGTTATTGAATCATATGATGAGAAAGAAGAATATAATCTGGGTTCATGGGAAGGAAATCCGCTTGACTGTTTTTCGGCAATTCTTTGCGGAATTAATGCAGAAAATGTAGTTATTACAGGTGAAGGTACAATTGATGGCAATACGACATTTGAAAACTGGTGGAATAACTGCAAAATAAGAAATACAGCATGGAGACCGAGATTGTTTTTCATCAACCATTGCAATAATGTAATGATGCACGGAATAACAGTACAGAATTCTCCATCATGGACAATACATCCATATTTCAGCAACCACCTCAAATTCATAGATGTAAAGATTAAGAATCCTGCCAATTCACATAACACAGACGGACTTGATCCTGAGAGCTGCCAGGATGTACTTGTACTCGGTACATATATCTCAGTTGGTGATGACTGTATTGCTATAAAATCAGGAAAGATATATCAGGCACGCAAATACGAGATTCCGACATCAGACATGACTGTAAGACAGTGTTGCATGAGAGACGGACACGGTGCCGTAACAGTCGGAAGTGAGATTGCTGCCGGTGTAAAGAATGTTCATATTACGGACTGCCTGTTTATGAATACAGACAGAGGTCTCCGTGTAAAGACAAGACGAGGCAGAGGCAAATTATCAGTTCTTGATGATATTTCATTTGAAAATATTGATATGGATAATGTAATGACGCCATTTGTTGTAAACAGTTTTTATTTCTGTGATCCTGACGGAAAGACTAATTATGTTGGTTCAAAAGAGCCACTTCCTGTCGATGACAGAACACCGTCAATCAAGCGTCTTACATTCAGGAATATAAAAGCGTCAAACTGCCATGTAGCAGGAGCTTATATTTATGGATTACCTGAAAGCAAGATTGAAAAGCTTACATTTGAAAATATTGATTTTACATATGCTAAGGATGCAAAACCGGGTGTCGCTGCGATGATGCTTGGATGTGATGAGGCAGTAAAACAGGGGCTTATAATAAATAATGCCAAAGAACTTATACTTAAAAATGTAAATATTACAGGATGTGAAGGTGAACCTGTAGTAACTGGAAATGTTGACAAAATTATAAAATAAGTGGTGAAAAAAATGAATTTACATGCACCTAAAGGAATTGATGTTGATAACTGGTTTATCGAATGTTACAAAAAACATAAAAAGCATCCGCTTATAATACTCATACGGCTTTATAAAGGCAACTATCACAAATTCGCTGCGGCAGTGTTTTTCTTTTTCATAAAGCACTGCCCTGTATGGGTGCTGCCTATTGTAACAGCCAATATAATTAACGATGTGACAACGCACAGTCCCGATACATACCAGAACACTATATTCTATTCAATAATAATGATAGGACTTATAATACTTAATGTACCAACCAATTATATGTATACAAGGTACAAGTCACTTGCAACGCGTTACGCTGAGACGGGACTTAGAAAAGCACTTGTAAGAAAACTCCAGCAGCTTTCAATTTCATATCACAAAGAGACACAGTCAGGACGACTGCAGTCGAAGATAATGCGTGATGTTGAAGCGGTTGAGATGCTTTCCACACAGCTTTTAATCAGCACGCTCAATATTGCACTCAATATATCGGTGGCATTGGCGGTTACAATTTCAAAAAGTCTTGTTGTATTTTTGTTCTTCCTTGTAACAACACCGCTTGCGGCACTTACAATGGTATTTTTCAGGAATATAATGAGAAAGCGTAATTATGAGTTCAGGCATGAAATGGAAGAGACATCCGCCCAGGTAATGGAAATGGTTGAACTTATTCCGGTTACGAGGGCACATGCACTTGAAGAAAAAGAGATACAAAGAATGAGCAACCAGCTGTTTACGGTTGCTGAAAAAGGTTACAAACTTGATGTTATCCAGTCGCTGTTTGGTTCTGTAGGCTGGGCAATATTCCAGATATTCCAGGTATTATGTCTTGCATTTACAGGAATTCTTGCATTAAAAGGAAACATACTTGCCGGTGATATAACGCTTTACCAGAGTTATTTTGCAACAATAGTAAATCAGGTATCTGCATTTATAACACTCATACCGACAATAGCGAAGGGCGTTGAGTCAGTAAATTCTATTGGTGAAGTCCTTCTTGCTGATGATATTGAACATAACGAAGGAAAGAAGAAGCTTGGCGGTGTAAAGGGCGAATTTGATTTCAAAAATGTATGCTTCAGATACAATAATTCAGAGGCACACGTTCTTAACAATTTTAACCTTCATGTTACACCGGGAGAGACAATAGCACTCGTAGGTGAATCGGGTTCCGGAAAATCGACAATACTTAATCTTGCGATAGGATTTAACATTGCAGACAGCGGACAGGTACTCCTTGACGGCAATGATATGAAAGATATAGATTTAAGAACATATCGTAAGTACCTTGCAGTTGTGCCTCAGACGTCCATATTGTTCTCAGGAACGCTCAGAGACAACATAACGTATGGAGTTGACAATGTTGATGAAAAAGCCCTGAATGAGGCTGTTAAGGCGGCAAATCTTACTGATCTGGTTGAGAGCCTGCCTGACGGACTTGATACGGAAGTCGGGGAACACGGTGGTAAATTGTCAGGTGGACAGAGACAGCGTGTTTCAATAGCAAGGGCACTTATAAGAAATCCAAGAGTAATTGTCCTTGATGAGGCGACGTCGGCACTTGACAGTATATCAGAAAAGCTTATACAGGAAGCACTTAACAATCTTACAAAAGACAGGACGACATTTATAGTTGCACACAGACTCTCAACAATAAAAGATGCAGATAAAATAGCAGTAATAAGTGAGGGACACTGTGTTGAATACGGAACATTTGATGAACTTATGGAATTAAAAGGTGAGTTCTACAGAATGAAAAAAATCCAGAGTTAATAAATTCAGAAAAAAATGGCTGTGCAATATCTGCACAGCCATTAATATTATAAAAGATAAATTAAGCTTCTTTCTTTTCCCAGATTCTAAGAGTTGAGATAAGCTTCTCCTTTGTATCAGCATCAAGCTTCTGGACAATCTGCATAATCTCATTGTCAAGAGCTGTATTCTGCTAGCTCTTATCAACACTGCCTGCAAGGTAATCAAGAGATACACCTGTAAGTTCAGCATAATATGATAACATTCTTAATGTCATAAGGTTTCTTCCATTTTCAACATTGCTGATGTATCCAGGAGTAACATCGAGTGCCTTTGCAACATCTTCCTGTGTTAATCCGTGAGAAATTCTTAACTTTTTAACTTTTGCTCCTAAATCGCTTTCCATTATCTTATAACCTCCAGTAATGCGTATTTTCACCAGACAAAATCACAGTGGATTTTATCAACGGAATGTTTTTTATTTATTTGCATTATACAATAAAAACATTGCCTTGAAAAGTGGTATTTTAAAAATTTTTTTATTTTTTATTTGCTCTGTATCTTAATGTTGAATCAAGAATCTTTTTACGGATTCTTAAATGATTAGGTGTAACTTCGAGAAGTTCATCTGTATCAATATAATCAAGAGCCTGCTCAAGACTTAAAATCTTAGGCGGAACGAGTCTTAATGCTTCATCGGCACTTGAAGAACGTGTGTTAGTAAGGTGCTTTGTCTTACATACGTTTACCTCAATATCCTCTGTACGTGGGTTTTCGCCGACAATCATACCGGCATAAACCTTCTCACCCGGTCCGATGAAAAGAGTACCGCGGTCCTGTGCGTTGAAAAGACCGTAAGTTACAGCTTCACCATCTTCATATGCAATAAGGGAACCGGTCTTTCTGTATGAAATATCACCCTTATATGGTTCATATCCTTCAAATGAAGTATTGATGATACCATTACCTTTAGTATCTGTAAGGAATTCGCCACGGTAACCGATAAGTCCTCTTGAAGGGATAGAGAACTGTAATCTTGTATAACCACCATTGATAGGTGTCATTCCAAGAAGTTCACCCTTTCTCTGGCTGAGCTTCTGGATTACAGAACCTGAGAATTCGTCAGGAACATCAATATAAGCAAGTTCCATTGGCTCAAGCTTTCTGCCACGCTCATCAGTATGATATAAAACTTCTGCTTTACTTACGGCAAATTCATATCCTTCACGTCTCATATTTTCAATAAGAACAGAAAGATGAAGTTCGCCTCGTCCTGAAACCTTGAATGAATTTTCAGAACCCGGATTATCCTCGACACGAAGGCTGACATCAGTATTTAATTCCCTGAAAAGTCTGTCACGGATATGTCTTGATGTTACAAACTTGCCTTCCTTGCCGGCAAGAGGGCTGTCATTAACCATAAAGTCCATAGAGAGAGTAGGCTCTGAAATCTTCTGGAACGGAATGGCAACAGGATTGTCAACTGAACAGAGTGTATCACCGATATGGATATCTGCGATACCTGATACAGCTACGATATCACCAAATGATGCCTCGTTTACCTCAACTTTGTTAAGTCCGTTGAAAGTATAGAGCTTTGTTACACGTACTCTCTTCTTAACAGAAGGGTCATGATGGTTTACAATCATAACTTCCTGATTAACCTTGAGGCTGCCGTTATCAATCTTACCTACACCGATACGGCCGACGAATTCGTTGTAATCAATAGTAGATATAAGCATCTGTGTGTCAGCATCAGGGTCACCTTCAGGTGCCGGAATGTTATTAACGATACATTCAAATAATGGCTGCATGTCTTTTCTTTCATCATTAAGGTCTGCCATAGCATAACCTGATTTTGCTGATGCAAAGATAAATGGGCAGTCGAGCTGGTCTTCATTGGCATCAAGGTCAATGAAAAGTTCAAGTATTTCGTCGATAACTTCATTAGGTCTTGCTTCAGGACGGTCAATCTTGTTGATACAAACAATAACTGACAGGTCAAGGTCAAGAGCCTTCTGGAGTACAAACTTAGTCTGAGGCATTACACCCTCAAAAGCATCAACAACAAGAACAACACCATTTACCATCTTGAGAACTCGCTCAACTTCTCCGCCGAAATCGGCATGGCCCGGTGTATCAATGATATTGATTTTTGTGTCTTTATAAGTGATGGCTGTATTTTTTGAAAGAATAGTGATACCACGTTCCCTTTCAATATCATTAGAGTCCATCACACGTTCTGCAACTTCCTGATTCTCACGGAAAGTACCGCTCTGCTTTAAAAGTTCGTCAACCAGTGTTGTCTTACCGTGGTCAACGTGAGCGATAATAGCAATGTTACGTATGTCTTCACGCTTTGTCTTCATAATTATAGTCCTTTCTTAGTTCTGCAATATCTCCGTATATAAGGATTCCCAAATAAAAAGAGAATATAGCGGGTAAGATATAATTAGCAACTTTTATATTCTATCACAATATTACCAAATTACAATAGTGAACATATAAAAGTGATTGTATATTTATAGGAACAATTTTATTAAATTATATTGTGAAAATATGAAAAAATCATAAAATGTGTTCTGAACGTGAAAATGGACATAAAAAATTCATATTTTTTTGTAATAATCTGAATCACTGATACATATACATTTTAAGAACACAAAATTAAAGCACAATACCGGGGATGTATCCGGAAAAGAAGGGAGAAATACATTATGCTTGATAAGGTGATTGAAAACAACAGGGTTAGTATTATTGGAGAGGTGGTCTCAGAGTTCCAATTCAGCCATGAGGTATTTGGAGAGGGCTTTTACCTTGTGAATGTATCGGTTGACAGACTTAGTGATATGGTTGATATCATACCGCTTATGATTTCTGAAAGGCTTATTGATGTGACAAAAGATTACAGAGGCATGAAGATTGAAGTATCAGGACAGTTCCGTTCTTATAACAGACATGAGGGACTTAAAAACAAACTGATACTATCAATATTTGTAAGAGAACTTCAATTTGTAGAAGATGACGACATGCCGCAGGAACAGTCAAAATCAAATCAGATATATCTTGACGGATATGTATGCAAGCCGCCGATTTACAGGAAAACTCCGCTCGGAAGAGAAATAGCCGATATATTAATCGCAGTCAATCGTCCGTATGGCAAATCAGATTACATACCATGTATCGCATGGGGACGAAATGCGAGATTCGCATCAACAATAGAAGTTGGAGGCCATCTTCAGGTTCAGGGAAGAGTCCAGAGCCGTGAATACACGAAAAAAATCAATGAGGAAGAGACAGAGAAGCGAGTTGCTTATGAAGTGTCTGTAAGTAAGATTGATTTTGTTGAAGACGAAGAATAGAATAAATTCATAAAGATTATTTAATGCCATAAGTTGACATCAAAAGTGTTAAGTGATATAGTCAACATAAGTCAGATAATTTAAGTAGAGGTCGCATTGTTTATCAGTATTCCTATGGATGCCGCGGCAGGCAGTTGAAGCAGGGAAGAAAGGAAACGATGCCGAAGTAAAATGTCGGCCGCAGATGTTTTGCTGGGCGTAAAGTCAATAGCTTTGCGACTGTCATCAGCAGATGGAGAGCTACGTACAGATTATAATCTATATGATAATCAAAAGCTGGTCCATTGCGTGACCGGCTTTTTTGTTCTGAATTATGTTTTGAAAAGCTGTATTACAGCAGAAAGAAGGAAAAGATGGCAATATTTACAGGTGCAGGCGTTGCGATAGTAACACCTATGAAAGAAAACGGTGAGGTAAATTATGATAAAATGGGAGAACTCCTTGATTATCAGATAAATAATTCAACTGATGCCATTGTTGTATGCGGAACAACAGGTGAAGCTTCAACACTCACACATGAGGAGCACATAGAGACAATCCGATTTACTGCTGATTATGTTAAAAAGAGAGTTCCTGTTATTGCAGGTACAGGTTCAAACTGTACAGAAACAGCAATATACCTTTCACAGGAAGCACAGAAAGCAGGAGTAGATGCGTGTCTTGTTGTTACACCTTACTATAACAAAGCAACACAGAAAGGTCTTATAGAGCATTACACAGCAGTAGCAAAGTCAATCGACCTTCCGATTATAATGTATAATGTTCCGGGAAGAACAGGCTGTAATATCCAGCCGGAGACAGCAGTAAAGCTTGCAAAGGAAGTAGATAATATCGTTGCAATCAAGGCTGCAACAGGCAATCTTGCACAGGAGACAAAGACCATGGCACTTGCAGAGGGATGCCTTGATATGTATTCAGGCGAGGACGGACTTATCGTTCCGCTTATGTCAATCGGTGCAAAGGGTGTAATTTCAGTATTGTCAAATGTTGCACCAAAGCAGACACATGATATATGTGCAAAGTTTTTTGCAGGTGATGTTGCAGGAAGTGCAAAGATGCAGTTTGAGGTACTTGAACTTGTAGATGCTCTGTTCTGTGAAGTTAATCCGATTCCTGTAAAGCATGCACTTAACCTTATGGGAATGGAAGTAGGACCACTTAGAATGCCTCTTTGCCCAATGGAAGATGCAAATCTTGAAAGACTTAAAAAAGCAATGAAAAATTATGGCATTCTTGCATAAACAGCAAATAAAATGCAGCAGTTATAATTAAAATATAATATAAACAGCAGAAAATAAGGAGCAGACAGATGACCAGAGTAATAATGCATGGCTGTAACGGCCATATGGGCAGAGTTATAACAGACCTTGTAAGTAAAGATGATGATATAGAAATAGTAGCAGGAATTGACCCGTTTGATGACGGACATAACACATATCCTGTATTTGCGTCAATTAAAGACTGCGATGTAAAGGCAGACGCAGTCATTGATTTTGCATCTGCTAAAGCAGAAGATGCACTTCTTGACTATTGTGTGGAAAAACAGATTCCTGTTGTTGTATGTACTACAGGTCTTTCAAAGGAACAGCTTGACAAAGTAAGAGAGAGTGCATGTAAAGTTGCTGTATTAAACTTTTCAAACTTTTACAGGATGCCGCAAAGGTATTTATACCATCAGGTTATGATGTAGAGATAGTTGAAAGACACCACAACCAGAAACTTGATGCACCGAGCGGTACAGCACTTGCACTCGCAGATGCAATCAAAGAGGTTGCCGGAGACGAATACTATTATAAATATGACAGAAGCCAGGAACATAAAAAGCGTGACCCTAAAGAAATCGGAATCAGTGCAGTCCGTGGCGGAACAATCGTAGGTGTTCATGATGTAATATTTGCCGGTGAGGATGAAGTTATAGAATTCACTCACACGGCATATTCAAAATCAGTATTTGCCAAAGGTGCTATAGAAGCTGCCAAGTTCCTTGCAGGAAAGCCGGCAGGAATGTATGATATGACAGACGTAATTGCGTCAAAATAGGCAATCTGGATATTATCTAAAAGTATTAAGCCGGGTTTTTGTATAACGCACAGTAATCAAGCTGTTCAGTTATATTAAATCCGGCTTTTTTGTATAACTTCACGGCTGCGGCATTTTTGCTGCTGACCTGTAAAACAAGCGGATTTTTATTGCTTTCAAAATAATCATTTAAAAGATTGGCAATAAAAAAAGTTCCAACCCCTTTATTACGCATATCTTCATCAACATATACATCATATATGCAGGTCTGTTTTTCGCCATAGTCAATGGAACAAACCGCACATGGCTCGGCCGCATCATCATTCATGTATAAAAGATAATCAGTATTATCATCTGAAAAAAACGATTCATATTCATGCAATCCCTCAGGAACAGCACAATTTAAACGTGTATAATCATGAAAATCCAGTTCAATAAGATTTTCAGGGTAATATTATTTTATATTGTCGTGTTTTTTAATGAGTGATTCATAAAATGAAGGTGCTTCAAAGTACAAAAAACTGTCGCTGTTTTTGGCAAAAAACTTGTCAGCGGCGGTTCTGACAAGACGGCTGAATATTCCATGATGTCTGTAAGAATCTGCAACAAAGCCGGTCAGTTCATTTCCGCGGATTGCACAAAAGCCGATAAGACAGCCGTTGTCAAAGGTACAAGATGTAATACATGTATCATCAATGTCATAAGGTGCATCAAATCCGTTTTTATCTATAAAATCATTTATAATCTGTGTCATATTACCAATTCCCCTGCTTTTATGTTGAAAATTTGAATAAATGTATTGTAGCAAA
>ENA-UOJL01003168-UOJL01003168.1-human-gut-metagenome-genome-assembly--contig:-P47-NODE-3168-length-11981-cov-6.515428_pt1 | contig 11981 bp, 11 predicted proteins | sample MGYA00242347_ERZ723894 | MGnify/ENA metagenome assembly ERZ723894
TTTCGGCGTATCCTCCGCCCCGGTGACGGTGGGTGACGATGGTGACGATGTTTTAACACCCCTGTTTTCATCGTCACCACCGTCACCATCGTCACCTTTGCAGTGTCAGCGTGATGTGACTGCCGTCCTTGGTGCGCAAACAGCCACTCGAAAGCTGCTGTCCCACATCTGCGCCAACAGATGGACAAGGGACAGCACTTTCTTTTGTTTCAATGTTCAAATAGTTTGTCTCCTTTCATGAATTTTGGCATAATGGTCCTTATTTCGTGTCGGATACTTTCTTGTCGCCTCCGATTTGCCCGGGCGAAATACCATTATGCTATATTAAACTTATTAGCTTAATTCACTGCACATTATACTATGCAAATATGCTTAAGTCAAGCAAGCAAAATTAAACAAATTAAATTAAGTTTCTGTTGACAATACTAAACATATATGCTATATTCTCTGCAAAGAAACCGTTTGATTGGAGCGATTGCAATGGCGATAGGGGAACGCATACGGTACTTCCGCAACAAGCGCGGCTTGACACAGAAGCAACTGGGTACGGCCGTGGGGTTTCCGGAGAAATCCGCGGACGTGAGGCTTGCCCAGTACGAGTCTGGGACGCGCTCGCCGAAGTCTGAGCTGACGAAGGCGCTTGCCGAGGTGCTGGACGTTTCTCCTGCGGCACTGTCCGTGCCAGACATCGACTCCTATGTAGGTCTTATGCATACGCTGTTCACGCTGGAGGACTTATACGGCCTGCGGATAAGCAGCGACGCCGGGGATATAACACTGCGTATCGATCTGCGCGCCGGAAAAGACGCAGACAGACTCCATGAGATGCTTTGTGCCTGGGCAGAGCAGGCGGAGAAGCTCAAGGCTGGCGAGATAACTCAAGACGCCTACGACGCCTGGCGCGACCACTATCCGCAACAGGACACGACGCAGAAGTGGTCGGGCGTGATCGGCCAGGAGCTGAGCGACTTGATGCTTGATAGTAAAGAATAAAGAAAGCCCGGGTACGTTCCAGAATGGAACGTACCCGGGCTTTTCCGTTATTTCCGTTGCTGCGAGTGATTGTTGCAGCTTGCTGTTAGTTATTTTTACAGCAGGCCGAGCAGCGACCAGTAGGGATAGATTATTGCTATGAAGCCCACGAAGAACACGACGGACTTGAAGCCCAGGTCCTTCACCAGGTCCTTCATCGGCCAGTAGCCGAGGCCAAAGAGCAGCAGGTATCCGGATGTCTGGTGCGGCAGGAAGATGATGTTGCCGGCGTAGCGCATGAGTATCATAGCGGCGACGGGGCTCATACCCACCGTAACGGCTATCTGCGAGAAGGTGGAGCCGAGCGCGGTGTACATGGCGGTCGGGGTCATGACAAAGTGGCCGAGGCAAATGATAATGACTATCAGCACGCAGGTGATGAGCGGCGCGGTGCCGGTGACAAGCGGAGTGGCGACGCTGGAGAGCCAGCTGCTGAATCCGACTGCGGTACCGACGGAGCCTATGCCCACGCAGGAGCTGGCGAAGAACACGCCGTTGAAATTCAGATTCTTGAGCGCGGTCATCGCCTTTTCCTTGCAGCCGACCACTGGCAGGAAGGTCAGATACGGCAGCAGCATGAAGTAGTACGTGGAGCTCCAGCCGAGGAAGGCACTGAGTATGTACATCACAAGAATTATGCAGAACACGGCCATTGTCTTGATCTCATCGGCGCTCATCGGGCCCATGGCGGCGAGCTGCTCCGTGAAATACTGCTTGGTCACGGGTGCGCCGCCGGCCTGTTCCGGGTGCTTTTTGAGGTCGCGCTTATATTTCCAGAGTATCAGCGCGATGACAAGGACGCAGAAGATCAGCACCGGCCAGCAGTAGATCAGCGAGGTGAATATGTTCATCGTATAGCCCGGGATGAACTCCTGAATTACGGAGTCGAGGATGCCGCAGGTAGAAGGGCTGTAGAGGATGACGGCGCAGTCTATGGCGCCGGTGATACCGGCGAAGCAGATGAGTCCAGCCTCGCGGCCGCGCTCAAGCTTCAGGGCCTTGATGACGCCGAGCACGACCGGCACCGCGACTATCCAGCCCATGCCGAAGGTGACGACGGACACGATCAGCGTCGAGGCGAACACGGCCCACACCGCGCCGCTGAAGCTGCCGCCGAGCTTGCGGATGATGATATACGATATGCGCGTGAGAACTCCCGTCTCGTTCATTATCCCGCCCAGGAACAGCGCGCCTATGACCATCCAGAAGAAGTTGCCGGAATAGGCGCTGAATGCCGTGCCCAACGGCGCCAGGCCCGTCGCGGCGTACAGTGTGGGCAGGATGATCGCGACCAGCATGTTTGGCAGCAGATTCATGACCATGGCCGCGATGGCAAATATGGTTATCATGAGGAACAGGCGTATCTGCACCGTAAACGTCTCGGTCACAGGCATCAGCCATATTATCAGGGGAATGGCTACGGCGACGAGCCATTTGAGGGCGTCTTTTTTACTTATGGAGAAAGAATTCATTTTTGCATCTCCTTCGATTTTGTCCCGGCCGTCTCAGCCGAGCAGACCTATTGCGTGCCAATATACCAGGGCCAGGCAGAACACGGCGAAGCTCAGTATTGACCGCAGCGCAAAGGCTCTGGTGTAATCCTTCAAGCTCATGGTATCGAACGAGTACAGCACCAGGTTGTTGGCGGTCTCGTATGGCATGATGATGTTTATCGTGGCTATGTGCACCGTGACAACGACGACGGATATGTCGTTCACGCCCGTCATGCCCATGGCAATGGCGGCGAGCGGAGGCATTACTCCGGCAAATATGGACAGCGGCGTCATGAAGAAGTTCAGCGCATAGCACAGCAGGAACACAAACACCAGGAAGAGCGTCTCTCCCCCCGATTCCAGCCCGGCGCTCAGCGCCGCGTTCGCTATCAGTTCCCCGACGCCCAGCTGCGCGGAAACATTCCCTATGGACAGGCAGGCGACGATGAATATCGGGTAGACAAAGTTCACCCGCTTTATGTCCTCCAGCGTGCCCACATTCAGTCCCGGCAGGAACAGCGCGACAGCTGCTGCGACAAAGCCGTATATCATCGGCATGCCATGGAAATTGTTAGTGAATAGATAAGCAAACATGAGTACAATAATAGCGGCTGCTTTCTTTTCTTGAGAACTTACAGCGCCGTTTTGCTTGACTCGTTCGTTTATAAATTCGCTGCCATCTATCTTTCCGCTGCGCGGGCGGCAGATGAGTATGATCGCGGCCAGGATGGCGAGATAGCCGACAATGAACACCGCACCGTTTCTAAACCACACGCCGTAGCCGACTTCCGGGGGCGTTATGCCCGCCCCGGCCGCGGCGATATTGTAGAACCAGAGCCTGGCGGGATCGAATACGAACGGCGTGGCGTCGATGACGGACACGAAGGCGCAGAGCATTATGCCTATGCCCGGCCTTGTGTAGCCCAGTTTCAGCGATCTCACGAGCCCCGCCGCTATGGCCAGCACCGCTATCACAACGCTACTGCCCAGAAACGACAGCAGGAAACCTATGGCGTAGAGCCCTATACATATGCCCGCGTATGTCCCGCCGGTTTTGGACAGGATGAAAAAGGCTATGTGGTTGAGCAATCCTGTGCGTTCCGCGACCTGCAAGATCACATACACGCAGAGGATTATCCACGGTGAGTCCGCGCTCCAGCCCGACATAACGGTGGAGAGATCGCTCACGGCGGTGTACCCGAACATAAGTATCAGCGAAGGTATGAGCGGCGAGCTGAATACTGACAGAGCAAACAGCCCGATGCCGAACACCGTTATCGCTATAAACAGCTTTATGTCCGTGGTAAAGCTGCCCCGTGCCGGAAGGAGCACGATGACGAGAAAAACGCCGGCGAGCGCGGCCAGCTTGATAAGATTTGTCCTGTCCTTAGTGTTCATGTCTTTCCCCACACTCCACGCTGTCTTGGCAGGTGCCGGTCACGCTCCCCGGTTTGGGCCGGGGAGCGTTGGAATAATAGTTACATGCTCATCGCGAGGTCGTAAGCGTTGTGAACTGCGTTGAGCAGATTGGATATCTTGCTGGCGTCGCCTATGACATGCACGTTGTCGCGGCCGGCAATGTCGAAGGGCAGGCCCTGGATGAAGCCGACGGCCTGAACCACGGTGTCGGCCTCGAGTTTTGCCTCGGTGCCGTCGTCCTTGACTATCGTGACGGCCTTTCCGTCATCGCTGACGACCTTGGCGGAGGTGTAGACCGGCACCTTGTAGTATACGAAGGCGTCGCGCAGGAAGCTGGTGTTGGCGGCGCTGGTGCCCGGCGCGATCAGGATGTCGTCCATGACCTCGACGATCTGCACCTGCTTGCCCTTGAGGGCCATCTCGTAGGCGATCTCACAGCCGGTTATGCCGCCGCCGATGACGACCACCTTGTCACCGGCCGGCTGGCCGTCGTGCAGGAAGTCGGAGGCGGTGATGAAGCGCTCACTGCCGGGGAGCTTGAGCTTGCGGGCCGCGAGGGAGCCCGTGGCGACGACAATGTCGTCATACCCGTCGAGCTCGGAGAGATCCTTTATCTCGACGCCGAAGCGGATGTCGATGTTGGCCTTCTTGACGTTCCTGGCATAGTAGGCGAGCAGATCCTGATCCTTTTCCTTGTAGGAGAAAGCAGCCGCCTCGTTGAACAATCCGCCGGTGCGATGGCTCTTCTCGAACACGGTGACCTTGTGCCCGCGCTCGGTGGCGCGCAGGGCGAATTCCATACCGGCGACGCCGGCGCCGATGACGGCTATGTTCTTGCTCTTTTCGGGCTTGGGCATGGCGTCGTACTTGGATTCGTGTCCGGCGTAGGGGTTCAGCGCGCAGTTGCCGAGCTGGCCGAAGCTGCAGGGAGTGCCCTTCCAGGAGCCGATGGGCAGGCAGCCCAGGTGGCAGGAGATGCACGGACGGATGTCCTCCTCGCGGCCTTCGCGCAGCTTGGTTATATACTGGCTCTCGGCGAGGTTCTGCCTGCCGACGCCGACGAAGTCGAGCTTGCCGGCGGATATGGCCTCGGCAGCCGCGTCGGGCTGCATACGTCCGGAGCAGATGATGGGCTTGCTGGTGAAGGGCTTGACCTCAGTGGCCTCCTTCAGGTTGGTGTTGAGCGGCATATAGACGGGCGGATGCGGATAGTACCAGGCGTCGTAGGTGCCGTTGTCGCAGTCGAAGGCGTCCGCTCCGGCCTCGGTGAGTATGCGGATGGCCTGCTGGCTCTCGGCCAAGGTCTTGCCTATCTCCTTGGAGGTGTGGTCGGCGGGGATTATGCCGTGGCCGAAGTCGCGGGTCTTGGACTCTATGGAATAGCGCACAACGACAGGGTAGTCCGCACCGCAGCGCTCCTTTATGGCCTTGATGATCTCGATCTCAAAGCGCAGCCGGTTCTCAAGGCTGCCGCCGTACTCGTCGGTGCGATGGTTGGTGTACGGGGTGATGAACTGGTCGAGCGCATAGCCCTCGTGAGAGCCGTGGATCTCCACGCCGTCGATGCCGGACTGCTTGCAGAGGTACGCCGCCTCGGCCATGCCGTGGATTATGTCATGGATGCGTTCACGCGACATCTGCTTGGTCTTCCACTCGGGGTTCCAGCGGTTGGGCAGGCCGGCGTCGGCCGAGAGCATGCAGATGTCCGCGTTGCGGGTGACGGTCTCGTCCTTGCCGTAGTTCTCCATCAGCTTGGGAGGCAGGCTAAGGGCCTTACCGGCGCTGAAGCCGAGCTGCTGGATGGCCTTGGTGCCGTACGAGTGCAGCTTCTCCATGAGGGCGGGAACGTGGCTGAAAAGCTCAGGCCTCTGGTACAGCCAAACATCCGGATCGTCCTTGTTGAATATGGTCAGCGCACCGAAAATGAAGCAGCCGACTCCATCGCGGGCCTTATTCAGCACGAAATCTTCTATCTTGCTCTCGCTCTTTCCGTAGTTGGACCAGCCGATGACGTCCGTAAAGGACATCGGCGGAACAATAAACCTGTTCATGATCTCCAGGTTGCCGATCTTGGCCGGGGTAAACAGGATCTCATACTCTTTCTTCATCAATGCAACCACCTATAACAAGTTTTATCTCTGGCCCGGCCCGCGCGTGCCGTTGCCGTAAAGACTGTTAAGATAATAACTTGCGCTCTATGTGAAAACAATATATAATAGTTTGCAGTCTGTAGGATACGATACACATCGACAATATGTGTACACTTTCTTTTACATAAATTGTAATTTATGAGGGGTTTGCATGAAAGACAAGCGCACAGAGAAAACGCTCAATCTCATCAGAAACAGCTATTTGAAACTTTCGAAGCTCAAGCCCGTGCACAAGATAACGGTAAAGGACATATGCGACGACGCGAACATCAACCGCGGCACATTTTACAGGTATTACAGGGATGTGCCGGAGCTCAAAGAGCATCTGGAGACTGAGGCGGCAAAGCGCTTTGTCTCGGCGATAGTGAGCGAGTACAAATTCGACGCATACAGCGACTCGTGCCGGGACAATCTGTTTCAGGCGCTGAAGGACTATCCGGACGACGCTTACCTGTTGTTCCCGAACACTGAAACCTACCCTACCTCAAGAACAAAGGACGTTTTCTACGAGATACTCCGGGAAAAGTCCATGCCGGAGTGGATAAAGAAGAGCAGTATATCAGAATCGGAAGCTGAGGTCGTGTTCTATCACACCGTGCAGAGCATGTTGAACCTTCTCGAGCTATGGTATCGCGGCGGCGTGAACATGCCGGAGGAGACTTTCAAACAGCTTTACAGCAATCTCATCCGCAAAGGCACTCACTCGATGGTTTATACGAAGGTAAAGCATGAGGAGATCAACGAATAGTGTAAGTAAATAATATAGCAAGGCAGGCAGGTCGTGATTTATGACCTGCCTGCCTTGCTATATTATTTTGCGCGGGCTGCGTGTCTTTAACTATGCGAAACGCCGCGCTCCCACTTGCTGACGGCCCTGTCCGAAACGTTCAGCTGCCCGGCCAGCTGCTTCTGCGTAAGGCCGAGCTCCTTGCGCCTTGCGGCTATCAATTGTCCGGTTCTATGTGTGTCCATTCCGCCACCCCTGGATGTTTTGCTGCCCATATTCTATCAGCTCCGGACAAAACTCGCAACAAACGCTCCGTTTGTCCTGCACTAGAAGCGGGAGACAGTCGCCGTCGGGCTTGTAATTGCCGTGGAAATGTTATAAAATGCTGTTTATCTATGAGTAGGAGCATGATCCAATGGATAAACGCCTTGAACGCATACTGCCCAGCGTGCAGAAACCCGCCAGGTACACCGGCGGCGAATATAACGAGATCATCAAGGACAAGTCCGCGGTCAAGCTGCGGATGGCCTTTTGCTTCCCCGACGTCTACGAGATCGGCATGTCGAACCTCGGCATGCGCATACTCTACGGCTGCATAAACGCCGAGCCGGACATATGGTGCGAGCGCGTGTTCGCGCCCTGGGGCGACATGGCGGAGAAGATGCGCGAGAACAACATCCCGCTCTACGCCCTCGAGAGCGGCGACCCGGTCTCGGACTTCGACGTCCTCGGCTTCTCGCTCGGCTACGAGATGGCATATTGCACGGTGCTCGACATGCTGGACATGTCGGGCATACCTCTGCACTCGGCCGACCGGCCGGACCTCGTGCCGCTAGTGTTCGCGGGCGGGACGAGCTGCTGCAACCCGGAGCCTATGGCGCCGTTTTTCGACCTCATGGTCATCGGCGCGGGCGAGGAGGTGGACATCGAGGTCCTGCGCCTCTTCCAGAAGGCCCGCGACGAGGGCTGGGAGAAGCGCCGCTTCCTCGTCGAGGCCGCCAAAATTCAGGGCGTCTACGTCCCCTCGCTCTACGAGCCGAGCTGGAACAACGACGGCACGCTCCGTGAGCTGCGCCCCCTCGAGGGCGCGCCGGAGGTCGTGACAAAGCGCATAATCTCCAACCTGGACAAGTCCTATTATCCCACGGCGCCCATCGTGCCGAGCACGGAGATAGTCCACGACCGCGTGAACGTGGAGCTCTTCCGCGGCTGCGTGCGCGGCTGCCGCTTCTGCCAGGCGGGCTATGTCTACCGGCCCATCCGCGCCCGGAGCGCCGAGCGGGTCATCGAGATAGGCAAGGAGAGCCTCAAAAACACCGGCTGCCAGGAGGCGACGCTGCTGAGCCTCTCGAGCAGCGACTATAAGCACCTGACCGAGGCCTGCGACGGCCTGCTCGACTGGTGCGAGCCGCAGAACATCAGCCTCTCGCTGCCGTCCCTTCGCGCGGACAACTTCTCCATGGACCTCATGAGCCGCCTGCAAAAGGTGCGCCGCGGCGGACTCACCTTCGCCCCCGAAGCCGGGACCCAGCGGCTGCGCGACGTCATCAACAAGAACGTCACCGAGGAGGAGCTGCTCAACACCTGCCGCATCGCCTTTGAGGGCGGCTGGAACGGCATCAAGCTCTATTTCATGCTCGGCCTGCCAACCGAGACGGACGAGGACGTAAAGGGCATCGCCGACCTCGCCGCCCAGGTCCTGCACGTCTGGCGGCAGTATTCGCCGAATAAACAGCGCGGGGTGCGGATAACCGTCAGCACGTCGTGCTTCATCCCCAAGCCGCACAGCCCCTTCCAGTGGGAGCCGCAGGTGTCCATGGAGGAGTACAAGCGCCGCGTGAACCTCCTGCGCGAGAGCATCACGGCCAAAAACGTGAGCTATAACTGGCACGACCCGGACACCAGCTTTGTCGAGGCGGCACTCTCCCGCGGAGACAGGAAGATAGCGGACGTCATCGAGGCCGTCTGGCGCGACGGCGGGCGTATGGAGGCGTGGAGCGACTATTTCCGCTTCTCGCGCTGGATGAAGGCCTTTGAGACCTGCGGGCTGGACCCGGAGTTTTACGCCTCGCGCGAGCGCGGCGAGGACGAGGTGCTGCCCTGGTACCGCGTCTCCATGGGCGTGCGCACGAGCCTGCTCCTGCGCGAACGGCACCGCGCCTACGAGGCGCAGCTCTCGCCGGACTGCCGCGCGGCCTGTTCGGCCTGCGGGGCCGCCAAGCTGCTGACGGAGGGCGAATGTGATGGATAAGCTGAGACTGAGATTTCAAAAGACCGGCAAGGCCGTGTATATATCCCACCTGGACCTCATGCGCGTGGTGCAGCGCATATTCCTGCGCGCGGGCACGCCGATAAAATACAGCGAGGGCTTCAACCCCCACGCGCTCATCTCCATCTGCCTGCCGCTGTCGGTGGGCATGGTGAGCGAGTGCGAGCTCATGGACTTCCGCGTCACGCGCGACGTGGACCTCGCGGCCCTGCCCGGGGAGCTCAACGCCGTCTCGCCGGAGGGCGTGCGCTTTCTTGCGGCCTATGAGCCGGAGCGCAAGGCGGCGCTGATAAAGTGGCTGCGGGTGCGGTGCGAGTTTGAGTACGACGCGCGCGACACGGCGGCGCTCCTGCCTGAGCTGGAGGCGTACTTTGCCGCGCCGCAGGTGACGGTCACGCGCCGCACCAAGAGGGGAGAGGGCGAGTTCGACCTCGCGCCGAACCTCCGCGACGCGGCCTGGACGGCGGAGCCGGGGCTCATCACGCTCGAGTGCCTCATCTCTGCCCTGGAGCCTACGGTGAACCCGGAGCTTCTCGCAGCCTCTCTGAGAGAGCACGCCCCGGAGCTCGCGCCGGACTTCGCGCGCTTCACGCGCCTCGAGACCTACGACGCCGACCTGGCGGTATTCCGCTGACGCCGCGGTTCGATAGGGCGGTCATTTAACTATTGGGGCGTATGCTGCCCCCGGGGTGAGTATGAGAGACGGATATGGAAGAGATATAAACTACCTGCGCCTGTCGGTGACGGACCTGTGCAACCTGCGCTGCGTCTACTGTATGCCGGCGGGCGGGGTGGAGAAGCGGCGGCATGAGGACATACTCTCGGTCGAGGAGCTGGAGGAGATAGCGCAGTCCGCGGGCCGCTGCGGGATAAGCAAGATACGCCTCACGGGCGGCGAACCGCTGGTGAGACGGGGCATAGTGGACATCTGCGCCCGGACGGCGGCCGCCCCCGGCGTGGAGGAGGTCTGCATGACGACAAACGGCCTGCTCCTGCCTAAGCTGGCGCGGGACCTGAGAGACGCGGGCCTCCGCCGCATAAATATAAGCCTGGACACGCTCTCGCCCGAGCGCTACCGCGCCCTCACGCGCGTGGGCAGCCTGGATGACGCTCTCGCGGGCCTCAGGGCGGCGCTCGACAACTTCGAGACGGTGAAGATAAACGCCGTGCTCATCGGCGGCGCGAACGAGGCCGAGATACCGGACCTGGTAGCCCTCACACGCGGCCTGCCCGTGGAGGTGCGGTTCATAGAGCTGATGCCGATAGGGGAGTGCGCCCACTGGCGGGAGGAGCGGTTCATTGAGAACTCAAAGGTCCTCTCCGCCGTGCCGGAGCTCGAGCCAGCCGGGGCGTCTGGAGTCGCGCGGCTGTACGCGCTGCCGAACGCAAAGGGCAAAGTGGGCCTAATAAGCCCGCTGAGCGCGCATTTCTGCCCGGAGTGCAACAGATTGAGGATAACGCCGGACGGCAGGCTCAAGCCCTGCCTGCACTCGGCGCAGGAGATCGAGCTCCGTGGCTTCCACGGCGCGGAGCTGGACGCAAAGCTCATGGAGGGCATCTGCGCCAAGCCGATGCGCCACCACCTGGCCCCGGCCTCGCCCAGCGAGAGCCTCAGGGGTATGAGCCGGATAGGAGGCTGAGTATGGAGCTCACGCATTTCAACGACGAGGGCCGCGCCCACATGGTGGACGTCGGCGAAAAGCCGAGGACAAAGCGCCTCGCGCGGGCCATGTCCCGCGTCTACCTCGCGCCGGAGACTTTCCGCCTCGTGCGCGACGGCGGCATGAAGAAGGGCGACGTGCTCGCCGTGGCCCAGGTAGCGGGCATCATGGCGGCGAAGAAGAATTCGGAGCTCATCCCCATGTGCCACCCGCTAGCCATCACCTCCGCGGACATCAGCTTTGAGCTGGACGCGGAGGAAAGCACCATCACCATCACCGCAGAGGTCGGCTGCACGGGCGAGACGGGCGTGGAGATGGAGGCGCTGACGGCGGCGAGCGTCGCGGCGCTGACCGTGTACGACATGTGCAAGGCCGTGCAGCGGGATATCCGGATAGGCGACATATGCCTGCTGTACAAGTCCGGCGGCAAGTCTGGGGAATATAAGAGGGAGGACGCGGAAAATGGCTGAGGTCAAGGCTGTATGCATAAGCGAGTGCAAGGGCACCATGAAGCATGAGGTGCCGGAGATAAAGGTGAGGCTCAAGCACGGCATAGAGGGCGACGCCCACGCGGGCGACTGGCACAGGCAGATAAGCCTGCTCGGCACCGAGAGCGTGGACAAGCTGCGCCACATCCTTCCGGACATCCCGGCAGGCGCCTTTGCCGAGAACATACTCACGGAGGGCATCACGCTCTACGAGCTGCCCATCGGCACGCGGCTGCGCGTGGGCGAAGCGCTGCTCGAGGTGACTCAGATAGGCAAGGAGTGCCACAAGGACTGCGCCATAAGGCAGCAGGTGGGCGACTGCGTCATGCCGCGCGAGGGCATTTTCACCGTTGTGGTCGAGGAAGGCACCATAAAAGCGGGAGATAAGATAGAAATAGTCTCCGAAAACTGAAAAAACCCCTTGCAATGGCGAGAAAAATGTGCTAACATACTATGGCTTGCGCGAGAGCGCATGAATCAGGGCGGTCCTCTGCCGGCAAGGCAAAGCCACCGGGCACGAACGTCCGTATCGAAAGAGGGATAACAATGGATCTGGTCAAGACTCTGACCGAGCAGTACATGAAGCCCGAGCTTCCCCAGATGAACGTGGGCGACACCGTCCGCGTGACCGTGCGTGTCAAGGAAGGCAACCGCGTCCGCAACCAGGCGTTCGACGGCACCATCATTGCCAAGAAGCACGGCGGCATCAACGAGACCATCACCGTCCGCCGCATCAGCTACG
>ENA-UOJL01003173-UOJL01003173.1-human-gut-metagenome-genome-assembly--contig:-P47-NODE-3173-length-11963-cov-10.016879_pt1 | contig 11963 bp, 10 predicted proteins | sample MGYA00242347_ERZ723894 | MGnify/ENA metagenome assembly ERZ723894
AGGAGAACCCTTATGGCCCTCAAAGACCTGCTGCAAAGCCAGAAAACCATCCGGGAGCTGAAAACCGAAACCGCCGCCCTGCGGCTGGAAAAGGCCGAAGCCGCCCGTCAAAAGGAACAGCTGGAGGCCCGTGCCGCCGCCGTAAATCGGGAAGCCGACCGGGAAGCCGCCGGCCGCCAGCGGGAGCAGACCGAAGCGGTGGAAGCCGCCCAAAGAGCCCTCTTTGAGGCGATGCGCCCCCTGCTGCTGGCCCTGCCCACCGCCCGGCGGGCCATTGCCCAGAACCCCGCGCTGCTGGCCAGGGATATGATCGGGATGTTTGCCCCGGTGGATGATTTTGTGGGGGCGCTGGGCCTTACCGTCATCGGTACGGTGGGGGAGGAGACCCCCTACGACAGCGCCCGGCACGATTGCCCCGCCCTGCTGGCGCAGGGCACTCCGGTCATTGTGGCGACGGTGGGCTATGCCAAAGGGGAGCAGATCTGGGTAAAAGCAAGAGTAAAGGAAGTGATCTGATGGAACGCTACGCCGTCGATTTCGGCACCAGCAATACCGTGGTGGCCCGCTGGAACTTTGCCAAGGAGGAGCCGCAGACCATGAGCTTCCCGGCCATCACCGCGCCGGGGAGCGGCGCCATGCCGCCGGTCACCCCCTCCGTCCTCTACTACCGGGGGGAGGAAAGCTTCCTAATGGGCTACGAGGTCACCTCCCGCGGGCTGGATGATATCCGCAGCAGCCGCTATTTTTGGGGCTTCAAGCGGGGTCTTCTGCACCTCACCTCCCTCTACGAGGACCGCGGCCGGGAGTTTTCCGCCGACCATATCGCGCGGCTGTATCTCACCCGGCTGCTGGGCAATTTGGAGCTGAACGCCGATACCGTGGTCACCTTTACCGCCCCGGTCAATGCCTTTGATACCTACCGGGAGTGGATCTCCGCCTTTTTTGCGGAAAATTACCCCGATGTCCCTTACCGCCTGGTGGATGAATCGGTGGCGGCCGCCATTTCCTACGGCTCTACCCGGGCCGGTTCGGTGGTGTGCGTGGTGGATTTTGGCGGCGGCACCCTGGATGTTTCGGTGGTCCGCATGCCGGAATCCTTTGCCGGGGCGGCGGCCGGAGAAGCGGCCAAGGGCCGGGTGCTGGGCAAAGCCGGCGCCTTCCTCGGCGGCGATGATATCGACCGGTGGCTGCTGGAGGATCTGCTGATGCGGGCCGGCCGCACCGCCGAAGAGTGCGAGGAGATCCTGCCGCAGCTTACCACCCTGGCCCGGCAGATCAAGGAGGAGCTTTCCGCTCAAAGCGAGAGCAGCCGCAGCTTTTTTGATGCCGAGCATTTCAAGACCTACGAGTTCCGCTACACCCAGAATGACCTGCTGGATCTTCTGGAGGAGCACGATTTTTTTGTCACCCTCAATGATGTCCTCAATAACGCCGTCAACATGGCGGAAGCCGGCGGCATTTCCCGCAGCCAGATCGAGCGGGTGCTGCTGGTGGGGGGCACTACCCTCATCCCGGCGGTGCAGCGGGGCATCCGGGGCATCTTTGGCCGGGAAAAGGTGCAGTGCCACAAGCCGTTTGAGGCGGTGGCCCACGGGGCGCTGGCCTTCTCGCTGGGGCTGAATATCGTCGATTTCATCCAGCATTCCTACGCCATCCGCTACCTGGATTCCCTCACCAAGGAGCCGCGGTACAAGATCATCTTCAAGGCCGGCAGCGAATACCCCAGCGAAAAGCCGGTGGTTCTTACCCTGTCCTCCTCCTTCCGCAATCAAAAGGCGATCGAGCTGATGATGGCGGAGATTGAGCACAAGCGGATGGGACGGGTCTCCTTTGATGCCGATGGACGGTTTTCTGCGGTGGATGACAGCAGCGATACCGTGCGGCTGCTCAATTACAGCAAAAATTCCGCCAATGCCGCCGTCATTGCCAAGCTGGAGCCGCCCGGCACCCCGCTGGATAAGCGGCTGAATGTGGCCTTCTCCATTAATGCCCGCAAGGAGCTGACCGCCACCGTGCACGATAATCTCACAGGCCAGGATATCTATGTGGATATGCCGCTGGTGGCACTGCGGTAAAGGGAAAATTTTCGCCCCCCCAATTTCCCCCCAGCCGTCACTTTGTCCCTCACTTTTTCGCAGCGATTCTGCTATATATAAACCCATAAGCAACCCACTACCCCTCGGGAGGAGGAACCGCATGAAAACCACAAAAACAGCCAAGGAAAAACTGGCCGGTCTGGTCCGGGTCATATCCATCCCGCCGGTGATGGTGACCGCCCTGCTGCTCATCCTGTATTTCTGGGGGCCGCAGCCCTTCTGCCCGGTCGGGGAGCTGGTCACCACCATTCTGCTGCTGGGCTTTGTGCCGGTGCTGGCTTATCCGGCGCAGCCGCTGTTCCCCCGCTACCGCAGCCGCGGCCGGGAGGGTCAGCGGGAGCTGGCGTTTGTCTTTACCGGGGTGGGGTATACCATTGCCTTTTTGTGGGCGCTGCTGGCGGGGGTCTCGCCGGAGATTCGCACCATCTGTGCCGGGTATTTTTTCTCGGCGCTGTTCCTTACCCTGTGCAACCGCGTGCTTCACAGGCGCGCCAGCGGGCACGCGTGCAGCGCGGCCGGGCCGCTTTTGTTCCTCATCTACTACTTTGGCTGGTGGATGCTGCTGCCCAGTATTGTGATCGGGTGGCTGGTGGCGTGGGCTTCGGTGGCACTTAAACGCCATACCCCCACCGACCTGCTGTGGGGCGCTTTGTGCAGCGCGGCGGGCTTTGCCATAGCGGTGCTGTGGTTCTAAGGCTTTTTGAAAGTCCCCCCACTAATACGGCAAAATTGCCCCTTTTTTGCAGTCCAAAGGTTAATATTTCACTTTTTTTAACGAAAAGTTTACAATTGAGCCCCCCAAAGGGGGCTTTTTTGATGGAGAGGTTTTTAATTTTCACCAGCTCGGTGAAAGGACATATTGTAAAAGGAACAAGTAAGGGGGCGCCCCCTCTTTGCAAAACGATCCACCGGATTATTTTGCAAATTCATCCCCCTGCGGAGTGCCCTCCGGTACAGGAAATTTCGCGCTCTGCACAGCGCGACCAAAGACCGCAAGCCTTTTGAAAAAGGCTTGACCGAAAACTTTTGCGGTCAGCTCCCTTTGGATTTGACTTAAAAGGAAAAAATCCCCCCACCCGATAGAGGTGAGGGGATTTTCTTTATTCTCAGTGGTCGCAGGTGGCGCAGGAGGGGCAGGCACCTTCCGCCTCTTCGCCCTCGTGGACATCCTTTTTGACATGGCCGACGATGGGCTCAGGGTCGATGCCCTGGCGGGTGTAGTAATCGGAAAGCGCGGCCTTGACCGCCTGCTCCGCCAGTACGCTGCAGTGCAGCTTGGCGGGAGGGAGGCCATCCAGCGCCTCCACTACGGCACGGTTGGAAAGGGCAAGGGCCTCATTGATGGAACGGCCCTTGATCATCTCGGTGGCGATGGAGCTGGTGGCGATGGCGGCGCCGCAGCCGAAGGTTTTGAACTTGACATCGGTGATGGTATCGCCATCGATCTTGAGGTACATCTTCATGATATCGCCGCAGCGGGCATTGCCTACCTCGCCCACGCCATCGGCATCGGGGATCTCCCCTACATTGCGGGGATTGGTGAAGTGATCCAGAACTTTTTCGCTATACATAGGCAATCTCCTTTACAGATCCTTGATTTTTTCCCAGACGGGGGACATGGCGCGCAGCCCCTCCACAATGGGCGGTACCTGGGCAATGATATAATCGATATCCTCCTCGGTGGTGAGCTCCGAGAGGGAAAGGCGCAGGCTGCCATGGGCGACCTCGTGCTTGAGGCCGATGGCCATAAGGACATGACTGGGATCCAGCGAGCCGCTGGTGCAGGCGGAGCCGGAGGAAGCGCAGATGCCGGCCATATCCAGCCGCAGCAGCAGCGATTCGCCCTCGATGCCCTCGAACGAGATATTAAGGTTGCCGGGCAGGCGGTGCTCCCGACTGCCGTTTAGGCGGGTCCTGGGCAGCTGCAGCAGGGAATCGATCAGGCGATCCCGCATGGCGGTGATGCGGGCCATGTTTTCTTCCAGGCTGGCGGTCGCCACAGTGATGGCTTCGCCCAGCCCCACGATGGAGGCAAGGTTTTCGGTGCCGGCGCGGCGGCCCTTTTCCTGTGCGCCGCCATCCATAAAGATATTAGGCAGGATGCCCTTTTTGACATACAAGGCGCCGACACCCTTGGGCGCGTGGAACTTATGGCCGGAGAGGGAGAGCATATCCACCCCCAGAGCCTTGACATCCACCGGGATGTGGCCGACTGCCTGGACGGCATCGGTATGGAACCAGGCGCCATGGGCGTGGGCGATAGCAGCCAGCTCCGCAATGGGCTGCACGGTGCCGATCTCGTTATTCGCCAGCATGATGGAAACCAGCGCGGTATCCTCCCGGATGGCCTTTTCCAGCTCGGCGGGGTCTACCAGGCCCTCCGGGGTGACGGGCAGGTAGGTGACCTCAAAGCCCTCCTTTTCCAGCGCCTTGGCGCTGTGCAGAATGGCATGGTGCTCAAATGCGGCGGTGATGAGGTGCTTTTTGCCCTTGGCGGTCCAGCGGCGCATGCTGCCCTTCAAGGCCCAGTTATCGGCCTCGGTGCCGCAGGAGGTGAAGTAGATCTCGCCCGGCTCGGCATTCAGGGCGGCGGCCACCTGGCGGCGGGCCTTTTCCACGGCGGTGCGGGCGGCACGCCCGATGGAATAAATGCTGCTGGGGTTGCCGTAGTTCTCCATCAGCCACGGGGTCATGGCCTCCAGCACGGCCGGCGTGACCGGGGTGGTGGCGGCGTTATCGGCGTAAACAAAGCGCTTTTCCACAGTGATACACTTCCTTTATCGTATATAGTACAGCCGGAAAATGTTCCCGGCTTTTTATCACGGCAATATAATATACCATATAAGTATAATTTGCAATAGGCAGAGGAAAATTTTTTCGGGGCCTGTGCAGGGTGCGGGAGCAGGGCGGCGGGGACGGGCCGCAGGCCAAATCGTCCTCCGGACGATTTCGGCGGGCAGAGCCCGCCGGCCCCGGCTGCGCCGGGGCGGCCTGCGGCCCCACCCCCGCCCCCGGCACAAAAATTTACCAAATGGGTTGCACATTGCCCGGAAAAAACGGTTATTTTAATGAAGGGCAGCCGGAATAGGCAGGCGTCACAATATTTTTACAATTTGTGGGGGATGTCGCCTTGCGATTTGCATAAAATTTATGCTATAATACTGTAAGAATACAGCAAGATGACAACGGGGAGGGAACAATTTGACAAACTACTACAGCACCGCAAACTACATTTTCAATCTTGTCCTTCAGGTATTGCTAACGGCATACCTTACCTGGGAAATGCTGCTGTATGGCAGGGTCGGATGGGCGGTCGCCCTCGTCCTCGTCACCCTTGCGGCAATCGGCATCAATCTTTACATTTGGCTCAATGTGAAAAAAGGGCGGTTCTCCGCCCAAAAGGTAAAGCAGGGGCGCCTTACCATACTGGTGATTTTACTGGTTTCGCTGCTGTGCCTTGATGTGGTCTCCCGCACGGCGCGCGTTTCGCCGGAAAATCCCACCGTTTCCGCCGCCATCGGGCAGATCGTCCCGCAAAGCGATAAAACAAAGTGCATCAGCGTCAAGCGCAAGGGCAATACGACCTTTGCCGAGGCGGAAGAGGGCAGCCGTGATTTTTCCGCCATGGCGGCAGGCTGGACATATGCCACCACGATAAAGGACGCCGCCGCCGAGGAATTTTGGGCAGTGCTGGAAAAGACCGAGCTGACGCCGCATATCAATACCTTTACCCTCACCGGCAGCGGCACCAAGTTCCGGGTGCTGTACCGGCTGGACTGGGCAGATACCGATGCTCCGATGCTGTACCTCGGCTTGACCGCAGACGGGCAGATTTGGATCTTCCGGGAGCTTGTCCTGCCGCAGTTTGTGCCCGCCTGCCGGGTGCAGTTAGCGGGCGGTAGCGAAGGCTTCCGGGCCCTGACGCAGGCTTATTCCGACATTTTGGCGGCACACCCCGCCTGATAATTCTGGTACCACGCCACCGCCAGGCGGTCGCAGCGCTCATTTTCCGGGTGGCCGGCGTGCCCCTTCACCCACACAAATTCCACCTCATGATACTTTAGCAGCGGCAGCAGCCTTTCCCACAGGTCCACATTCAGGGCGGGGCTGTTGTCGCTTTTTCTCCAGCCTTTTTTCTGCCAGCCGTACACCCAGCCCTTCGTTACGGCATCCACCAGGTACTTGCTGTCGCTGGTCAGCGTAACGCGGCAGGGCTGCTTCAGGGCGCTCAGCCCCTCTATGGCGGCCAGCAACTCCATGCGGTTGTTGGTGGTCATCGGCTCCCCGCCGGAAAGCTCCTTTTCCTGCCCCTTGTACCGCAGGATTGCCCCCCAGCCGCCGGGACCGGGATTGCCGGAACAGGCGCCATCGGTAAAAAGCTGCACCTCTTTTTTTTCTGTCATGGTGTTGTTCTCCGTTTCTGTGCCATAATTTATATAAATATTATAGCTCACTTGGGCCGGGATTACAACACAGGCAGGTATGTGCCCTGCCTCTTTTGCCGGTCAGCGCGGGGGGCACATTCGGCCGCAGGCCAAATCGTCCATAGGACGATTTCAGCAAGCTTTGCCCGCTGGCCCGCCTTCGGCGGGCGGCCTGCGGCCGAACCAGCCCCCTTGACAGAACCACATTTATGCAGTATAATAAAAACAGAACCAAAATATTTGTGCAAGATGCAATATTTTGTCGTGAATTAGGACACAAGATCGTCGGAACGGAATGGGCGGTCTTACATCATACATTAACCAAAAAATAAAAACAGAACCCAAATTTGAATTGGAGGTACACGAGTGACTGAAAAAAAGAATAATGTACCGGCTTCTGCCGAAGCACCCCGTAAAAAGAAGGACGGGGTCTTTGGGCAGTATTTCCGCAAGAGCCGCAGCACCAAAACCGCCGCCGAGATCGCGGCGGAGATCGAACGGGTGATGCGCAGCGAGGAAGCCGCCGCAGGGACCGCCTCCGCAGGAGAACGGCCCGTAAAATCCGCGGCCAAAAAGCCCGGCCAGCCCAAGGCTCCCAAGCAGAAGCCAGCGCAGGCCAAGGCCAAGAACGGCCAAAAGGGCCAGGGCGGCCAAACCGGCAAGTCCAAGCCCGCCGAGGAACAGAAGCCCGCTGCCCAAAAGGAGCAGAAGGCTTCTTCCGCCAAGGGCAAGGCGGAGGGCAAGCCCAAGCAGCAGCCCAAGGCCGCCGCGAAGAATGAGCCCAAAAAGCAGACCCAGCCCGCGGCGCAGAACAAGCCCGCCAAAAGCGAGCCTGCCAAAAAGCAGCCCGCTGCCAAGGGCGGCAGCAAAAAGCCTGCCGCTGCCGCGCAGCAGCCCAACCGCAGCGCCCGCCGCGGCAAAAAGGCCGACGGCACCCGCCGCCCCCCGCTCAGGATCATTTCCCTGGGCGGCCTGGGCGAGATCGGCAAGAACCTGACTGTCTTTGAGACTGAGCAGGATATCCTTGTTGTGGATTGCGGCTCCGCCTTCCCGGATGACGACCTGCCCGGTGTCGATCTGGTCATCCCGGATTTCACCTATTTGGAGAAAAACGCGGCCAAGGTCCGCGGCATCTTCATCACCCACGGGCACGAGGACCACATCGGCTCCCTGCCCTTCCTGCTCAAGCAGATCAAGGCCCCGGTGTACGCCACCGCCCTTACCATCGGGCTCATCAGCGGCAAGCTCAAGGAGCACGGCATCCTCAATCAGTGCAAGCTGAATACCGTCAAGCCCGGCGATACCATCCCGGCCGGCACCACCATGAGCGTCGAGTTCGTCCGTGTCAACCATTCCATACCCGATGCCTGTGCCTTTGCCATCCGTACCCCGGCGGGGCTCATCGTCCACACCGGCGATTTCAAGGTGGATTTCACCCCCATCTCCGGCGAGCCCATCGACCTGGTCCGCTTTGGCGAACTGGGCAGCGAGGGCGTTCTGGCCCTCCTCAGCGATAGCACCAATGCCGAAAAACCCGGCTCCACCCCCAGCGAGCGCATCGTGGGCGAGAGCTTTGAAAAGCTCTTTGAGCGTGCAGCCAATAAGCGCATCATCATCGCCACTTTCGCCAGCAATGTGCACCGCATCCAGCAGGTGGTGGATACCGCCGTCCGGTTCGGGCGCAAGGTAGCGGTATTTGGCCGCAGCATGGTCAATGTCGTGGCCATCGCGCAGGAGCTGGGCTACCTCACCATTCCCGCCGGCGTCCTCATCGATGCCGATAACCTGAAGGACTACACCGATGAGGAGATCGTCCTCATCACCACCGGCAGTCAGGGCGAGCCCATGAGCGCCCTGACCCGCATGAGCATCGGCAGCCACCGCAATATCAAGATCGGCCCCAATGACTGCATCATCATCTCCGCCACCCCCATCCCCGGCAATGAAAAAAGCGTCGGCAAGGTGGTAAACGAGCTGATGAAGCTGGGCGCCGATGTCATCTACGAGCGGATGTACGATGTGCATGTCTCCGGCCACGCCTGCCAGGATGAGACCCGCCTGCTGCTCTCCCTCACCCAGCCCCGGTTCTTTATGCCGATGCACGGTGAATACAAGCACCTGATGAAAAATGCCGGCGTTGGCGCCAGCATGGGCATCCCCGCCGAGCATATCATCATCAGTGATATCGGCAAGGTAGTGGAAACCGATGGCGTGGATATGAAGATTACCGGCATGGTGCCCAGCGGCCGCGTGCTGGTGGATGGTCTTGGCGTTGGCGATGTGGGCAGCGTGGTGCTGCGGGACCGCAAGCTGCTGGCCGATGACGGCCTCATCGTGGTGGTCTGCGCCATCAATGACGCCACCGGCGAAGTACTGGCCGGCCCGGATCTCGTCTCCCGCGGCTTTGTGTATGTACGGGATAACGAGGACCTGATGGCTGATGCCACCGTGGTGGTGCGCAATTCCCTGGAAAAGTGCAAGCTGAACGGCTTCCGCGATTGGGCCACCATCAAGGGCCGCATCCGGGATGAGCTGGGCGATTTCATCGCCAGCCGCACCCGCCGCAAGCCGGTCATCCTCCCCATCATCCAGGAAGTATAACCCCCATCCCCCGGCACTGTCCGGGGGATTTTTGTCAAAATATCTTCCATTATGTTCTATTATTAGAAAATTTACTTCAATTTCCCATTAAATTAGAAAATTTACTTCAATTTCCCATTAAATACTTGACATTCGTCTTAAAATGGAATAACCTTAACTTACCAAAATGATCGCCCCGGGGCGATTCGTGTTTGTCTGCAAACACGAACTCCCTGCGGGTAAAGTAAAGGAGAGGTTACACAATGAAAAAGTTCCTAAGTATTGCTCTGGCACTTCTCATGGTCTGCGTCATGCTGCCCGTCACTGCGCTGGCGGCTGGACCAAGCGGCAGCATCGAGCGCGCCGTCATCACTCATGATAACGGAGTCCTGAAGAACGCTGTGTCTGTTGATCTGAAGAATGTTAACTTTGAGTCCAGCGTACAGGTGCAGCTGTACAGCGGCAAGACCCTGCTGACCACTGCCACCTTGCAGGGAGTAACTCCCAAGAGCTATGGTTTCCTGACCTGCTGCATCGCTACCGAGACTGCTGACGAGTACTGGGCACTGACCTCCTGGACTCCCAAGGACGATATTGTCCCCAACAAGGCTGTCCTGGTTGTCGATGGACAAGAACTGGATACGAAGACCTTCACGCTTGATGCCGATGAGTGGGCAAACCTGCCCGGTACTGCGCTCCCCTCCAGCGGCAGCATCGAGCGCGCCGTCATCACTCATGATAACGGAGTCCTGAAGAACGCTGTGTCTGTTGATCTGAAGAATGTTAACTTTGAGTCCAGCGTACAGGTGCAGCTGTACAGCGGCAAGACCCTGCTGACCACTGCCACCTTGCAGGGAGTAACTCCCAAGAGCTATGGTTTCCTGACCTGCTGCATCGCTACCGAGACTGCTGACGAGTACTGGGCACTGACCCCCTGGACTCCCAAGGACGATATTGTCCCCAACAAGGCTGTCCTGATTGTCGATGGCAGCAAGAAGGATGAAAAGACCTTCGAACTGAATGCCGATGCGTGGGCAGACCTGCCCGGTACCGTGCCCCCCTCTAGCGGCACCATCGTCATCACCACCCCCTCCGAGGATACCACCCCCAAGACCGAGGACCAGAAGAACCCCTCCACCGGCGCCAATGATGTCGTCGCCGCGGCCGTGGCCCTCATGGCCGTCTCCGCGCTCGGCATGGCCGTCCTCACCCGCAAAAAATAAGCCATCCCCCTCATTTTGGGAGCCCCTTCGGGGGCTCCTTTTTCCTGTTATTTTGCTGTAAATATAGCCCAGCATTTAGTCAAACCACACCCATATTTTTCCTCATTCGTAAATTTTCCGTGAAAAAAAGTGAATTATTAACCCCTCATATGCAAAAAAGGGTCGTTTTTGCCGTATTAGTGGAGGGACTTTTCTCCGCCAGGTTTTACGGTTTGTTCACACCGCCGCCCCAAACTGTGGTATAATATTCCCAGAATCCCCCGAAAGGAGCCCCAAAATGAAACGCAGATTTTCCCTTTTCGCCCTGCTGCTGGCCCTGCTGCTGGCCCTCTCCGCCTGCGGCGGGCAGCCTTCTCCCCAGCCCCAGCAGCCCCTCACCACCCTGGAGGAGCTGCAGGAGCTGCTCACCAGGGATTATATCGTCGGCTACCTCTGGTACTGCGATGGCCTGCCGGAGCAGGGCGAACTCACCGAGGATGAGTACCTCCCCGTGGACCCTGCGGGCGGCTATGCCACCCTCGCCGATTTACAGCAACTGGTAGAAAAAACCTACACGCCCGCGTGTGTGTCCGCCCTCCTGCAAAATGCGGATACCATCGGTCGCCCGCGTTTTGTGGAGCGGGAGGGCCGCCTGTATAAAAGCAGCCGGCCGGTTTTCAGCCGCTATTACTGGGATTACGATGCCGAAAGTGTAACCATCACCGAAGAAACTGCCGAAAATCTGACCTTCACCGTGACGATGCAAAACCTGCACACCGGCGAAATGCTGCCCCTTACCCGCACCGCCCAAAAGACAGCCGAAGGCTGGCGCCTGGCCGAAGTGGGCATCCCTGCGGCGGAAGCCGACCTGACCACAGCCGCCGCCGAGGAGACCCGTGCCATCGCCGAAAAATTTGTGGCGGCCTTGGTAGAAAATAACACAGATGCCATCGCGGCGTGTGCGGGCGAGGCCCCGGAAACCTACCAGAACTGGCGCGGCATGAGTATTCCCACCGCCGAAATAACCGAAACGCTGGAGGAATATGACGGCTGTGGCCGGTACCGGGTGCACATGGCGGTAGAAAACGCCTTTGGCGTTTTTGCCAAGGGGGAGGAGGATTATCTCCTCATCGTGCAGCAGGAGCAGGGCCAGGAGACCCCGGTGATTTGCTACTACGAGCCGATGGAAAAGATTGCCTATAATTACAGCGAGGACAGGGATGACCCCGCCTGTGAAATGGCCCTATTGTTCCTGCAGGCGGAGGGCGGCATGCGATTTAACGGCAGCTTTTGGCTGGACCGCGCCACTGCCACCGACTTTGCCCTGACTATGCTGTATGCCGAAAATGAGGGCAAGACCGCCTTTACCGCTGAGGAAGTGACGGCCGCCGCCCAAAAGTATATGGGGCTGACCGGCTTTGCCCCGGATGAGAGCTATCTTGGTGCCGAGGGGTACATTTTGCCGGGCCGGGCGGCCCGCAGCATGCCCCACCTGCTGCTATGGCCCAGCTACCAGGACGGCAGCGGCCGGACGCTGGTGAAGGCCGAGATTTACAGCGACCACCTGAATACCCAGAACTGCCAGGGGTATCTTTTCGCTTTCTACGCCAATGAGGACGGCAGTCTGCGGCTTTCCTCGGAGACATGAGGAGGTCGGGAGG
>ENA-UOJL01003176-UOJL01003176.1-human-gut-metagenome-genome-assembly--contig:-P47-NODE-3176-length-11945-cov-4.855761_pt1 | contig 11945 bp, 6 predicted proteins | sample MGYA00242347_ERZ723894 | MGnify/ENA metagenome assembly ERZ723894
GCTTTCTCTCTTTCAATTCTCCTTATTTTTGTTTGTGCGGATATCGTGTTCCCTCTCCCGATATGGCTGCAATGTTCTCTCACCATTCCACAAAGCCCCTCTCCTTTATGAAATAATAAGTCCGCCGGGCCGTGCGGAGGCCTTGTTCAGGCTCACCCGCTTTGCCCCGACGGACGGTTCATGATATTCAGTTGTCCGTTTTCTTCCTTGACTTTTTCTTGCAGAACTTGATATCCTTCTTCGATCAGCTTTACCTTCGTAAGGCCGTGCGCTTTCAGGAAAGCGTTGATCTCGTCAAACAATTCCCGCGGAATCATCGTCCCGAAGTTCCCGCTTGCCTGCTTTCTTTTTTCTTTATTGCGTTCCTCATACCGCCTGCGGCTCTCTCTGCCCGGCGTATTTTCTTTCCGCTGCATAACGCCTCCGAAAATTGCGTCTCGTATTAACACTAATTCTATCATACTCTGCCCGATAAGTCAAGCGCTCATATCAACTTTTATTCCTTGCCGTACTGATAACGGCTTACCTTATTTTCCCGTTCCTCGCGCTGCTTGCGCTCTTGTTCCATCTCGTCCTCGATCTCTTTCAGGCGGTCAGTATGGTCGCGGCTCAGATATTCGCTTTCTTCCCCGAACGAGGCGAGAAAGCCGCCGATGAGTTTGCCTACTTTGTAGTGCGAGATGGCAAGCCTGCGCTTTAAGCCGTTGTCGTTGACCTTGTGCCGAAATTTGCTCTCGTAGATCGCGGGCTTGATACTCTTCACGGCGCGCAGTACGATATTTGCCTGCCGACGCTTGTAGTCCGCGCGAAGTTCGTCGATGACGGTGATATTTTGCGGTTCGACTTTATAGTGGTCGATAAATTCCTTCTTGAAAAGATCGGTCTTTATAATGTCTTTGGCGAACGGCGCGAAGATGTCGGTCTCATATTTTGCAAGCCGTTCATGAAAGGCTCTGTCCGCCTTCCGCGCCCGCCTGTCATAGAGCAATATCTTTTTCACCGTTTCGTCCACCTGCTCGCGGTATGGCGCCATATCCCGCTTGCCGTAGAAGAAGCTCGCGTCCTTCGGAATTTTCTTGGCAAGGTCGATAAGCGCTTTGCGCACTTCGTTTTCGCTGACAATACTTTTCAGAAATGTTATTTTCTTCAACTCTCGCAGCGCCTCGTCCCGCGTCATGTAGAGCCGTTCCTCGTGTCCGCAGACGTAACTGTTGAGCCGAACGTGCATACGGTCAAGGACGGGTTTGGAGATCTTCCCCTTGTGCCTGTATTCGAGCTCCCTTTTCCTGTACTTGCAATTCGGCTCTTTTTCTGCAAACCAAAAGTGGATGTGCAGATGATGGGGCTTGTCCTTGTGCAGCGAACAGATTAAATCTACGTTCTTCGGATCAAGCCCCATGTCGCGGAAGAACTCTCCGAAGGTGCGCTTTATAAGCCGCATACACTTTTCGGACGTGTCGATTTTGCAGCTCATTTCCTCATTGAGCGAGATAAACCCGTGCCACAAGTTTTTGTTTGCCTTTGCACGTTCCTGTATCGCTTTGAGTTCCTGTTGCGGGATGAAGCCGTCGCCGTTGAATACGCCCGTACTCTTTTCAAAGTACGAGATCATGTCGCGCATCTCCGACTTGGAATTTTCTCCGTTCAGCTTCCTGTCCGAGGTCATGTATTTGTAGATATTGTTGCCGCCGTCCGACATTTCGTAGTACGGCCGCTCACGTTCAAACTTCTTTCGCTCCTCTGCCGTAGCGTTGCTTTTTAACTTCCACGGCGTGTAGGTGATGTTAAAGATAATTGGTTGATTGCTTATTGTCTTTCCTCCTTTCCCGTTTGATTTTTATGCTGATTTTGTTTCTATTTGCCGCAAGCAAACCGAATGCAGGTCTCCTGCTTCGGAAAGCAAAAACGCAGCGTGGTACACGAAACTGCGTTTTTCTTATCCTGCTACAGGTTGTCCTTCAAATCATCCCACTTTGCCACACGGTTTGCTTGACTTGTTTGCCCGTATTTCTGTTCGTACATCTTTGCCAAGTAATAGATATTCCGCTCTTTTCGAAGTTCCTCATCCGTCTCAAACTTTAATGCAACGTCGCTCCAATCGAGAGCGCTCTCGTATGCCTGCCCCGTGCCGAACAGATTGCCCTGTATATCGGGATATGCCGCGCGGAAGTCCTCATACGTCAGCATTTTCTGCGGCTCATCTTCTTCCGTTCCCTGTGGCGCGGGCACGTTTGTTTCCGTCATGGGCGGTGCGTTTGCGTTCTTCTCCCGCGTTCCACCCATGCGGCCGCTCGCCGTTCGCTTTTTGGACAAGTCCATCTTCCTTTTGCACAGATTAAAGTATCCCTGTATCGTCCTGTCCGCAAACTTTGGTTCTTCGTTTCCGAACATATACGCGCAGACCGCCTTTACAAAGATGCCGCGTTTGCGCACATTCAGCAGCTTCATCGCATTGTAGTAGGTCGCGTAAAAGGTGAAGTGCCGCGATTGAAGGTTGTACCTTTTCGGCTTCTTTCCAGCGCGTTCCGTCTCCTTGACCTCTTTCAAGATGTCCGCAATGTTGCTCCAATAGAAGTGTTCTTTGTCCGTCATCTCGCCGTCAGGCTCTCTGTCCTCGAACTCATACGCGCAGATATTGCTTGCAAGTTTGCCCGCGCTTACGTCGTCCGTGCCTTGCAGAATGTCTGCATACAATTCGTAAAACGTAAATTGCTCCAATTCGTTTCCTCCTTATTTTGTATAGAATAAGCCCGACCGTTGCTTGCGGTCGGGCTGCTTCCTATTACGTTGATTAGAGGCGTGCAACAGTTGGGATACTATGGTGCAACCATTACGGCTTTTGGGGCTGCGTTTTAGCCGTTTTCTGCCTGTTTTGACTACTTTTTCGGGAATTGTGTGGCACTTTCATACCACTTGCGCGTCACTTCATTCTCATTTTTCGGTGGATTTTTGTAAATTTTCTGCCGTATAACGTGTATTCTCCGTTCTCGTCTTCCACGACTTGCAAAGCCGTGCCGTCGTACAGCTCCCATAAGAATTCCGAGAAGATGGGATGATTTATGAGCGCCGCATAGACGCGCCAGTCCGCCGCGCTGTTTTTTTCGTAGTGACGAAGGACGAGGATCAACACGTTTTCGTTCGTCAACCATTTGGAAACTTGCTTATCGCGCTCTTTTTTTATATCCGCGATCTGCGCATACAGCACTTTCCGTTCCTGCTCGTCCGCCGTTCGTATCGCCTGATACAGGCGATTGACCGCAGCCTTGCTCTCGTCGATAATGGCGACGATCTTATTCTTATGCCTGTATTCGGTGGCGTTGCCCGAACTTATGTTATACGATAAGTTTGACGAGATCGGGCGGTACACCTCATATTGTTCTCTTCCCTTGCGGAAGTGGAGTTTCTTCACCCGCGCATAGAGATAGTCCATCGCCGTGGGGTAAAAGGCGTATTGCTTGGTCTTGCGCTCGTCGATCTCGGCAAAGAACTGCGGCGAAGGGCGGGCGTACTTCTTGCGAAGAGCCGTCAGCTCCTTGCTCACACGAATGTCCTCAAAGGTGCGTTTCGCCTTGTCTATTTCCAACCCCGAAAGCACCGCGAGCTTGCAGATGTCTGAATAAATCGCAAGTATGTTTTCCTCATCTGCGCCCTTATAAATCTCATCCCACAGAATGCTGTTGAGCTTTTGCGAGAGGTTGACGATCTCGCCGATCTTATTGACGCTTGTATCGTGGTCGAGCTCGGCAAGCGTCTGCTCCGTCTTTGCTTCCGCTTGGATATTGCACACGGGGACTTTGAAGAAGTCCTTATATCGTTCGGCGGCGTTTACCAAGAGCGCGTCGTCCGTTATAAGCATGGTATCCGAATCGTAGTCGCAACCGTTCAATCGCTGCTGGAGATTTTCGCCGATGGCATTGACGCAGACGATGTTTTCGCCCAAATAAAAGTAGCTCCATACCCCGCCGCCGAGAGTATTTTCCACGCAGTACAAGTTGCCCATCGTGATATGCGGCGAGCGCGCGCAGAGCAGTTTTGCGCCGTCAGCAAAGCGTTCGCTGCGAACCTGTCCGGGCTTTAACTCGGGGATCATCTCCTCGCCTGCGAGATATTTCAATAGCTCGGGGCCGTTGCCGAAGAGGGTAGCGTTGGTGCCGTTCAGAAGGATATGTCCGCACTTCAACCGCTCTTTCAAACTGCGCACGACGTCAGAGCGGAAGTTGGCATAGAGCGCTGTTTCATCAAAATACGGGTAATTATGCAGAAGCGTGAAGATGACGTCTGCGCGCTCCGCAAGCCCGTCCTGTTGCTCTTCTTCGCCGTCTTTCTCGCGGGCGAATGCGTCCGTAAAGTGATAGCGCATGAAGTCGGTATCCTTCCGCAAAAGGGCGATATAGTCGATGCTCAGCTGCAAAAGAGTACGCACTTCCTCTTCCGTGAGCGGGAGCGTATTCAGAAGTTGATAGCTCGACTGCACCATCTTTCCGTGGAAGAAGCGCGTAGGTTGATCCCACTTGACGACGCCGAACGTGCCGTCCGTATGCGCCGCCCATTGTTTTATGTTCTTCTCCGAAAGCCCGCCCACGAATTTGAGATATTTCAGACTGTTGGGCGTCGTAACCATCACGATTTGGGCTATATCTTCCGCAAGCGTGACAAAACCGCGCACTTTCAGATCGCTTAGAGTGATATGTTTATCCGCAAACCATTTCTGTAATTTTGTGCGGAAAGCGCACGATTTGAAGAACTTGTTGCGGAGCAAAAGCATATGCTTGTCCGCATAGTTTCCCGCAAACAAGCTCTCGTCCAAAAGGCTTTCTCCGTCCCAGATGTCGTTCGTGATCTGAGCTTGCTTCTGCTCGGCGCAGAGGCTGCCGTCTTTGATCTCCACCGATACGACCTCTTCCGTGAATGTGCTTTTGTAATCGGGCACAAAGAGGATGCCCTCGAGCGGGATCTCCACCGTGCCTTTGACGGAGGAAAGGGAAAGTGCCTTATACGATTCCCACGAGGCAAGGTCTTTCTGTTCTTTCAAGCCGCAGTCGCTCCACTTGTTCATGGCGCGGAAGAGGCGTTCGTCGATAAACAGGCATCTGCCTTCGCGCGAGCTGCCCGCGCTGCGCTTGTATCTTACATAATGCACGCCGTTCACGCAAAAGCCGTTCGTGTAAAAATGCTCGCGCAGAGCTTTGAGGTTGACGGGCTTGCCGCCTTCGGACTTAAATATATAATTGAACTTGACGTTGACGACGGCAAGGGTGTAGGCGTTGCCGTACTTATCCGCAAAGGAGAATTTCTTGCGGCAGACGCGCGTGTATGTCTTTTCCAGCGCCGCGCTGTCCAAAGAGTTGTCCAGGAACACCTTGAACAGCCGAAAACAGGCGTCGCTACTTCTTTCGGGCAGCTGAACCCCGACCGCGGCGCCGTTTTCCATTTCAGCCTTATAAATATCCGCCGCCTCGACGGACAAAATGCGATATCCATTTTGCATGGGTATAGTATAACATAAACGAAGTAGTTAAATCAATCCGCCGTTGATAAATATATCCATAAGGCAACAAAAGTAAAAACCGCCGCCGACACTATACGAATCGGCAGTGGCCTTTACTTTACTTCATTACCCGATCTAACAGCGCTTGATAACTGTTAATGAAGTCATAGACGACATTGCCGCTGCTGATCGCTTTGAAGTGTTCCCGCGCGCAGTGGATCTTTGCTTTTTCAATGTCGCGAAGCTGCAACGATGACATTGAGCCTTTCGTTTCGGCGACAAAATAGATATGTTTTACCGTTCCCTCGTAGAATGCGATCGCCCAGTCGGGATTGTAGCGCCCGACGGGAGTTGCGATATAAAAGCTGTCGGGGAGCTTTACATAAACGGCAACGCTTGTATTTGTATCCAGATCCGCGGCAAAATCGCGCTCGTTGGTAGAGTCGTAGACGATATGGTCATACAAATGGAGCTGTGCCTTCATGGCATTGACACCCAGCCGTCCCTTAATTGTAGGCTCGGTAAAGATATCTGTATCATAGCGCTCATCAAGCATATTATAAGTGATATGCTGCACGATTGCCGTCGCTTTTTCGTCATTGATCAAATCGGAGGCTTTGATGATAAACTCTTCCGGATTGTATGAAAACTGCTCAAAAACAGTCTTATCAATACCAACCAAAATATCCACGACGGCTTTTCTCGTTAATCCTGTTTCACTGACGATTTTCCCGACGAGGTCATATTTTACGCTACTGTTTGTATGGATTCGTCTGCCGCTATCATAAGTAGAAGATTTTGACTTCGAGAAAGCACTTCCCTCCAACAACTCGTCTTTCGACTTGATTTCCTCCATCGTGCCTGTTTCAACCTTAAAAAACACCTTTGGCACATGAAGTTTCAGATTGATTGCGTCAATCGATTTTTTGACAAGCTCATCGGTATCAAAATCTACTACATAAACAGACTTCGGGCTGATGCGCTTCCACAAAGCCTTAAATTCCGGCATCGCCAATTTTTCGGGATCGACCTGCAATTCCACATTTTGACTGCGGGAATCGTCCGGCTTCATGGCGTTGGCGTCATAGACGGTATCCAAGATCTTGATGACGGCATCCCGGCTGTCGGCAACTTCTTCGGCAACTTTTATTTCGCCGTTTGCCTTATCGGCATAATATTTATCCGTCAAAACACCGCGCTTAACATATCCGTTAGAAATCAAATCCTCGAAAATCGCCTGCGCCATGTCGGCGTCAACGACCTGCTCGTTGCCTTTGATGTCCGTAATGACCTTTCCTTTGAAGAGGTCTGCCGTAACGGCTACGGGGCGCCCTGCAACGGCGTCTGCCAATTCCTCCTGCAGGCCTCTCGCAAAACTATCGTAACTTTCGCTGGCGATGACCGTAAGGATGTTGACTGTATGCACGTCGCTTCCCAGCGCGTTGACGTCCATGCGCTCGCCGTCCTGATTGACGCAAAGGCGCAAGCCTCGCCCGACTTCCTGTCGCTTGCGCACTTCGCTGCTGCTTTGCTTCAGCGTGCAGATCTGGAATACGTTCGGGTTGTCCCAGCCTTCCCGCAGGGCGGAGTGCGAAAAGATAAAGCGAACGGGCGAACGCCTCGGGTCGCGGTCTAAAAGCAATTCCTTATTCCGCATGATGAGGTCATACGCGTCGGAATCATCGGACGTCTTTTCCTTTTTGTCGATCTTACCGTCCGTCAATTTACCCTTCTTATCGATGGAGAAATAGCCTGCGTGCGTCTCATGCGCGGAGATGGCGTCAAGATATTTGACATAATCTTCATCGCCGAATTCCAGCTGTAAATTGCCGACGACATCGTTATACTCTTCCTCGAACATATCGGCATAGATACCATTATAGGGATTGCCCGCCTCGTCGTATTGCTTATACTTTGCGACTTCGTCGATGAAAAACAGGCTCAAAACCTTAATGCCCTTATGGAAGAGCTGACGCTCGCGCTCGATATGGGAAAGGATGGTCTCGCGGATCTGAATGCGGCGCAGCTGCTGCTCGCTGACTTTCCCGATAACGTCGCCCGCATAGATTTTAATACCGTTCAGGAACTCTACCGAGTTATCCCGCCCGTCGATAAACTTGACTACAAAACCGTTCCTATACTCATCCAAATAACCGGAGTTATCGTAAAGATTGAACCCGATGCCGACCCTCATCGTCTTTTTGCGGAGTCCGGTTGCGCCCTTGTAATCGAATTGCAGCGTTGCCGTCGGGTCGGCTTTGGAGAGGTTGATGCCCTCCAGATAGACATAGCTTTCGGTCGCCGTGCTGCCCGATTCGGTGATGCCTTTGACGGCGATCTTCTTTACAAGGCGCTTGTTATACGCCTCCATCGCGTCCAGCCGATAGACCATGTTATAAATGCTGTCCGCCTTATGCGTGGCGGAATAGCGCAGGGTTAAGAGCGGACAAAACTCTTTCAGCCGTTCCTTTGTCTGCGTCCCTTCGACTGACTGCGGCTCGTCAATAATAAGGATCGGGTTTGTTTTGGCGATGATGTCGATAGGTTTGCGGGAGCGGAACTCGTCCAGCTTCATATAAATGCGGCGGGCGTCTTTCCCTTTGGCGTTGAACGCCTGCGAATTGATGATCATCACATTGATGGAACTATCCGAGGCAAAGCGGTCGATCTCGGTCAGCTGCGAGGAATTATAGATGAAGAAACGGATCTTCTTTCCGTATTCTTCGGCGAAATGTTCCTGCGTCACCTGAAAGGACTTATACACGCCCTCGCGGATGGCGATGCTCGGTACGACCACAATAAACTTGCTCCAGCCGTAGTGCTTGTTCAGCTCGTACATGGTCTTGATGTAAGTGTAGGTTTTGCCGACGCCCGTCTCCATTTCGATGGTCAGGTTGTAGTGTCCTTCCAACTTTTCAGAAGGCTTGATCTGATTTGCCCGCTGCACCTTTTGCAGATGTTCCAAAATGATTTTGTCGGAAAGTTCCGGCACAATACGCTCGTTGCGCCAGCCAGTAAAATCTTCTTCGTCCGTAACAGACTGCTGATACCCAGTGCCCCTGTCCATGAGATAAGTGGGCGTAAGGTATGGTTGCCCGGCGAATACGTTTACCACGGCTTTGGCGGCGTCTGCCTGGAATTTTTGATGTTTGAATTGTAACTTTAACATAGCCTCGCCCCTTAAATGACCCTGACACGCTTGGAAATATCGTCTGCGTCTTCCGGCATATACAGCTTGAAGATCTCGAACACGTTGATCTTAGCGGGGCTGTTTGCAAAGCTCGAATCGCGGAACACCGCCCGAAGCGGTTTGCGGCTTGCGATCTCTTTGACGACGCTTTCGGGGATATTTGCATCAAAGCAGGCGATGAGGTCGCCGTCGTTGTAGGTATGTACGGTACAGCCCTCGAGTTTCTCCGAAGTATAGGGCATGGAGAGCGGCAAGCCCCAGTCGATCAGGCAGCCAAACAGCAGGTCTAAATCAGTGCGGTCGTCCTTGATGTTAGAGACCATATCCAACAGATCTGCCTGCTTGTAATCGTCCGCGGCATAGTAGACGTCCTTCATATTGCTGTCGGCAAGCTTCAAAACGCGGAAGCCGACGTCCAAGGTTTGTTTGATCTTATCCTGCGTTGCGATCGCTTTTTGCGAAGAAGTGAATTCCGCATATGCTTCTCCTTTTTGAAAAGCACCCGATTGCACAGCATTTGTCAAATGTGCTTTTTCTTGCAAAATTTTCTCACCGGCGCGGCGGATGCGCTCTTTGCCGATTTCGCAGATAGTTTTGTAGCCGGCTTTATACGCTTCACTTTGTTCATCGCACGTTTCCGGCAATTGCACCATAATAAACTTGCGGTGCCCATTGTCTTCGGCATTGAGTTGCATGACAGCGTGTGCAGTGGTGGCGGAGCCGGAGAAGAAGTCGAGGATGATAGAATTTTTATCTGAGCCAGCCTCTACCAATTGTTTGACAATTTCAACTGGCTTTGGGTATGAAAACCCCTTAATTCCGAGGGCATCTAAATCTTTTTTCCCTTCTTCAGATAGCACCTTTATAATTGAATACAATTTTGATGATGCCTCGTCCAATTTTTCATATCGACAGATTGTATGCATTCCTTCTTTATTAAGCTCTAAAAACAACTCACCTCGTTGAATCATTTCATCTATTTCTTTCTTTTTTTCTTCGCCTTTATATTCAACTAATTGTTCATAAAAGCAACGTCGGTCTCCTAAACTTTTGTCGTATTTACCAAACTGTTTTCTAACCACGTCATCATTTTTAATATAAAGTTCACCGTTAATTTCATAAGTTTTTTGTTGGACAACTTTTTTCCGTGTAAGACTGGTTTTAGAAATAACTTTTGCATACACAAGAATATAATCGTGCCCTTTCACAATATATTTTGCTTGCCCACCGCCTTTGGCTCTTTGATGAATCAATTGACCAACAAAATTTACGGAACCAAAGACCTCATCACATATTTTTTTCAAATTTTCTTGCTCATTATCATCAATACTAATAAAAATTACACCATCATCCGCAAGTAAGTTCCTCGCCAGCATCAGTCGCGGATATATCATGCTGCACCAGTCGGAATGGAACCGCCCGTTAGAGTCGGTATTTTTGAACAGACGGTTTTCGTCCTCGTCGTACATCCCCATCTGCTCGTTTTCCTCTTGCTGTGAGCGCATAAAATCATCGGCATAGATAAAGTCATTGCCCGTATTGTAGGGCGGATCGATATAGATCATCTTCACCTTGCCGAGATAGCTTTCCTGCAACAGTTTGAGGACTTCCAAATTATCGCCTTCAATATACAGATTTTCGGTCGTGTCCCAATCCTTGCTCTCTTCGGGACAGGGGCGCAGCGTCTTGCGGATTGGCTTGTTCGCCTCCACAACGGAAGCTTTCTTCCCTACCCAAGTGAACTCGTAGCACTCGTCGCCGTCCACCACGTCGGGCGAGAGCATCTGTTTGAGCACTTCAAAATTGATCCCGCGCTTCACTTTGCCGCTCTCATCCCGCGTCTCCGTAACGCAGTTCGGGAACAATTCCGCGATCTTTTCCATATTCTCCGCCGTCATATCCGGCGTTCCAAATTTCATCTTGTCCATTATCCTTGTCCTCTCTCTTTATTCACCAAATATTTCCGCATCTAATTTTCTATATATTTCCATATCTGACGATACAAGTGGCGCTAACGTATCACGAATAAACGCGTCAGCACTATTCCCACATTTTGTAAGTTGGAGATGTTTCTTTATCGAGTTAAAAATTTCGCCGCGAGCAGACTTATAATCATCAGGTGCATTTCCTCGCTCAATAGATGCCTTAAGAGCATTTTCTTTATCTTTAATACAATTTTCGTATTCTTCAGCTTTACCAACAGTTTCACAAAGTTTTTTAATTACAGAATTATCAAGCAAATAAGATTCAAGATTTCTTTCACGTAATACTTTAATGTTATTTGCGTTTAATTCCGCAATCTCTTGTTCACTCCTATTATCACGATCAACAACTTTAATCACCCGTGTATTTTGAAGTAAAGTTTTAATTATTTCTCCGCTTGTTTTCTCTATGTTTTCTATATCCTCGCAAGAACCTCCTGAAATGAAAAATGCCTCCGGATGCGTATCAGCAAATATCGTAGAATAAATCGTTTTGTCGAAATCCTTACGTTTCCCGCCATTAGAATCTCCCTCACAGAATACGATTATTTTGGGCAACATTAGTTTTGCAAAATCGCCAAAAGCAAGTTCGTAAAATTTATCGAGAACCGCTTTCCCGATCCTGGATGGATGAATAATTTGATCTTTATCGAAATCTCGACCACTAAAATCCAAAAAAACAACTGTACCAGGATATTCTTTCTCTATGTCTTCTGCTTCTTGAAGCATACCTATTGAATGTGTAGAAACCCAAAGTTGCGACTCGCCTGGAATTAGCGAATACAATTCATACAAAACTTTTCCTTGAAGCCTTGTGTGCATATGTAGTTCAGGCTCATCAATGCAATATATTGCGTTAGGATAATATTTTGACTGAACTACCATGTCCAAAATCAAATCAAAAGCGGCCTTTTCGCCTGCAGATAAGTTTAGATAACTAAAATTTTTTGTAATACCTTTTGAAAAATAAAAATTTCCATCGATAAGTGGATCCCCTAAAGATGAGAAATCCAAATCCTCAAATACGCGTTTAATAGCATCACGAATTTTTCCTGTTAATTCATCACGCAATGTGCCAACAGTTTTACTATTGTTTGCTTCGTCATAAATTCCAGAAATAGTGTCGGCAATCAACCTTTGATAATTTTCAGAAACAGTCTGATCATTTTGTATAAGACTTGTAAGACGGATCTTCTCCGCAGGATTACCTTGTTTTTGCATGGAACGAATTTGAAAGTCAGGCTCATTTCGGTAAGCACTTCTAAAATAAAAATGGCCTCTAACC
>ENA-UOJL01003191-UOJL01003191.1-human-gut-metagenome-genome-assembly--contig:-P47-NODE-3191-length-11904-cov-4.336315_pt1 | contig 11904 bp, 8 predicted proteins | sample MGYA00242347_ERZ723894 | MGnify/ENA metagenome assembly ERZ723894
GAAAAGGCAGACGACGCCGCTGGGCTGGCGCCCAGCAAGGAGGATAACGTATTCTGGTGCAATTCAGACCGGAAAGAATGAAAGCGTTTCATTAGATTTTAGTATTATACGAGAGCGTTTGGTTTCCAAAAAAGATTAGCCTTGCTTTTTCTTCGTCAACACGATGCCGGCGCCGGCAACAGCGGTCAAGCCGAGCAGAGCGGGGACGACCGGGAAAGCTGCACCGGTGGAGGGGGATTCATTGGAGCCGCCGGTCGTCGCGGTCGTACCCTCGCCGACATAGGTCAGGCGAACCTGATCCAGGAACAGCGTCCACGCCACATCGTTGAGCAGCGTAATCTTGACCTCTTCCGTGTCCGCGGGCAGCGCATTTTTCAGGGAGACGGCTACAGTCGAAAACGTGGCATTACCCGTGATCGCGACCGGCTCCGCTGCCTGCAGCTCGACTTGTGTAAACGTATCCGAACCGCTGGCGCGCACTTCTACCTTGACGTCACGATCCAGCTCAAAGAAGCCGTTCGCCATCTGCAGGGAGAGTGCAAAATCCGAAATGGTGTTGCCGCTCATCTTATAGGAAACATACTCCGCCGCCGCGCTCTTCTTACCAAGCACGGACAGGTGGGTCTCCGCGTGATCCGCAAACAGATCCCAGCCCTCCGACTTATCCGACATTTTATCGTTTGTGGTAAAATCATCGACGAATTCCGTGGTGGTTGCTTCCGGCTTTGTGGTCGTGGCGGCGGTCGGCGCTTCGGTCGAAGTCGTGGTCACGGCCGGTTCCTCGACAGTGGTTGTGGTTGTCGGTTCTTGAATCGTTGTGGTGGTAGGCTCTTGACTTGTTGCGGTGGTCGGAGCAGCAGCCGCCTCAACGTAGGTCAGTTCGACTTTGTTGAGCAAGCTGGTCCACGGTACATCCGTCAAAAACGTAATCTTGACTTCTTCCACATTTTCGGCCAAAGCAGCCGTGGGTGTCATAGCTACAGTCGAAAATTTCTGACCGTTTGCGTTAGTAGATACATATACCGGCTCTGCTGCTGTCATATCAAGAACAGTAAAATCCGTTCCTCCAGCCAAACGAACCTCTACTTTTACATCACGGCTCGCCAGGAAAAATCCATCTGCAATTTGTACGGAAAGTTCAATGGAGGAAATCGCTTTACCGGCTGCCATATAGGTGACATATTCCGCTGCAGCCGTTTTCTTCCCGATAACCGAGAGCTGCGTATCGGCATGCTTCGGGAACACATCCCACCCGTCCGATTTGCTGGATACCTTGCTCAGATCGGTCAGATCATCGACAAAGTTCTCCGACGCAGCCGCTGCTTGAAACAAGCCTGCACAGAGGATGGTAACCAACAGTGAGCAAACTACCAGTATAGCGAACAGTCTTTTGGATAAAAAATGCCGTTTCATAATCGTTGACTCCTTTCTTTTCTAAAGCGAGTTGCCCCGCCTTGCTTCTGCACAACGCCGACAAAATTCATATTTTGCCAACAACGCTTTGATAATACGCTTGATAATCGGTATAGACCTGCTCGGTATCCTCGCGGCCGAGTCCCATACGATGCCCCGGCTCGTTCATCAAGCCGGTGTACTGATAGCCATATACCTGTTCGAGCATATCGTAGCAATGAATTTCCTTGATCAGATTCTCGCACGTCTTGGGCGCGAGTCCCTCGTCGAACGGGAACGCGAAGATTTCCATATCCACCCAGAAATGCGTACCGGTCTCGGCGCACATTTCCGCAATCTGCGGAATATTGTTTTCGCTGCGCGCGAACGCGAACGGGATCATGATATCCAGATTCTCCAGAATCGGCCGCCATTCCTTGCGGTACCAATCCATATGGATGTTATTGGGTGCCAGCGCCACCGGCTTCGTCGGTGTCAGATCGTGCACAAATTGCTTGTATTCACGGAAGAACGCGGCGATGTCGTGATGCTTCTCGTCCGGAACCGGATCGTAACCATAATACAGCGCCCCCATGATCTCCTCCGATATGTACCAGCCATAGAAGGATTTGTGGTGGCCGTACCGTTCGTGCAATTCGCGTGTGACCCGCTTATGCCATTCCAACGATTCAGGCGAAAAATCAAACCATGCATACAGCCCCACACCGGGGAACACCGCCATATCGCACTCGTCCGCCGCGGTCAGGATCGCCTCGATGGGATCCTGTGCTTTGATCGGCATGCGTCCGGGATACAGCGCGCTGTCGTAAAACGCGCGGCCATCGTAGGTGTCCGCCGTCATGTCGTGCTGGTGCACATAGCGGGCGCTGTCAAACACATTCTGAATCAGCACGCTGGTCACGCCGATCTTGTGCATGGAATACACCTGCTGTTTCCAGCCGTCGTCATCCAGCTCCCGCAAGGCGGGGTTAAAATGCCGCGCTTCATCGTCGCTCCAGTGATAGATGCTCACCCAGCAGCCGTCCAGCAGGCAGGTCGAATGCACATCGGAACGCACAATCTCATAGTCCTGTTCCAGCGTTTCCAACGCCTGTCCATCTGCCGTCAAAAAGGTAATGCACAGCGTAAATTTGCCGATCAGCCCGGCCGTGTCCGGATAGACCTTGTTGAGCGCCAATCCGGCCGTGATTGGGAAGCTGCCGCAATCCCGCACGCTGCCGTCCGCCCGCACGGCCTGTACCCGAACCTGCTGCGCCTCCTGTGATGCAAGCCGAAGCTCCAGCCGCCCGTTTTCCGAAACGCGCCGCGCAGGTACCGGCGTACAATACTGTTGTTTCATAAATGTCAAACCATGCCTTTCCCCTTCCCACTCCTCCGGTTGTGCCGGAGGAGTGGGAAGTCAAACAAATATAGTCAATATCGTGCTTATTTCAGCAAGGCGTTGGCATCGTCCACCATCTTTTGATAAGTGGTCTCATACTGCGCCAGCTTTTGGTTGATGTCTTCGCCGTTGCGCACATCGTACAGCAGATAAAATGCGCCGAAGCCCTTCTCCAGAATACCGTCGGTATAGGACGGGATATACGCGCTCTTAGCCAACGTGTCATACAGCTCCTGACTGCCCGGCATCAGCTTCGCCGCGTCCTCCTCGCCTTTCTTTTCCAGTTCATCCAGAATCATGTCGATGAGTTTGCCCGCACTGTACGGGGATTTCGAGCCATTGGAAATTGCAAAACCGGAGGAATGGCCGAAATTCTTGCCTTCCTTGTTGTCCGGGCCGACCGGGAACGGCGCCACACCGAAATCAAATTTGACTGTACCGTCCGCTTTCAGCTTTGAGAACACGGCTTCTTCATAGCTGTATGCGCCGTGCATAGCCGCTTTGCCCTTCAGGAATTTGTTCTGGCCGGTCACATATCCGTTGCCGCAGATCTTGTTCTTCTTGAAAATATCCTGTACCATTTCCAAGGTGTTGCGCATCTCGGACGTTTTGATGTTCAGAACATATTTCCCGTTTTCAAATTTCACCGCGGAAGCCAGATTGGTCGCCTGAAACACCTCATCAAACATGTTTTCAAGGCCAGCGATACCCGCTTCGTCATCCTGACAGGTACGCGCGATTTCCACGAAGGAATCCCATGTCCAGCTACCGGCCTTATACCGGTTCATCGGTTCATCCTCATCATAACCGTTGGCGGACAAGATGTCCTTGTTGTAATACAGCACATAAGGCGTCACCGACACGCCGGCCGCATAATACTTGCCGTCAAATTTTACGAACGTATCCATCGCCGACAGATTCAGCTTGGCGCGTCCCAGATCCACATAGTCGTTGACCGGCAGAAGATAATTTTTCTGATACATGCCCAGGTACTGATCAACTGTGATTGCAAACACATCGACCGGTTCTTTTGCTGCGATCTGCGCCGCTACTTTTTCGTTCCACAGCTGCTCGCCGACCGCCTGCACGATCTCGACCGTTTTTCCGTATTTTTGTTCAAACGCTTTTACAGCGGCATTATACGCCGCGTTGTTGACGCCGCTTTCCTCTTTTCCGTCGTAACCGGGAATGAGAATGCTGACCTTGCCGGTTTCCGCCTTGATCTTCTCATCGGTGTTAAACGAGGAGCCGGAGCTGGGCGTGCCGGACGAAGAGGACGCGGGATCTTTGGTACCGCAGCCTGCCAGCGGAAGCGCCAGCAAAGAGGCCGCCATGATTGCCGTAAGCCATCTGGTTGTCTGTTTCATAGAAATTCCTCCTGTTAATGTATAATTTAAGCGAACACCGCTTTAGTCAACCCCACAGCTTGTGCGCCGCCAGAGCGACCTGCGCACAGTCTGCATTGTACGCCGGAAAGGGATGCCCGGTTTCGATGAACCGAACGCGATAGGTTTCGAGGAAACGCTCCATCCGCTGTGTATCGCCCATATAGGCGGCGGTATACGGGATCAGCCCGTTGAGGAATGGCGCCAGCTTCTCACCGCGCAGCTCCACCCAATCCGCATCCTCGCCGGAATAGTGGACATTGAAGGTGTCATACAAGTATCGTGCGCGGGGATGCTCCGGCGGCAGCAGCCCCATTACTATCGGGAACAGCTGCGCCAGCGCGTCGGGATAGAACTTGTCCCAATCCAGCACTTCGGGGAAACGCTGCCGCACGTCTGTCGCACCAACCGCGTAGCATTGGGCATTTTCGTCCCAGAGGATCGTTTCAATCGCCTCAAAAATCGTTGTTTTGTGTTGCGGGATCTCCTCCAGCCGATTCTGTGCGAGCTCCTTCTCCACACCGCTCGCATCATAAAGGCCATACAGCTTTTCCGCCGCAGTCAGGCCCTTGTACACTTCGCAGTTGTCCATCAGGTATTTGGCGTGATAGTCCGGCTTTGCCCACGTCAGGCCGTTGTCCAGCGTGCAAAGCATTGCACGGTAGATGCGGTGTACCTCCGGCGCATGGCGCAGAATGTACGCGGTGTCGCCGGTCGTGCGGCCGTATTCCCACAGCAGCTCCAAAAACAGCCCCGCATAGGAATCGGTCGAATCATAAGACAGTGTGCCGGTGTTTGAATCGTGGAGGATCTCCTCCGTCACGCTGCCGTCCGGCTGCAAGGTCAGCTCGTAATCATAGATCGTGCCATCCTCGCCGTTATAATCGGCTTCGGCGGTATTGAGATGGCGGAAATGCCAATCCAGATAGCCGCGCACGCAGCTGCCATAAACCTCCGGCTTCAGCAGCAGCGCAAGGCCGGCAAATTCGGAAAAGTACGGACACACCTTGCTTTTGTCCCCCGCCTTGTTCAGCGGGAACATAGGGAACGCGCCGTTTGCTGTCTGAAGCCCGGCCAGCCAGGCCAGAATGGGATCGACATACGGCGTAATGTCCATGAGAACCGCCTCCTTATCCTGTCATCCGAGCGCCGACAGCTTCTCGACCATAATCGCTGCTGCCATGCAGGCCTTGCCGGCGTCAGCATTATACAGCGGGTAGGCATGATTTTTCATGACCTTGCGATACATCGTCATGTAGTTTTTGACGCGGACGTCGTCGCCCATTATCGCCGCAACATGCACCAAACTGCCCCAGTAGAAAGAGTCCGGAATGCTCATGTGATCCCAGTCTTTTTTAGACTCGCCGGTGGAATAGTGGCTGTTAAAATCGCTGTACAGCTTTTGCGCCCGCGCATCCGTCGGCTTGAGCAGACCGGAGGCGATAACAAACAGCTGCGCCGTTGCGCTGGGATAGAAATTGCCCCAGCTGAACGTATAATTCGGTTCGCCGTCCATACCCAGCGCCGGATAGTAATAGCCGTCATCCTCGTTCCACATTAACTTTTCGATCTGCCGGGCAACCTCGGTATAGCTGGCTTTCAGCTTGGAAAGCGTTGCCGATGCGCCGGATTTTTGAGGCACGAGCACTTTTTCATACAAGTTGATCGCGTCACCGATGCCCTCCCATACCTCACAGTTGTCCATGAGATATTTGACCGGATAATCCGGCTTTGCCGTGGTCAGGCCATCGTACATGGTGGCATACAGCGCGCCGACAATACGCTCGATATCACTGTAATGCCTGACAATGTATGCCTTATCCCCGGTTTTCTCATAATACTTCCACAGCACCATCAGGAAGGTAGCGGCATAGGAATCGGTGGAATCATACTCTTTTTTCCCATTGAGGATGAGGATGTCCTCTTGGACGACATTGCCGCCGCTGACCTTGATGTGATAATCGTAAATCGTACCGTCCACGCCGTTATAGTCGGTTTCGGCGGTGTTGAGATGGCTGAAATGCCAGTCCATATACCGTTTGACCGCGGGGATGTGCTTCTTATCGCCGTCCAGAATCGCCAGCGCGCCGAAATCCGCAAAATACGGATTCATTTTGACAGTGCCGTCCTTCACCGGCGTCATCGGGAACGCGCCGTTAGGCAAAATCATATCCGCCAACCATTGCGTTTCGATCTCGACGATCTCTTTATAGAACGCCAGATCCTCTTTGACCGTATCCGGATCCGTCGGGCGGGTGGGAAGCGAGGTCGGCGCATTGGTCGCACTGCCGGTTGTAACCGCGCTGGTGGAACCGTTTTCGCCGCCGTGGCTGCCGGTCGATCCGCTTTCGCTGCCGGTCGACCCGCTTTCGCTGCCGGTCGATCCGTTTTCCGTTGCGGAAGATTCACCGGTCGCCACCTGCGAACCACCGGACGAGCCCTCGGAGCCGGCAGACGAGGACGGATCCTGCGAGCCGCCGCAGGCAGCCATCAGAGACGCCGTCAAGGCGGCCGCGGCCGCCAGAGCCAAACCTCGAAACAGAGCGTTTACTTTCATGTGTGAACCCATTCCTTTCGCATAAAGCCGAAGATATATAGATGGTTTGCCAAATGGTGCCGCGCCAAAAACCGTCATCCGACGATACCGGTACGTTCCACACTCTCGGTAAAGAATCGCTGTACCAGCACATACATCGCGATCAGCGGCAGCACCACGATCAGGCAGGCCGCAGCCAAAATTGAATCACTGAGCAGCTTGATATCCGCGCCCATCGTTTGCCCGGCCATATTTTGCAGCTGGTTGTTGAGCGCCGTGCTCACACCGGTGACCGCGACGGACAACGGGAATTTATCGTTGAGCAGCATACCGGACAAAACATAGTCGTTGTAATACCACACCACCGAAAAGACCGTGACGGTCAGGATCGCCGGAGTCACATTGGGGACCATCACGCGCAGGAAAGTACGCATCGGACCGCAGCCGTCAATAAACGCCGCCTCCTCCAGCTCCTTGGGCATGTTGCGGAAAAACTGCCGCAGGATGAAAATGTACAATCCCGACCGGATACCGGTTCCCAGCGCCGCCTGAATATAAAACTGCCAGGTGGTGTTGAGCAGATGCATGGATTGCAAATTCACATACAGCGGGATCATATAGGTCTGCGTCGGCACAATAATATTGAACAGCAGCAAACCAAACAAGGCAGATTTGCCTTTGAACTGGAACCGCGCGAAACCATAGGCGACAAACAGAGAGGACGCTACCTGCAGCAATACGCTGGGGACCAGAATGCGCAGCGTGCTTTTCAGCGCCTCACTGTAACCGATCAGCTGAAACGCCATTTTGAAATTATACAGGTTCAGCCCGGTCGGAATCCACACAACGGTGGGATCAAAGGTATCCTGTACGGTTTTGAACGAGCTGGACAGCATGAACAATACCGGATACAGCATGATAAACCCGGTGCCGAGCAGAAATATCGCGCGAATGACCGATTTGAGCAGATGCAGCGCCGCGTTTTTCTGTGCGTGGAGGCGGGAATCGGCAGGACGCGCCCGCCAGGCTTTCCACTTTGTCATCATATCCTTTTCCCCTCCTCAATCCGTCGCATAGAAAATTTTGCGGGACGCCAGCACATTGATCAGCCCGATAATGACCAGAATACAAACAAAATAAATCACACCGATGGTCGCGCTGTACGCATAGTTGTTGTTGGTATAAAAATTGCGGAGCATCTGCATGACTTTGTTTCCGTAATCGGTAAAACCGTCAATGATCGTATAAATCACAGCGACAAGCAGCGTCGGGGAAATGGTGGGAAACGTGATTTTCCAGAATTTTTCCCAAGCGGTTGCCCCCTCCATCACCGCCACCTCATAAAAGCTGGACGGAATATTATTGATGGCGGCAAGCAGCAGCAAAATCTGTACGCCGGATTTCCAGGTCAGGTCGAAAATCTCGTTAAGGATTTTCGTGATGGACTGCAGGATCTGATCGGGAATGCCCAGCGCCGCGAACACGTTCACCAGATCGGGCGCCTTGAACAGATACCCCGGCGACATATCCGACACCGCCGAACCACTCATCATGACCTGCGTTTTCAGAATCGTAATCACCACACCGGAAGCGATGATAACCGGGAAGAAGAACACGGCGCGCGCCGCGGTGCGGCCGATGAATTTTTCCTTGAGCACCACCGCGATCAGCACGCTGAACGACAAAATCATCAGCAGTGACGGGATGATACCGCCGATCGACTCGGTAAGATTGGGCACGAAAAACGTATCCTTCGTGAAGAAATACAGGTAGTTATCCAGCCCGACAAACTCCAGCTCAAACCCCTTTTCGGTCACGTTGATCTTGCTGAAGGAATAGATCACCGACTGAATCATCGGCCAAACGAAAAAGACGGTGATGCCCACGACCCAAGGGGAAATGAACACCCAGCCCCATCGGGAGCGCTGCCGCTCCATCGACAGGGAACGGCGCTTTTTCTGTGCAGTTTTTGCCATATCGCCTATCACGCCTTTCTATCTACCAGCCGATGCCGGCATACCCATTGGCAGGAACCGTGATACCGTCGACGGTCACATCCTGCGCCGTATAATTGACTGTCACGCCCATGCCGTTTGCGAACAACGTGCGGAACACGCCGTCTGCCAGCTGGGTATGCGACTTGACCGGCTGATTGCTGACTTTCGCCAAATAACCCGCCGCATCCTTGTATTGCGCCGTCGCTTCCTCCAGCCAATAGGTATAATCGATGTACGCCAGATCGGAAACGCTCGTCTCCTTCAGCTTATCGAAATTGCGCGCGCCGAAGGTATATTTCAGGTTGGTGCCGGTCTCCAGCGCTTTTAGGAAGGTCTGCCGGCTGTCCTCCGCACCATTGATCGCCGGCACCGCCATCGAAACCAGCCCATGCAGCGCGGTCTGATAAAACGGAACGCTGCGTCCCTGTGCAAGGAAATCGCTGGTGCCGACCGGTACGTCGGTCAAATCGGTCGCATAAGGGAACGCATACGCGTTTGCCTCTGCCAGCAGCAAGCCGTCGCCGCCCTGCCGCAGATCGGACAGCGCCTGCGTCCAAATCGTCTCCGCATCGCTGCGGCCGACGAAATTCTCGCCGAAATCCGAATACAGCTTTTGTCCCAGCGTATTGGCGGAATAACCGGTAAAGGAGCGGTTTTTCACGCTGCCGAGCAGCTGGCCGACCGCCTTTTTCATATTGTTCGGACTGAGAAGGTACCGGTATTTTGCAGTGGAATCAATCTGGAAGGTACTCATCTTATACTGGTATTGAATCGCCGGTTCCCGCAGCACCGAATGAGCGGTTGCCCGTTTGGTGCTGTAACCCCATTGGCTCTTGGTCATATCGGTGAAGTTCAGATCCAGATACAGCGAAACCTTCTGTTCCTGCAAAACGGCGAGCATACGCTCAAAATCGCCCTTGCCGCCCAATCCGCTTTCCGTCGCCAGCGAGGTCGGCAAACGGTTTTGCGTACCGCCTTTGCCCCAGCTGACGTAGTTGAACACCAGCTGCTCCACGCCGTTGTCTTTGAGCAGCTGTGCAAACATGGTCACATCGTCATACGCGGTGATGGGAACGACCTTGTTCACGGGGATGCCCAGCACGCTTTCCTGCCGCATCACGCCGCCCAGCAGCTCCACATACAGCGGTGCGCTTTCCTCCGTCAGCGGCTCCATCCCCTGCTCGTGGATGAGATAATCGCGATACGTATTCGCCATATCCACATAATCCGCCTGCTCGCCGCCCACGACCCGGTATTCCGTGCAAAACGAATCTTGGGTATATGTCTGCGGCTCGAACATATTCACCTTCGTGAACTCAAAGGTTTTCTGGCTCACATCCACAACCGTGCTTTCCCGATAAATAAACTCCGCCGACACCTTGCCATAGGGGGATTTTGCCGTTGCGACCTCGGCGTTGATTTTGGCGCGGGATGCGCCCTGCGTGATGATCGCGAGATAAGCGCTGCCGTTGCGGACGGCGCCGAACACAGGCAGCCGGGCGCTTCCGGTGCTGGTGGTCTTTGTCTTTTCCACAACCGACCATTCCGTGCCGTATACGCGCTGGCTGTAATCCGCGCCCAATCCCATTTCAAAGGGAATCAGCGCACCGGAGCCGTCCGGCACCAGCACATAACCCTCGTCTTTCGTCTCGGCCATCGCGCAGCCCGCCCCGAAGTTGGGCAGCGGAATAACCGTCGTCAGCTTGACGAGATTACTCTCTTCTTTAATCTCGCTGGCCACCACGCGGGATGCCAGTCCCTTGTCGGTGAGCGTGATTTCCAGCGGGATCAGAAAGCCTTCTTTTTCAAAGTAAAAGTCAAAGCGCACGCCGTTTGTAATCTTTTTCGCGCCGAGATTGTTTTTGTTCACGCAGCCGGCGACGCTGTTTTGCAGCGTCGTGTTGGAATCGCGGTCCGCATACCGGATGTTCAGCAGCGAACCGAGCATCACCTTGGGCGCGCCCTTGATGGCTTCGTTCTCCTCATACCCCTGCGGTGAGCTGCTCCATACGCCCCCATTGGTTTTATCTTGCAACTGGACGATGCCCTTTTTCAGGTTTGCGCTCAGCACAAAACGGTTGTTTTCCGCCACCGTCTGCAACTCATCCGGATGATCGTTATCCAGCTGTACATCGATCGGGGTGATGATCTCAGCGGTAATGGCACCCATGGATTCGGAGTCCGCCGCCGTCAGCATCAGCACTACGATCGCGCCGACAACCGCCAGCGAAAGCACCGCGCCCAGTATGGTTTTGAGTTTTTTCATAAAGTCCGCCTTTCCGCTTTACCGCAGCCGCAATTCATTGCCGATCATGCTGATAAAGCTGATGAGCTGGGTAAACATACTGTAGCCGATCGTGACAAACAGCAGCACCAGATACATCCCCAAGACCGTACCGAGCGCCACCAGAATCGTTTTGCCGGTGGTGTACTGGTGTACCTCCCGTGTGGCCAACAGCAGATTGATACCCGTCCACACATACGCCAGCGTCTGCGCGATCGTAAGGAAGGCGCTCTCCTCCAGAGAGAGGCTGTTGCTCAGGACCGTGAGAACCGCCAACGAGATCACATACGGCAGCAGCGCATACGCGGTAAAGATCCAAATCTCGCGGAACTTGCCCTCGCCGTCCGCCAACGTACTGATCGCCCAGTTGCATACCACCCAAATCAGGAACAGGCCGATCGTCATGCCCAGCGTGATAAACACATTAAAGCGGTCGGTGCGGTTTTCGTTGAAATGGAACCCGGTCAGCTGCGCGTTGAGAATGCTGGTTACAAAAAAGGCGAGCAAAATGAGGTTTGCCAGCAGTAGCGAGCCTTTTTTCTCCACCTTCAGCTCGTAATACGCTTTGAACGGATGGAAAATACAGCGCAAGGGGAACCGCCATTTGCTGACCTGTAAGCCGTATTCGTTCTTGCGGTGGCGCTCCTTATAATTGACTACGACCACCATCACCAGCAGCAGCACCACAATCACCGTCAGGATCACGGCAAACCAGCGGCGCATCAGGTCATCCCGCTGTGCGGCAAACGCATCCGAATAGCCGGTTTTTTCGTTGCCGCGGCGGTAATATTCCATCGCTTGTGCATAATCCCCGGTTTTTTCATAGATCTTGCCCATGCAGATGATGGCCAGCACATAGTTGCAGTCACCTATCACAAACACCAGCCAATCTCCCAACGCCACATCAA
>ENA-UOJL01003203-UOJL01003203.1-human-gut-metagenome-genome-assembly--contig:-P47-NODE-3203-length-11851-cov-12.742794_pt1 | contig 11851 bp, 9 predicted proteins | sample MGYA00242347_ERZ723894 | MGnify/ENA metagenome assembly ERZ723894
CAGATAAAGTCTATATTGCCTGTGGCTACACAGATCTGCGTAAAGGCATAGACGGTCTGGCGCGCCTCGTCCAGCAGCAATTTGCGTTAAACCCTTTCACCAATACGCTGTTTTTGTTCTGCGGGCGGCGGCGAGACCGGATCAAGGGCTTGTACTGGGAAAAGGACGGCTTCATCCTGCTGTACAAGCGACTGGAACAGGGCGCATACCAGTGGCCGCGCTCGGAATCCGAGGTGAAGACGCTAACGCCGCAGCAATACCGCTGGCTCATGGAGGGGCTGCAGATCGAGCAGCCGAAGGCCCACCGCCCAGTGACGGGATTGACTGCTGTCTAAACAAACAAAACGGGCGAAAACCATTGAAAACACTGGCTTTTTGCCGCATTCTGTGGCATAATGTTTGCATGGAAAACAGAGAAATGCAGACAAGCAACACGGAAGAAATGGTGACCATTTCCCGCGCGGAATATGAGCAGCTCCAGCAGGAAAATGCGCAGTTGGAAGCAAAGAGCGCCAAGTTGGAAGAGGCGCATACAAGACTGGAAGCAAAGCTTGCTGCCCGCGAACAGGAGCAGGCGCAGGTCATTACCAGCCTCACGCTGCAGAATGAGTGGCTGCTGGAGCAGCTGAAGCTGTCCCGGCAGACGATGGCCAACTGGCTGCTGAAGGCTTCGGAGAAATGGCTGCGGCCGGTCTACGATGTGCTGCATGAGCAGCTTTGCAGGAAGCCGGTGCTGCACGCGGATGAGACGACCTTGCAGGTGCTGAAAGAGCCGGGACGTTCCTCCACCAGCAAGTCCTACATGTGGCTGTACCGCACCAGCGGCTGCGCGAAACAGGCCATTGTACTGTATGAGTACCAGCCCACCCGAAAAGCGGAGCATGCGGAGGCTTTCCTGAAAGGCTTCTCGGGCTGGCTGCACGCGGACGGGTATCAGGGGTATCTATATTTCGATGTTCTGCCATGGCTCAATCTATTTCTGCGGTTTTGTGACGATTGGAGGTGAGGTATGCAGTGCAAAGGATGCGCCGAAACTGGCGCTGGGTGTTGCTCGGATGGCCATCCGCGCCGCCATTCTCCGCCCATTCGTTGTGGGCAGTGAGCAGCTTCTGATTTACATTCTGCTGGATGCGGCAGCCATCAGGCAGCTGATTCCGGAACGCGCGTGGAGCGTTGCACTGCCTGTCTATTATCTCGCTGCTGCAGCGTTTGTGCTGCTGGCCATCCGCGGCTTTTTTCGCAGAAATCAGAAGCAGTACCGCAGATTCTCCGCTGTGCAGGCGGCTTGACGGAGCGGCAATCCCAGAACCGATATGATGGTTATAGGCCGTGCAGCTTCGGCAGATCCGAAGCGGTCTATTTATATCCATATAGAAAACCGATTGACCTACAGATAAACAGAAAAAAATCAAATTTAATCAGCAAAATACACAATGTGAATGACTGCAAATTATCGAAACCGACAAAAAATTTTTTTTGGCGCTTGCATTCTTGACAAAACAGACCGCAATTACTACACTATATAACAACGGATATGATAATCGATTGTCATATCGGAAAACACACAATCAATCACATGAAGATCAAGGAGGAACCCATGAAAAAGATTATTGCAGTCATCCTTGCGCTGACCATGCTGCTGGCACTGGCAGCCTGCACAGCCAAGACAGAGACAACCACGACGGACACGGCCGCCGACGCAGCCACCACCACAGACACAGCGGCAGAGCAGCCGGCAGACACTGAAGCGGAGCAGCCCACGGACACCAATGGTGATGTGACCACCATCACGCTTGCCATGCACGTGTCCAACACGCAGGAGCAGGAGCCTGCCGTCTATCAGGCGATTCAGGCTTTCCAGCAGGAGAACCCCGATGTGAAGATTGAGCTCGTTGAGCACCTGACCGAGGAGCACAACAAGCAGCTCAAGCTCTGGGCGCAGTCCGGGGAACTGCCGGATATCTTCTGGTGCCAGGAGGGCGACGTGCTGGAGTATGGCGAGAACGGCTATCTGCTGCCGCTCAACGATTTCCTCAGCCAGAACCCCGACATTGACAGCGCAATCCCCGATGCCATCAAGAACTGCTATGCTGGCGAAAACGGCGAGATCTACGGTCTGGCTTACACCTCGCTTGTGACCGGCTTCTATTACAATAAGGCTATCTTTGCAGACAACGGTCTGCCCGAGCTGACAAACGAGACGACATACGAGGAGCTTCTGGACATGGTCAAGACGCTGCACGACAACGGCGTAACGACCTTCGCACAGGGCGCTATGACCAACTACAGTGTCTGGGGTTATCTTGGCAGCCTGAACCGCTATGGCTATGCGGAAAACATTGCGGCAATCGCCGATGGCTCGCAGAGCAGCGCGGTATTCTCCAAGCTGTTTGACAAGCTTGCAGAGCTTGGCGCCGCCGGCGCATATCCGCAGAACATGGCAACCATCGACTACTTCGAGGCCAAGAACCTGTTCACGACCGGCCAGGCGGCTATCTTCACCTCCGGCCAGTGGGATGCCGGTGAAATCGGCGAAGCACTCGGCGAGAACGTCGGCTTCTGGTGGGGCCCGACCTATACGGATTCCGATTATTCGCAGAAAACCAGCAACCAGTTCGCAAACTGCCCGTTCGTTGTGAGCGCGGACGTTGCAAAGGACGAGGCCAAGCAGGCTGCTGTTTATCGTTTCCTCGCGTTCTACTTTGGCCAGGAAGGCTCGTCCATCCTGTTTGACAACTCCAACATTCCCATTGCCACCTATGCGGATCTGCAGATGGAAAACACCAACCCGGCCTTTGCCGCAATCTCTGAGGCACTGGCTACCGGCTATGCAAGCACTACAGCCAGCAACCCGGTCGCATCCCTGACTGCATCCGTCAGCGAAACCTTCTATGACGCGATGAACAGCCTCATGCTCGGCAACATCACCACGGAGCAGGCGGTTGCGTCCATCGACACTGCCTTTGCCGAGGCCGCACAGTAAAACAAGGCAGGATCCAATGGCGGGATGATCGCAGACCGGCCGCCAGGCGGATACGCCGGAAGGAGAGAACATGCAATTACTCAGTACAAAAAAGAATAAGCTGCTACTGCTTTTGCCGACCTGCTTGGTGTATGTGGTCTACATCATCCTGCCGATCCTTGTTTCGCTTTACTACAGCTTTACCAAATACTCCGGGATCAGCAAGCCGCGGTTGTACGGACTGAAAAACTACATCCGTCTGCTGGATGATCCGTATTTCTGGATCGCGCTGAAAAACACAGCGATTATCCTCGGTATCTCCATCCTTCTGCTTGGCATCGGCGCGTTCTTTGTGGCGATGCTCCTGAACCAGCCGATGCGCGGCGTGAACGTGTGCAAGGCGCTGATCTTTGCGCCGGCCATCATCGCAAGCATCATTGCGGGCGTTATCTGGGGATACCTGCTCGACCCGGTGACGGGCCTTGTCAACAATGTCCTGCGGGCCATCGGCCTTGACAAGCTGGCGCTCGAGTGGATCGGCGGCAAAACGCTCTCGCCCTACAGTATTGCGTTCGTCTATTTCTGGCAGCAGGCCGGCTATATTGCGGCTATCTATCTTGCCGGGCTCAAGACGATTCCGCACGAGATGATGGAGGCGGCAGCTGTCGATGGGACAAATTTCTGGCAGCGGCTGCTGCATGTGACGATTCCGGCGCTGCGCGACACGTTTGTGTCGGTCGGCATCCTGATTATCACCGGCTCGATGAAGATTTTTGAGACGGTGCAGCAGTTGACCGGCGGCGGCCCGACGCATTACTCAGAAACACTCGTGACCTACGCGTACAGCACAACGTTTGCCCGGGGAGAATACGGCTACGGCATGGCGCTGGCTACAGCGACGTTCCTGATTTCGCTGATCCTCATGGGAATCTATACGCTGCTGCTGCGCGGGAAAGATTGAGAGGGCCTGCCATGAGAGTAAGAAAAAAGCTGGGCGTGTGCTACGTCCTGATGGTGCTTCTGACAATCGCAATTGTGATCCCGATCATCTGGCTGGTCTTTATCTCTATGAAGCCGAACAGCGAGATCATGAACAATCCGCTCTCGCTGCCGAATGCGCTGGACTTTGGGAACTATGTATCCGCGCTGCAGACGCTGGATCTGTTCACGCTGTACAAAAATACGGCTTTTATCGCTGTCTGCTCGCTTGCTGTGGAGATCGTCATTACGTTTTCCAGCGCCGTGGGCCTGACCCGGCTGTATTACCGCAGTGACGGTGTGCGCAGCGGCCTGCAGGGATTTTTGCAGCTGGGACTTGCGGTCAGCCCGTTTATCCTGCTGTTTCCGATCTATAAGATTAATAAATTCCTTGGTTTTAGCCAGCAGCTGTCGCTGATCCTGCCGTATATCGCAACATCCATTTCCTTCAATACGCTGCTGTTTACTGCCTATCTCCGTACCGTACCCAAGGAGCTTGATGAGGCGGCGCTGATGGACGGCGTGAGCCTGTGGCAGCTGATGACGAAGATTCTTGTGCCGATTGCAAAGCCGGTTCTGGCAACGGTGATCATATTCAACCTGCTGTATATCTGGAACGAATATCCGTTCGCCTCCATTATGATTGAAAAGCCGGCCTATTACACCATTTCGCGCGGCATTGCGGCATTCCAGGGGCAGTACAATATCGATTACGGCGGCCTGGCCGCCTACAGCGTCATGGTGCTGCTGCCGGAGCTCGTATTCTACGGGATCTTCCAGCGCCATGTGGTCGACGGTATGACCGTCGGCGCCGTCAAGGGGTAAACCCCAACACATACGCAAAGGGGATGCTGCCTTGGCAACATCCCCTTTTTGTTCAGGGTGTATCTGAAACCTGTCTATGCATCCTTCAGCCGCAGCGTGTGCTGTCGCGCTCAATGAGCCTGACGCCAAGCGTCAGGTGGTACGAAGAAAAGCTGGGATCGTCGATCATTTTGACGATGATATCTGCTGCTGAACTGGCGATTTTTTCTGTGTTCTGCCAGACGGTTGTGATGGACGGCGTCACGATTTCTGAGAGAAATGTCCCGTCATAGCCGATGATTTTCAGCTGTTCCGGTACGCGCAGCTGCAGGGACATGGCGGCGTTCAGCACAGCTGCCGCACAAAGATCGTTGCAGAAAATGCCGTCCGTTTCCGGATGCTCACGCAGAAGGCCGAGGACGATCTGCCGGTAATCGTGGAAGGTGTGCGAGTCACGGACCTGCTCATAGGAGAAGCAGTCCACCTGGTGCTTTGCCATGATATCGCGGAAAACCTGATGGCGGATATTCCAGGGTGCGTCGTCCTCGAACGAGCCGCCGATCTGGATCACATGCCGGCAGCCGCAGCGCAGCAGACAATCGGCGGCCAGTGTGCCGCCCTGCACATGGTCGGAGGCGACATACGACGCCTCGTCGCGGATATGGCGGTCAATAGAGACGATCGGGAAGGAGAGGCTGGCGTAGTCCTGTTCGGTAAGCTTATAGTTGAAAATAATGGCTCCGTCGACACGATTGTTGTTGAGGAGCTTGATATAGTCCTGCGATGCACCGGAACTGAACGATGTGTTGCACAGCAGGATCTTGTATCCGCTTGCCTTGAGGAATTTCTCAAGGAAGGAAATCATTTCGGAGTAATAGGGATAGGTGATGGTCGGCACGACGACGCCGATCATGCCGGAGCGGCGCTTGAGCAGGTTGCGCGCATTCTCGTTGGGGTAGTAGTTGAGCTCCTTGACAGCGGCCTCGATGCGCTCGCGCGTCTGCTGGGAGATGTAGCCGCGATTGTTGAGCACGCGCGAGGCGGTTCCCTTGGACACGCCGGCGAGCTTTGCAACATCATCTAATTTTACCATATTCCATCCTCAATTCTCCGATGAATTATCGATTGTTATAGTATTATAACATACTTTTTTTGCAACTTCAATATGAAACCCTGCTGCGGCGGGGGGAAGAAACGGAGGCGGCGCCATGCAGGAGCTGCTCATTACGAATATCCAGCGCATGTCGTTCCATGATGGACCCGGCATGCGGACCACCGTGTTTTTGAAGGGCTGCAATCTCCGCTGTGCCTGGTGCCACAACCCGGAGACACAAAATCCGCAGCCGGAGCTGATCTTTCGCGCGCAGCGCTGCGTCCGGTGCGGAACCTGCGTGCACAGCTGCGCGTCCGGTGCGCGGACGATGGGGCCGGAGGGTCCGGTGCGGGATACGGCACGCTGCGTGGGCTGCGGCCGCTGCGCACAGGCCTGTCTCACCGGTGCCATTGATGTGGCGGGGCGCAGGATCTCCTGCCAGGAGCTGACAGAGCTGGTGCTGCGTGACGAGAAGATCTTCCGCACGACAGCCGGCGGCGTGACATGCTCCGGCGGGGAGCCGCTGCTGCAGGCAGACGCCGTGGCGGAGCTTCTGGGCGGGATGCATGCGCGCGGCCTGCATACGTGCGTCGACACGGCAGGAAATGTCCCGTGGGAAGCCTTCGAGCAGGTGCTGCCGGTGACGGATCTGTTTCTTTATGACGTGAAGGCATATTCGCCGCAGACGCACCGGCAGTGGACAGGCGTGGGGAACGAGCGGATTCTGGAGAACCTCCGGCGGCTCGCTGCACGCGCGGATATCTGGATCCGGATCCCGTTTGTGCCGGGCGTCAACACGGAGCAGATTGAGGACATCGGAAGGTTTTTAACACAGCTGCCGCGCGTGCGGCGAGTAGAAATTTTGCCATATCATACACTTGGAGCTGAAAAAAGCGCCGAGCTGAACCGCGTACAGCGGCAGTTTCCGGTGCCGGATGCGGCTGCCTGTGAAACTGCGGAGCAGACGCTCCGGATGCTTGGTCTGCCGGTGACGTCCGGCAGAGCACAGAAAAAGGGGGATAAGAAATAGAATGAAGGGTCTTGTAGTAGAAGCGGCGGGGAAGATCTGCCTGCGGGAGGATCTGCCGCTGCCGGAGATAGACGCATATCAGGTCCTGTGCCGCAATGTGGGCTGTGGGATCTGCAATGGGACGGATATGCAGCTCATAAACGGGCAGATGCCGTTTATCCAGTATCCGTTCGTGCTGGGGCATGAGGCTGTCGGTCAGGTTGTGGCTGTGGGGGAAAAGGTGTGCAGCTTCCAAGAGGGGGACTATATCCTCCGCTCGGCGCTGCCTGGTCTGCCTGGCTATCACAGCTTCTGGGGTGGTTTTGCTGAGTACGGCGTGGCGGATGATTATGCTGCGCGTCTGGCCGATCACGCAGGCGCGGATATTGAGACGAGTACGCGGCAGCTGGTGCCGGCGGGGATAGATCCCGTGGAGGCAACCATGCTCATCACGCTCAAGGAGGTTGCCAGCGCCCTGCACCGGCTGCGGCTGCAGCCGGGACAGAACGTTGTGGTGGCAGGCTGCGGGCCGGTCGGCATTGCTATGGCGGCGCTGGCTAAATGCATGGGTGCCGGGAAGGTCGTGCTTGCAGGCCACCATCCGGCGCGCATCGCGGCGGCAAAGCGGCTGGGTGCGGATCTTGCCTTTGACACGCGGGAGCAGCCGCTGGCGGACACTGTGCGCGGCTATATGCCGGAGGGCGTGGATCTGTATATCGATGCGGTTGGCAACCCGAATCTTCTGATGGATGGGATGCGCCTGATCCGGCAGGAGGGCACGATAGGCCTGTACGGTCTCGGTCTGCGGGCGGACGCGGCGATCGACTGGTCGCTGCTGCCGCACAACTGCATCCTGCAAACGGTGCAGTGGCCCATTGCTGCGCAGGAGAGCGCCGTGCACGACGAGGTCTGCGGCTATGTGACGAGCGGCAGGCTGCCGCTTCGCGAGTTCGTGACGCACAAGATCCCCGTGGAGGACTTCGCGGAGGGCTTACGGCTCGTCCGCGGCAGAGAAGGTATCAAGATCGCGCTGACATTCTGAGGGAGCACTATGAACGACTGGAAACAAACGCAATTTGGAAAAGAATATGACGCCTTCCGTCAGGAGTTGGACGACTATTACGCCGCTTACCCTACGGACGTCAGCGCGCTGGAGCAGGAGCTGAACGAAAAAAGCCGCCTGCAGCCGCAGGCGGGCGCCATGGAGAAAAAAACGTGGATTTATGAGCTGGCAGCCGAAAAATGCCGGGTGAAGCTGTTCCGGCACTGCCCGTTCTATTTTGAGGTAGACACCGGTGCGCCGCGCAATCTGGCGGGATCGTGCTTTCCGCCGATCCCGGGGCTTGGCAGCTGGCTGATGCGCCGCGACACCTCCGGGCTGGAGCAGGAGTTTCAGAACTGGATCGCGCCGTATGTGCAGGAGGATGCGCTGAACTCGACGATGTATGTGGACTGCGCGCACCACGCGATGGGCGTCGGCAACGTGTTGCGCTATGGTCTGCGCGGACTGCAGCGGCAGGCGCAGGCACGCCTGCAGACGGAGAAGGACGTGGAAAAGCAGACATTTCTGCGCTGCGTGATCCGTGCGGAGGACGCCGTGATGCGCCTGTGCGCACGCTTTGCCGATGAAGCGGAGCGCCTGTGCGGCACGGAGCGTGACCCGGTTGTCCAGGCTCGTCTTGCAAGGATTGCAATCAGCGCACGGCGCTGCCCGGCCGAGCCGGCAGAGACGTTTTTTGAAGCACTGAATACAATGCTGCTTTTAAAAGAGCTTGGCAACGGGCTGGAGTCGATGGGCTTTGCAATTCTGGGGCATGTCGACCGGGTGCTTGCGCCGTATTACGCGCGCGATGTGCAGCTTGGCAGATTGACCGCGGCGCAGGCGCAGGAGCTCGTCTATTGGTTCTGTGCCATGACAGATGCCAAGTGGGATCTGTCGCAGGCGCTCTATGGAACAAACACGGCTATGAGCATCGGCGGCTGCGATGAGAACGGAACGCCGGTTTTCAACGATATCACAAGATGGGTGCTGCAGTGCTATCTGGACTGCGGACTGATTAACCCCAAAGTACAGGCACGCTTCGCGCCGGACGCGCCGGAGGAATACTATCAGCTTGTGGCGCAGCTTGCGGCCAGTGGCCGGAATGTGCTGTCGGTGTTCAATGACCGCACGATCATTGCCGCGCAGATGCGCATGGGCAAACAGGAGGCTGACGCCAGATTGTATCTCAATGGCGGCTGCCAGGAGGTTCTGCTTGCGGATACGGAGGTCAATTCACGCGCAACGTGCTATCTCAGTCCCTGCCGGTATCTTGAGATGATGCTGGAGCCGGATGGAACGGTGTTTTTTGATCGGGAGCATATTGTTCCCTACGATGTGTTGGCTGCGCCGGATTTTGAGACGTTCTATCACCGTGTGATGCGGAACCTCTCTATGATCGTCAACGCTGTGGCCTGGCATTATAACGGCTTTGAGAAGCGCTGGGCAGCTTATAATCCGTGCCCGTTCTTTTCCTCGACAATCACCGGCTGCATTGAAAAGGCGCAGGATGTTTCGCAGGGCGGGGCAATCTATAACAACAGCGGCTTTGCGCTTGTCGGTCTTGCAGATTTTATTGATTCGCTCTACGCGATCAAAGAAGCGGTTTATGAGCAAAAACGCTACACGCTTGCAGAGCTGACCGCCATGCTGCGCAAAAACTACGAGGGCTGTGAGCTCGACCGGCTCTATCTGCAGAACAAGATTCCCAAGGTGGGGGCGGATACGGCGCAGATGAACGCGTTTGTGCGCCGCGTCACGCAGGATATCGCCGAGAGCATCAGCTGGATGCCCAATGGCCGCGGCGGCCGGTATGAGGCGTCGATCTGGTCGTTTTATGGGTATGAGTGGATGAAAGCACACTGCGGCGCGCTGCCGGATGGGCGTCTGCGTGGACAGTCGCTTTCCCGCGGGCTCAACCCGTCAGAGCGGACACCCGCAGAGCTCAGTGCCATTCTGCACACGATGGACGGAGTGGATTATGCGCAGTTCCCGCAGTCTGCGGTGGCATATTTCTGTATGCCTGTTTCACTAGCGGACGACAACGTGCAGATCTGTGCAGGTCTGATCCGGTGCTTTTTGGCCTGTGGCGGCAGCGCAGTGGATTTTGACGTGCTGGACAGCGCCGCAATTGCCGACGCGCTGGAGCATCCGGAGCGCCATCAGCAGCTTGTCATCCGCGTCTGCGGCTACAGTGCGCGTTTTGTCGATCTGAGCCGGGAAATGCAGCTGGAGATTGCAGGCCGCGCCCAGAGAGCTGTGTAAGGAGGAGCCATATGCGAAACGACGGAACGTATCTTGCGCAGCTGCTGCAGGAGCAGCAGCGCCCGCATCCGATGCATATGCGCCAGCAGTATCATTTTATGGGCGGCCCGGGCTGGATCAACGATCCGAACGGCCTGGTCTGGTACAAGGACGCGTATCACTTTTTCTATCAGTATAACCCGTTTGGCCTCACCTGGGGCGAGCCCTGCTGGGGTCACGCGGTGAGCCGGGATCTGCTGCATTGGACGCAGCTGCCGCCGGCGCTTGTGCCAAGTGAGCCGTATGACATGTATGAACAGGGCGGCTGCTTCTCCGGCAGCGCGCTTGTTGTAGGGCAGAGGCTGTATCTTCTGTACACGGGCGTGTGTGAGAAGGATGGACACTGCGTGCAGGCGCAGTGTCTGGCTTGGAGTGACGATGGCGTCACGTTTCAAAAATATGAAAATAATCCGGTCGTCTGCGCGCCAGTGGGCGTTGATCCGGCAAATTTCCGCGATCCAAAGCTCTGGCGCGAGGCAGATGGGACATTCTATTTTGTCTGCGGCGCAAGCCTGGAAGGGGATGGGGCAGCGCTGCTGTTTTCCTCACAGGATCTTTTCCAGTGGCAGTATCAGGGTGTGCTGGCCCGCAGCGAGGGCCGCTTCGGCACGATGTGGGAGTGTCCGGACCTGATTCCGCTTGGCAGGAAGCATATGCTCTGCGTTTCCCCGATGCATTGCCCGGCGTACCGCAATGTGTGCCTGGTCGGGACATTTTCACGCGAAGAGGGGAAGCTTCTGAATGTGGAGCCAGTCTGCCCGGACGCGGGGCCGGATTATTACGCGGCGCAGTCGTTTGTCGATGATCGGGGACAGTGCGTGCAGGTTGCCTGGGCCAATGGATGGGACTGGATGCCGCAGTTCCGGCGCTGGGGAGTGGCGGAGCAGGGCTTCTGGCGTGGCTGGTTCACATTGCCGCGCGTTGTGACAGAGGGCGCGGACAAACTGCCGCGGTTCCAGCCGCATCCGCAATTGGAAACGCTGCGCAAAAAGGCAATTCCGTGGGGCCGGAAGGAACTGACCGCACCATGGACGCTGCCGGATGCGGCAGAGACGGCGTGGGAGATTCTGCTTGAAATTCCGACGCAGCAGCAGACCGGCGGGCTGCTGCTGCAGGTCGGCAACTGCTTTGCCCTGGAGCTCACGCTGGTGTCCCGGACGCTGCATGCGTATGTCAAAGATACCGGTGAACAGACAATGCAGGACTGCGGCACACTGCAGTTGGCGCCGGGCGCGCCGGTGCGGCTACAGGTGTTTTTGGATCGATGCTCCGCAGAAATTTTTGCAGATGGAAAATGTCTGTCTGTAAATGTTTTTGACACAGCACCGCTGCGCCCCGTCAGCCTGATCCCGCAGGGCGGGACTCTGCCGCTGCAGCTGTTGCAGGTGTGGCAGCTGCAGCATGTGATGGAGCCGCAGACCTGATAAAAATTAAAAAAACGGAACAAACGATGGAAACGGCGCCGCAAATTGGCACTCATAACGCTTGTGCATCCGGCAAAACTACGGGTGAAGGAAATCGAATCCGGTTTCCAAAACAAATTCAAGGAGATGCAAGAGTAGCCGAATACGCCATAGGTAAAGAGCCATACCTTCTATCGCAGATTTCAAGCGGCTGTCAAGCGCTTGATATTCCGCTGGCGTGATGTTCAAAACCTCCGTT
>ENA-UOJL01003205-UOJL01003205.1-human-gut-metagenome-genome-assembly--contig:-P47-NODE-3205-length-11847-cov-37.008396_pt1 | contig 11847 bp, 13 predicted proteins | sample MGYA00242347_ERZ723894 | MGnify/ENA metagenome assembly ERZ723894
TCACACGCCGTTCCTCCAATGATGGCATATTGTTCTTCACTGCCCTTGAACCATTTCTTAAGGCAATACCGCACAATTCTAAGCACAGCAGCCGCCGGAGCAGTGCTTAAGCCGAAAGGCGGGGCACTGCGCCGGGCGGGCGTTGTTGTACTTCAAAATGGTTTCTGTCGACTTTACTTCGGCAGGGCCACGGTGAGGGCGCTGCGGGGGAAAGAACAGCAGGGGTGGAACACGCTGTTTTCGGGGGGCTTGGCCCGGCCGGGGTCAGTCCAGACCTGACCCTCAAGCAGAAGGGAACGGCAGAAGCCGCAGGAGCCGCTGCGGCAGTAGGCACGGGGTGACAGCCCTGCACGTTCCAGCGCTACCAGTACGCTTTCATTGGCGTTGGCTGTCACGGTGATGCTGCCGCTGTCGGTTTGGATGGTCAGGGGATACTGCTCTGCGGGAGCTGTGGCATAATCCGGACTGTGCAGCTCACCGGGAATTTCCTGATGATAGCGCTCCAAGGTGACGCCCCCTGCAATCAACCCGTCATGCAGGCTGTGATACATTTCCTGAGGGCCGCAGAGATAGTAAGCTGCCGCATGGGCATCCGTTTCCCGCAGAATATCCTGCGAGGTAAAATACCCCTGCTTGTCTCCCGGTTGGGGGTCCTGTACCAAGGAAAACTGAACATGAACGCGGCTGCATTCCCGAGCAAGCTGCATGAACTCCTCGCGGAACAGTACCTCCCGGCTGGTATCCCAGCCGCAGAAAAGGGTGATTTCCCGATCGGTCGATTCGTCCACAATACTGCGAACCATGGAGCGCAGAGGGGTAACGCTCATACCGCCGCTGATGCCCACGATTTTCTGTGGCGTTTGGGGGCAAATACAAAATTCTCCCAGCGGGTGGGAAGCCATGACAGTATCCCCCACGGTAATATTCCTGCCCAGCCAACGGGAGGTAAAGCTGCCACCCACATGGATAAACAGGTCATAGTACCCCCCTTGTGCAGCCTCCTTGGGGGAGGAGGCGATGGAATAGGGGCGGACGGCCGTGGCCCCATCGATCTCATAGTACAGGCAGAGAAACTGACCGGGCAGGAAAGGCGCCGGTGCCCCTTGGGCAGCGGTAAAGCGGTAGCGGTTGACATACGGGGCAACGGTTTCAATCTCCGCTACGCGCAGAAACTGTTTAGTGTGCTCCATACTGCTCCTCCCAACGCACAAAGGCCTCCAACGCCGTGAGAATCTCGTTGCTCTCCCCCTGCATGGCAAGGCGGTCGCCGTCCACATAGTCGGCAACACTTTCGGCTACATCGCTTTCGTAGGGGGCTATATTGTTCAGGATAGAGGCTGTGGCGATTCCACGCAGACGGCCAATGGTATACAAGGCGGCTGTTTCCATATCTGCCCCCAGAATCCCCCTGTCAGACCATGTGCGGCAAATTTCCGATTCTCTATCCGTATAAAAGCTGTCGTGGCTGCGTACAAGGCCGCAACAATGGCCAAAGCCCTGCTCCTGCGCCGCCTGACAGCAGCACGCCAGCAGCCGATGGTCTGCCACGGCCGGGTAGCTCAGGGGTAGATAAGCTGCCGATGCGCCGTCATCCCGCACAGCGCCTTCAGCTAAAACCAGTTGGCCAGGGGCAATATCATGCTGCAATGCGCCACAGCTGCCAATGCGGATGGCACATTGGACACCGCAGCCATGCAACTCCTCCAAGGCGATGCCCATGGAAGCTCCGCCGATGCCGGTGGAGACTGCCAGCACCTGTACTCCTTTATAGGTGCCGCTGATGCTGCGGAACTCACGGTTATATGCCAGTTCCGTCACGTTTTCCAGATGCCGGGCAATATGGTCGATACGAGCCGGATCTCCGGGCAGCAGGGCATAGGGGATATTCAAAGATACATCCAAACGGATATGGGCTTGCAAAGTTCCCATTTGAAATTCCTCGCTTTGCGTATGTTACGGTCAGTCCTGGTTCAGGAACTGCATCAGTTCAATGTGGACACCATCGGGATCCAGGGCATGAACCCAGGTGATGTTCAACTCAGGAACCACCATCACCTCGCTGGCCATCTTATAGCCGGCCTCCTCCAGATAGGCCACCATGGCCTGCAGGTCGTAGACCTCAAAGGAGATGTGCCCCACGCCAATGTGGTTGGGTTCCAGCGGGGCATCGGTACCGGGCTGGTCCAGGAACTGGATCAGCTCCACCTCGGCACCGTAACCCACCAGCTGCGCCAGCTCCAGCTTGCAGCCGGGCACACACATGCCCACATCACACTGCTCGGCAGTTTCAATCCAGCGCATTTTCAGATCCATTTTCAGGGTGTCCTGATAAAAACGCAGAGAACGATCCAGATCCTTTACGACGAAACCGGAGTGATGCATCTTTTTAATGCAGTTGGTTACTTCAAAGCTCATAATGATATACTCCTTCCATTGTGTAGAACCGTTTTATTTATCAGCCTGCAATTTGCGGGCCTTGGCCTGCTTGCGGGCCGAAACGATGACCAGCCCGATGACGGTAACAAGATAAGGTATCATGGCCACCAAGTCGGCCTTGAGGTTCATGGTGGCCAGGGTGATGGAGGCGGCGTTGGCTGTGCCGAAGCCCAGAGAGGCCAGCAGGGTAGAAAGGCAATGGCCGTCTGCCAGCGTGGCGGCGGCAATGCCAATGTAGCCGCGCCCCGCCATCATATCGCGGGCAAAATAAGACAGGTAGCCCATGGACATGAATGCGCCGCCCAGGGAGGCAAACAAGCCGGAAAGCAGCAGAGCCTCAAACTTGACGCGGCGAACGCTGATGCCTACCGAGGCGGCAGCATTGGGGTTGAAACCCACGGCGCGAATCCGCAACCCCAGACGGCTGCGGAACACCAGTACCCAGCACAGAAACACCGCAACAAGAGCCAGATAGGTGAGGATATTGTGTCCGGACAGCACGGGCCCTAGTACAGGGATATGCCGAATCAGAGGCAGCTCCACGTTGGGCAGGTTGATGCTGGGCAGCAGGCGGCTTGTGCCCTTATCGCCGCATACCAGATACAGCAGGTACACCGTGCCGCCGGAAGCCATGGTGTTCAGGGCCAGCCCGGTGATGATGAGGTCGGAATCCTTATAAAGGTGCAGCCAGGCAAAGAGCAAAGACATGAGAAGCCCGCCCAGAACAGCCCCCAGAAGTCCGGCCCAGCAGTTTTGCAGCCAGGCGCTAAACATAACCGCCAGCAGCGAAGCGGTCAGCATAATGCCCTCCAGGGCCATATTGATGGCCCCTGCATGGCTGGCGATAAGCGCCCCCAGTGCACAGAAGATGATGGGGGTGGACATACGAATTACCGAAAACAGAAAAGCTATGAGATAATCGGAAGTCAGAAATTGTGACATGGGTTATACCTCCTTGTTCTGCTGTGCCAGCCGCACTACGGCACGCTTGCGGAAGGAATCTAAGAACAGCGTGGCAGCAACCAGCAGGATAATGATGGCCTGAATGACCATAACGAACTCGGAGGGAACATCGGTGGTAGTACCCACGATGTTGGCACCGATCTGGAGATAGGCAAACAGCAGTGCCACAAAGGGAATGGCCACAGGGTTGTTGCGGGCCAGTACGGTAATCATCAGTCCACTGAATCCATAACCGGTCTGGGCTGTCCACAGAAAGCGGTCGTATTTGCCCAAAATTTCTACGGCACCGCCAATGCCGCCCATGGCACCGCCCATAACCTGCGCCAGCAGCATAGCACTGGTTACGTTAATGCCGATGTACCGTGCAAAGCTGTGGTTCTGACCTGTTACCTTGATTTCAAAGCCCTTGGTGGTACGGTTGAGGAACCACCAGGTAAAGATTGTGGCCAGAATCACGATAAAGATGCCGGTATGAAGACTTGTTCCCTTTAGCAGCACAGGCAGCTTGGCGTTTTCTGCCAGGCGCTTAGAACCCAGATAGGTCACGGTGGTGTCGCGCATCCAGTAGCGCAGCACATAGGTTGAGGCATAGGTTAGTACATAGTTGAGCATAATGGTGACAACCACCACGTTGGCGTGCCACTTGATGTTCAGCAGTGCCGGAATGGCACCGCAGACACCGCCTACCACCGCACCGGCCAGAATACAGACCAGCGGGAAAAGCACAGGAGGAAAATCAGCAGGGAGGGCCGTGGAGGCAAGCCATGCCGTTACAGCACCGGAAAGCATGAAACCGCCTTCTACAATAAGGTTGAACTCTCCCGCACGGAGCATAAAGCACATGCCCAGCGAGGTAAACAGCAACGGTATGGCCAGTTCAATGATGTTGAAGAAACGGCGCGGGCTCTGGAACGGCCCCAGAATAAAGGTGCTGATAGCATCGAGGGGATCCTTGCTGACAAAGAGCAGAAACACCAGCGCCAGCGCAAAGCCAATGAGCACGGCAGCTGCGATGCGGATCAGTTCAAAGTGCTTGATGACAAATTGAGAAGACTTTTTCATTGCAGCGCCTCCTGTATTTCCTCGGCGGTCATTTTACGGACACCCAGCATATACTCGCCCAGCATCAGGTCGTTTACCTCACGGGAGTCGGGAAAGTATGCGGTGATTTCGCCGCCAAACATAACGATCAGACTATCGCTCAGCTGCAAAAGCTCGGTAAGGTCTGCAGAAACAAGCAGCACGGCTGCATCCTGCTCTCGGGCAAGGCGCACCAGCTGTTGGTGGATAAACTCTGAGGAGCCAACGTCAATTCCTCGGGTGGGCTGGTTCGCTACAATGACCCGTGCCCCGCTGGTAAACTCTCGGGCGGCGATCATTTTCTGGATATTGCCGCCGGAAAGCGTACCGGACATACTTGCGGTGCCGGGGCATACCACATCAAAGGTCTTGACCAGCTCCTCCACATCATGGCGAATGGCCTTGACATCCAGCCGGATGCCATGGGAATACTTTCCGCTGTAATAGCGGTCGGCAATGATATTGTCGGTGACACTCATGGTGGGAGCACAACCGTAGGTCATGCGGTCCTCGGAGATGTTGCTGATGCCCATCTGCCGAATCTGACGCACGCTTTTACCTTTGACACTTTCGCCCTCCAGGGTGATTTCACCTCGTGTAAAGCTGCGCAGACCGGTAAGAATTTCGCTTAGCTCTTTTTGACCATTGCCCTCCACACCGGCAACGCCCAGAATACGGCCCCGATAAAGGGAAAAGGATACGCTTTGCAGAAGTTGCTTTCCGCTGACGCTGTTGTAATACAGGTTCTCGACCCGCAGGGCCTCTCGCTTTTCTCCGGCAGGAGCACCTTTTTCCACTTCCAGCGAAACATCGCGGCCTACCATCATGTTGGAAAGTTCCTGCTCGGTGTAATCGTTGACGTTGCCCACTGCCACTGTGCGGCCTCGGCGCAAAATGGTAAAGCTGTCGCACAACTCCTTGACTTCATTGAGTTTGTGGGAGATAAAGACGATGGTATGTCCCATATCCCGCAGCTTTTTCAATTCCACAAAGAGTTCGGTAACCTCTTGGGGAGTCAGCACGGCAGTAGGCTCGTCTAAAATCAGGATCTCGGCACCCCGAAGCAGCGCTTTCATGATTTCAATCTTCTGCTTCACCCCCACAGAGCACTCTGCCACGGTAGCCCTGGGATCTACCTCAAAGTTGTATTTTTTCGCGATGTCCTGTGTAATGCGGACGGCCTCCTCCATGTCAAAAAGCCCGCGGCGCAGCGGCTCCATGCCCAGCACCAGGTTTTCGGCAACGGTCAGTTCATCCACCAGCATAAAATGCTGGTGAACCATGCCCACACCGTGACGAATCGCATCCAAGGAGTCCTTAAAGCGGATGGGCTGACCCTTCAGCACAATTTGCCCCTCGGTTGGTTCCAAAAAGCCGAAAAGCACTTTCATCAGGGTGGTTTTTCCGGCGCCGTTTTCTCCAAGCAGCGCATGAATGGAGCCACGCTCGCAGGCAAGCCGTACATCGCGGTTGGCGGCAAAGCCGTTGGGATAGATGACGGTGATGTTGTCCATCAGTAAAATCTGTTCTGCCATATTGACCTCCGGTGGTACGGGATAAAGGAAAGCCGGAGGGGAAGGGTTCTTCCCGCCCCGGCGTTTCCGTTAAGTATGCGTGGTTATTTTACGGTTACAGAGTTCTTCAGTTCCAGATACTGCTCCTCGGTCATATCAAAGTAGGAGGGGCAGGTGACCTCGCCGTTGGTTACAGCTTCTACCAGGGCGTCCATGTCGGCACGAATCTCTGCAGGAACCTGTTTCTCGTAGATAGAGTTCTCGATGATCTTGCATCCGCCATCGGCAACGCCATAGATCTCTACACCGCCCCAGTTGATGTCGTCGGCACCTTCCAGAACGCGCTTGACCCAGCTGTAAGAGATGTTGCCCCAATCCTTGTAGGCAGAAGTGATGATGCAGTCAGCCTGAGCGTCGTCCACACCAATGAACTGAGCAGCCAGGTCGGTATCGCAGCCGATGCCCCATACGCCGGATTCCTTGCAGGCTTCCAGAGTGCCAAAGGAGGAGGCAGCGCCTACGGCATAGATGACATCGCAGCCCTGACGAATCTGGGCCAGAGCGGTCTCCTTGGCGGCAGCCTGGTCAACGAAGTCGCCGGAGGCGGAAACCGCTACCTGAGCATTGGGGTTGGCGTACTGAGCGCCGCTGATGTAGCCGGTGATAAAGTCGCTGAGGGTGGGGTATTCAACGCCGACCACAATGCCGACCTTGCCGGTCTTGCTCATCCGCATAGCCAGATAGCCGGTGAGGAAGGAAACTTCGTTCTGGGCGCAGAGAACGCCCACAAAGTTGTCCAACTTGTCAATGCCATCTTGAGACAGGGCGGTATCCAGAACCATGAACTTGATGTCGGGATAGTTGGGGGCGGCGGAAACCACTTCATCGATCATGCCGTTGTTGGCAGAGGTGAAAATCATAGCGGGTTCCTGGTCGCAAGCGTCCAGAAGAGTGGCTGCGTAAGCAGAGGGATCGGTCGGCAACTCTATGTACTGGCCGTCCACGGGCAGTTCGTCAACAATGCGCCGGAACCCCTCATAGGTGGAATCGGCGATACCGGCATCACCCAGAGTGCCGCCGATATAAATCACCTTGGTAAGCTCGGTGTCCTGCTTGCCCTGCGTATTCTGGCTACCGGAAGTCTGGGCGCTGCCGCCGCAGGCTGCCAGAGAAAAGGCCATTATCAGAGCCAGTGCTACGGAAATAAGATTTTTCATTTGTCATTCTCCTTTTTATTGAATGTTCTTTTTATTGCAAGCGTTCACGCTGCATAACCATAAATAATGCGTGGAAGGAGCCATTCTTTTACTTGTCAGCCCCTGAACAAGATGCTATACTGAAAAAAACGTTTTGCGACTGTTTGGTCCGAAGGAGGGTGTTATGGCCGTTGACATTTTGGAGTTGGCGCAGACAGCTCCGCCGGAGATCCGGCAAAAATTCCAGCAGCGGGAGTATTCGGAAGGGGACTGCATCATCTCCCCTGCTGCCATGCCGACCTGCTGCCTTTATATTGTGCTGTCCGGCCTGCTTGAGGTGCAAAAGGAATCCGGCGGCGGCAACGCTATTGTGGTAAACACCTTTTCCGCAGGAGATGTGTTTGGCGAGGTAGAGATATTCTCCCCGGAATACAAGCCCTATGCGGTGCGGGTCAAAACAGCCTGCCGTATTCTGGTTCTGGACAAGGAGACCGTGTTCCAATGGATGCGGGAGGTGTTTGACTTTGACCTGTTCCTCTGCGAAATGCTCACCCGCCGAATGTACCTGACCTCGGATTCCATGTCCCGCATTGCCCTTTTGCCCATTCGCGAACGGGTACTGGGGTGCATCTGGAGCTATTACAGCAGGGGACAGCTTTCCCGCCTGACAAAAGAGGAACTGGTTTCCCAGGTGCGGGCGCCCTTGCGAAGCGTCAATCGTGTGGTTCGGAGCTGCATACAACAGGGCATCATCGACTACCGAAAAAAGTGCTTTGTGGTTAAGAATGCTCATGCATTGGAGCTGTTTGCTAGCAATTACGACTTGTAACGTTTTCTTCTGATTGAAAAATAACACAGTCTCCGGCAAAAGAAAAGGTCATATGACCAATCTCGCCAATTTATCTCTAAAGTATAAATTACCATGTTATATTTTGTGCAAATTTGCCATATATTTTGAAGTTTTTCCACGGACGCCATAACCAGTGTCTGCCTGAATTTTTTGAAATACAGGCAGATTTAAGATCTCTTTATGCAAACCGCCGCAATCTGATCACCATTTTTGCCATTGCGCTGACAACGCTGCTGTTTACGTCCATGTTCACCATTGTCTTGTCGTTGAACGCCAGTTATGAAACCTACCAGTTTCGGCAGGTAGGCGGCTATGCACATGGCACCTTTAAGGCAATACCGCATAATGCAAATAGTCGCAAAAAGTGGTATAATATAGGTATGGATAAACAACTGAGTCTGTCCGCCCTGAGCGACGAATTATCGCAGGTGCGGACAAAGAAACGAGAATTTTTAGACGAGATTGAGCGCATCGTACCGTGGGAGAAATGGATAAGCATTATCAATCTTAACTCTTTTTCTGTGTTATAACTCTTTTTAAGTTAAGATTCAATATTAGAGTTAAAATAAACCGTAAACTCGCATCACCACTAAGGTTTTTCATGTTTTAAGTTATCCATGCTATTACACCAATTTTGGGACGTTTTCCCGAAAAGGAGCCTTACAAAGCAGTGTGGTGTAAGAAGTGAATAGGCAGATTGGTGTAGTAGGTACACCGAACCCCAAATGCAAAAATGCGGCAGCTATGTTGTGAAAATACAACGTAGCTGCCGTTTTTTCGTTTCAAAGCGCATCATCAGCAGAATCTCTTTGAACTCTCTCCTCAAAGCTCTGAATAATATCCTGAAGTGAGATTTCCTGCATGGAACGCTCTGCATCCTGTTGAACCTTAGGTACGAGTTGGAATGGAATATGGCTGGCTGCCATATCCGGTCCCAAATATATTGTAATAGAAGATAAATTCGTTTGTCAGCCCATATCGGCGGCAAGAGCCTGGTCGATGAGCTTTTGCAGCGTCTCCGCCTGCTTCTTTTCCGTAATAGCGCCCACGATGGGGTCGCCCACGATATTGCCGTTGCGGTCAACCACATAGGTGGTGGGATAGGCAAAGATGTTGCCAGTGAACTTTCCCGCTTCTCCGTCGGAATCGAAATACACGTTCTGATAGGTGGCGCCCTTCTTGGCCAGTACGTCCTTCGCCTCGGAGATCGCTGCCTCGTCGCCGTCCAGCGTAAAGGTGTTGACGCCGATGAGTGCGCCGCCCTTCTCCGCCAGCTTCTTGTTCAGCGCGTCCAGATCGGCAAGCTCGCCCACGCAGGGATTGCAGGTGCTGAACCAGAAATTCACTACGGTGACGGCGTTGCCGGAGAACAGCTCGTCACTCTTCACCGGGTTCCCATCCAGATCCTTGCCCTCAAAGGCAGGGAATTTCTGCACACTGCCGTCATCAGGCGGCGCGGTCATGTCGCTGCCCGCAGGCACGCTCATGGCGTCATCTACAGATTGCTGTACCGCATCGGGGTACTTTTCCTCAATCATGGTCAGCTTGTCTTCGATGTCGCGAATCGTCTCCGCTTTTTCCTGAAGCAGTTTCAGCTCATCTGCCGTAAACTGATCCTTGGCGGATTCAATTGTACTGAGCAGGAAATCACCGTAGTTTTTGCCGTCCTCCTGCATGGTCATGCCCTTGTCGGCTGCCATGAATACCTTGTCCCAAAGTTCGGTGTTCTCCGAGAGAATGTCATTTTCCTGCGCCATCAGATCGTTGTACATGGTAACCGCTTCCTCGGCATTCTTCGGTTCGCTGCTCGTTCCGTCCGTTTTGTCTGCGCCCTTTGCTCCGCAGGCAGCCAAAGACAGCGCAATCAGGGCGATAAGCAGCAGCGCCAGCAATCGGCCGGCAGGTTTCGTTCGATTCATCTTCATCTTTTTATTTCTCCTTGTTATCATTGTTTTTCTGCGGCATTGCAGCCGCCTTGGTTTTATCTTTACCGTCTCCAAAGCCGTAGCGGAAGCTGACGGCGCTGGTAGGACAGGCGCGGACGCACATCCCGCAACGGATGCACTCGGCATGGTTGGGCGTCTTTGTCACGTCCACATCCATTTTGCAGGCCTTGGCGCATTTCCCGCAGGAGACGCATTTGCTCCTGTCTACCTTCATCTGGAACAGGGATACCCTGTTGAACAGCGCGTAAAACGCACCCAGCGGGCACAGCCACTTGCAGAAGGGCCGGTAAAATACGATACTCAGCACGATCACTGCCAGCAGGATGCTGAATTTCCAGGTAAACAGGCTGCCCAGCGCCGCCCGGATGCCGGAATTGGCAAGGGACAGCGGGATGGCCCCCTCCAGCACGCCCTGTGGGCAGAGGTATTTACAGAAGAACGGGTCACCCATGCCTACATCATTCACAAGGAACGCCGGCAGCAGGAAGACCATCACCAGCAGCACAGCGTATTTCAGGTATGTCAGCGGCTTCAGCCTCTTTGTGGAAAGCTTCTTAGTGGGGATCTTATGCAGCAGCTCCTGAAACCAGCCAAAGGGACATAGAAAGCCGCAGATAAAGCGCCCCAGCAGCACGCCCAGCAGAATGAGGAAGCCTGTGATATAATAGGAAAAGCTGAACTTGGACGAGCCCACCACTGCCTGAAACGCCCCGATGGGGCAGGCCCCGGATGCCGCCGGACAGGAGTAGCAGTTCAGCCCCGGCACGCAGACGGCCTTCCCCGCCCCCTGATACAGTCCGCCCTTGAGGAAGTTCGGCAGGTGCAGGTTGGTCAGCAGCGTCGCCCCCGCCTGAATCCAGCCCCGGAAGCGGGACATGGTCTGTGAAACGCCTGAAAACTTTTTACCCAATGCCCACACACTCCAGACATAATTTGATTGCTTTGCTCAGCACCGTCGCCGCCTCGCCCCGCCAGACGCCGAAGCACAGCATGGCGGCTCCGGCCATCAGCAGCACGATCTGCGCCGCGGCCTTTTTCCCGCAGCTCATTTTTCATCACCCTTTCCGATTTTGTGCCCCCATCATAGCGCGGGAGAGTTAAAGTCTCTGTTAAGAACGAAAACTTAACGCAAACCTTATCTATTTTTGCTATAATGAAAGCAACACAAAAACGGAGAAATAAAAAGGAGGGCTCTCATGCACCTTTTAGTAATTGAAGATGAACGCGCCCTGTGCGAGACCATCGTCCGCAGCCTGCGGCGGCTGGCCTACAGCGTGGACTACTGCTACGACGGGGAGAAGGCTCTGGAGTTGCTGGGCGTGGAGCGCTACGATCTGGTACTTCTTGATCTGAATCTGCCGAAAAAGGACGGCATGACGGTGCTGCGCACCCTGCGGCAGACTGACCGGGAGACGCGGGTGCTGATCCTCTCCGCCCGCAGCGAGGTGGAGGACAAGGTGCAGGGACTGGACGCCGGGGCAAACGACTATCTGGCAAAGCCCTTTCATCTTGCCGAGCTGGAGGCCCGCATCCGCAGCCTGACCTTGCGGCAGTTCACCCAGCAGGACGTGCTGCTAAGCTGCGGAGCCCTGAGCTTCGACACCCGCTCCCGCACCGCCGCCGTCAACGGGCAGACCTTGACACTGACCCGCAAGGAGACGGGTATTCTGGAATATTTGATGGTGCATCAGGGGCGGCCCGTGAGTCAGGAGGAGCTGATGGATCACGTTTGGGACAACAGCGTGGACAGCTTCAGCAATTCCATTCGCGTCCACATCTCCGCCCTGCGCAAAAAGCTCCGCGCCGCGCTGGGCTATGACCCCATCCGCAACCGCATCGGCGAGGGCTATCTGATGGGAGGC
>ENA-UOJL01003207-UOJL01003207.1-human-gut-metagenome-genome-assembly--contig:-P47-NODE-3207-length-11845-cov-5.950212_pt1 | contig 11845 bp, 12 predicted proteins | sample MGYA00242347_ERZ723894 | MGnify/ENA metagenome assembly ERZ723894
GCTTTGTCTGATTGGAAGTATTTTATTCTTTTTACACAAATTTTTTTGGGGTCTCCGTAATTGTTACAGCTTACCCGTTAAACGGGTCTGAATTGTCCAATGTCAGCTGCCCTGCCATTCTATCCTCTTCGAGCTGATGCTGAATGTACTCCGTTATCGCTTTTGTGTTATTTCCAGCAGTGTCAACATAGTAACCTCTACACCAAAACGAACGATTACGGTACTTGTACTTCATGTTGCCCCACTTGTTGTAGATCATAATACTACTCTTACCTTTCAGGTAACCCATAAAGGAAGATACTGAATGTTTCGGTGGTATCTCTACCAGCATGTGTATATGATCCGGACATGCTTCTGCTTCCAGTAATGTTACTCCATACCAGTTACAAAGTTGTCTCAGTATTTGACCTATCTCTAATCTCTTTGTTCCATAGAATACTTTTCTGCGGTATTTTGGTGCAAATACTATGTGATACTTGCAATTCCACTTGGAATGTGCTAAACTATGTATATCATTCACTTTAAATGTCCTCCTTTTGATTATTTTTGCAGTTGGTAGCCGCAAATTTATTTTATTCAAAAGGAGTTATTTTTTCAAGACTTACAGCTTTAAGCTCTACCCTCTGTCCCAGAAGCTCCTGAACAGCCGTCGGAAAATCCATATTGTAGTAATACTGCATGAATTTTATAGCTCCGCCGCCGACCTGATTTTTGTGATCGAACCACGTACTCCCCGACATCGTAATGCTGTCATGCCTGCCCGAACCGTCGCTGTAAATCAGCTTGTACTCACGCCCTGTACGTTCAAGTTTTTCGCCCCTCATACGCAGGAAATCTGCCAGTTCTACGCTGTTTGCCGTGATTTTTTGTTCTTCTGTAAATGGGATATACGGCATTTTTGTCACCTCGATTCAATAAAAAAATCCGTTTCTGAAAAATCAAAAACGGACTTTCAAATATATTTAAAAGCAAATATTAAACGGCGCTTTTCGTATTCGTATTGCGCTAATCTGCGGAGGAATACTCATAGTCATTGCGCCATTGTGAAAAATAATTATTCTGTCACCAACACGAAAATTGCAGTTACAGCGTGTATTTACAACAATTTCCTGATCTGTTTTGCTGTCACGGACAAGAAGTCTCTTATCGCTGATTTCCAGAATCACTGCACACATTGTCATCATAAATATCACCTCGGATTTTTATTCCTATGAATATATTATGCTGCGGTCAATTTTTAGTGATTATCAGATATTTACAATATTCCAGATATACAGCGGAGCAGTCAGCGTAAAGATAAGACAGCCGAACAGAATTGCTGCAGGAGTCCACTCCATTTGTCCATGTTTTCGATAATCCATATATGCGCACCCGATCTTGACAAACAGCAGAATCGCCAGTATTACGTCGATTACTGGAAATATGACGTTGTTGGTAACGGTCTTGATCTGACTTTTTGCGGAATTCCATGTACCCTCAACAGCTCCGGCAACATCGCCCTCAGCGTGTGCGGAAACTGCCGCAAAATTGAGGAAAGTCACGAGTGATGCAAGCTCGCAGACAAGCGCTTTTTTAATGTTTTTCTTCAAAATATCAGCCTCCATTCATTTCAATAAGTTTACCCGTAAGGATAGTTCTTGCATTTTCAAATTCATATGAACAGGTGGACAGCGAAATAAAGCGGTCATCTTCAGAAAAATCGGTATCTCTGAATACTGCCGACTTGTCTGCAATATGCGGAATCCACTGAGAAACAGACATAGAACCGTCATACAATTCATCGTTCATATCCGCCTTCGCACAAGAGAAAAAATCGATCCTGTACACAGTTTCGGGAGTTGCAAGCCAGCCGTACCTATGACTGTCAAAGTACGCAGAATCGGCAAATTTAAGCACTCCTGCGAACATCGAGCCGTTCTTCATGTTGTGACCGTAGACGATATTTATGGGATTCATAAATCTGTTTTCGCAGCGATAATCGAGGAAAATCGAGCCTGATTTCAAGCTGCTGCCGTCATAGGAATGATGCAAATAGAAGTCATTGTCTCCGCCCTGCATTATCGGATAATTTACCGCAGAATCAGAGATATACAGCCATCCTACAGCGTCGGGATATGCGTTATTCAGCGACTGTGCTGAGTCGATAAGACTTTGACGGACATCATCGGGGAGAGCATCTGAAACCGCAGTATTCTGCGATATTTCGGCGTTTACAGCCGTTTGTGTGCTTTTTGCTTGAAGTACCTCCGCAGTTGTTGCTTCTGCAATTAAATCGCTTGTAATGTCGTCAAGCGTCCCCTGCGAAACCGTTATCGGGCGAAACGGTTTAAGGTCGTTTTCAGAAATATTCTGAGCAATATCGTCCTTAAAATAGAGAATTGCGCCTCCTAAAAGGAGGGCGGCTGAGACAGCCGCCATGATTCCGAATTTAATTTTCTTAGTCATCTTCCTCGTTCCTTTCGATAAAATCGGGGCAGAGTTCAGCGTATTTTCGCTCGATCTCAGCAGCTTCATTTTTCCTTTTTCTGCCGATAATTGAGGCAAAAGTCAGACCACAAAGTCCCGCGATGAGCATAATAAGTCCTACAGGATTTCTGCCTGCATCGCCCGTAGGAGGAGACGAGGGAGTCCACGGCGTTTCGGGGATTTTCACAGCCTCGTCCACCATAACAATAAGGGGATTGCCGTCCTCGGAAATTGCTGTAGTTTCGGCATTTTTCAAAGTTACAGAGCCGTCTGCGAATATCTCAAATTCAATATCGGTTGCGATAACATATCCGTCCGGAGCTGCAACCTCCTTCAGCACGTATTTACCTGTAGAAGGTCCCGATATTACGTGATTTTTGCCGTCGGAAGTCCATTTTTCAACGGTTTCTCCATCGCTGTTGACAAGTTTCATTTCAGCGCCGATGAGTTCATTTCCGTGAACGTCACGCTTGCTGACCTCAACAGTAATAGGCTTATTTTTTGCCGTAATTTCGATGATTTCTCCGTCCTCCAAAATCACAACGGGATAGCTTTCATTGGATAAAATATATCCGTCTGGAGCTGCAATTTCACGGACAATATATTCTCCGTAAGGTACTTCTGCAAACTCGAATTTCCCCTGTTTATCGGACTTTACAGTAACAATCGCATTGTCTGCCGTGAATTCTATACAGTCGGTATTAAAAAGTCCAAACAGCGCGTTTTCAAGTGGCTTATCTGATTCATTCACCTTGAGTCCCTTGACCGTTCCGCGCTTTAATTCATTGACGAACTGTACGCAGTCCGCGGACACTGTAGCCATATCCTGACCCATGTACTCGAAGCTCACAAGGTACTTTTCACCATTGAGGATATAATGCTCATCTGTTGCAATTTCCTGAACATAATATCTCGCAAAGGGCAGTTTTTCGGCAATTACGGCTTTCATATCCTCGCCCAGTGAAACCTCTGCGATAAGTCCGTTTTCGGGAATCGAAGTACCGTCAGCAGCAATAATTTCCTCATCTGCAAACAGTCCGAAGCGAACATTTTTATAGCTGTTTTCCGCCGATATTCCGTACTTTTCATCGCTTTCCATGAACTTTTCAAGGCTTATTTCAATGCCCTGATAATCGTTTACAAAATTCATATTTACAGTATCCCTGACTGCAATTTCCTGTCCTGCATAAGTTAGCTCAACCGCCTGTATTTCGGGATTTTTCACGTATCCGTAAGGTGCGGAAATTTCCTTGATTTCGTATTTTCCGAGGTAGAGCAAATCGGTTTCCGCATAGCCGTTTTCATCGGTCACAAGCTCCGCTGCAACATCGCCTGCCTTGGCACGAACTGTGCCATCGGGAGTAATAATGTCCTCGACTGCAATCACCTGAAATACGGCATTTTCAAGCCCTTTTTCCTCAAAAACCAGAGTATATTTTTTATTATTTTCGCTTACAGAACTAAAAATATCGCCCGTTTTCTGCACAGAAATTCTGCCTTTCTGAGCGGTATCCGACTTTTCAACCTTGACAATATTCACAGCGTTTTCTTCTTCAGAATTTGCCGCAGTCACGCTGAATGGAACAGGAGTTTTGTCCAGTATATAGCCAAAAGGTGCCTGCACTTCAACGAGCGTATAGTCGCCGTAAGGGAGCGTTTCAGGCGTAATCAGGAAGCCTTCGGAGTTGGTGTAGAAAGTGTCCACGCCCATATTTACAAGCTGATTTTCGGAATCAAAAATCTGAAATCCCGCACCTTCGTAAGCGATAGTTTTTCCCGATTCTGCGTCGATTTTTGTGATATGGATATACGATTTGAACGGAGCGTCGTTGAGGATATATTCGTAAGTTTTTTCGTGTTCCGAAATGAAAACATCGAAATCAGCAACAAAAGCGGCATCGTTAACTGTCTTTGACTGGTGGACAGTATAGATGCCGTATGGCATTAATTTAGACTCCGCAAAACCGTTTTCATTGGTTATAAGATAGTCTTTTTCGGAATTCTTGGCATTTTCAAAACTGCCTGCGGATTTGAGGAAAATTTCAAATTCAGCGCCCTTTTCGAGGTTTTCAACAACGTTTTCATCGTCGTCAGAATGCTTGATTATGCTGATTTTTCCCTTTTTCACGTCCTCCGCGACATCAAGTGAAACGGAATTTGTCTCAAACACATAGTTTTCAGGCTCTGTACCGAGAGTATAAATTTCATCATTCAGAAGATATCCTTCGGAAGGCGACAGCTCCTTAAGCGTGTAATTTCCGCACACAAACTCGTCTGTTATGAAGTGACCATTTTCATCGGTGGTGTAAGTTGCAACACGTTCGTCACCGCAATATAGTCCGTAAACTGCTCCTGCGAGGCTTGCGTTACCCTGCGCCAATACGGTCTCGGAATCCTTTTTTGTAACCTCCGCTGTGAACTTATTAAGCCTGTTTTCAAAGTTTACGGCGACTGTAAAATCTACATCGCCGTCTGTCAGAGTAATGTCCTGAGCCTTTGGAATTACATATTTTTCATCTGTACTGACCTCCGCAATATTGTACGAAATTGCACTTTTGCTGCCGAAATCGTAAACGTGCAGACCGTCAAATTCAGCTATACCGTTATCGTTTGTCAAGGCATTTTTTGAATGCTCAATACCGTTTTCTGTCCATGAAAGTTTAAATTCACGGCCACCCACAATTCCGTCCTCGGCAGTCTTATTTATTTTGATTATACCACTCGTAATATTTTCCTTAACATTGACATTGGCATTTGCTTTCAGAGCCACAACCTCATCTGACAGGTCGTATCCTGTGGGAGCGGAAATTTCTTTGACATAATATTGCTTATCAGGCAGCGTGATCGAGCCTGTTCCGTCGTCGCCAATTGTAATTTCTCCGACCTTGTTTCTGCACTCCTTATCAATATACACTCCGTATATTGCCTGTGTGTTGTCAATGGGACTTGTACCGCTGATTTTTACCGAATTATCACCACTCAGCACCTTTGTGATGCTAAATTTCACGTCCGATTTTGTGATGCGGAAAGCGTACATATTCATTGCCGTCGCTTTCTTGCCGTCGGTGCGGTTGTTGATAACGCAGCCCTCCGAGCCGTTGGATTCGATACGCCAGTGAGTACCGCCGTCGCCGCTTCCGTCACCAACGGTTTTGCTATTGATATATGACTCGTTTACGCCTATATTTCGCAGATAATTGACAACAGCATTACGGCTATCAAACTCGCCCATGTATATCCAAGAGTGATCCTCTCCGCTAAGATTATCGGCGATAACAACAGATCCCGGAGTTATGGTCGAGCCGTCTGCGCACTCCCAGTAAGGACGCTCATCATAGGGGATATTTGCCTTTTCTACGTCGATTTTCGAGGTTATGCCATTGTAGGAGATCGTACAGTTGTCGCTGACCGTCAGCCAGTGCGCCGTATCAACAGGAACGGGATTATTCCACGAAAAACCGCTTGTTTTGTAGCCGAGATGAGTCAGTGTGTAGTAGATCAAACCCGAACAGTCAACACCCTGATTCCTCGTAAAATCGAGGGAAAGCGGACTGTAGCTGCCCTGATAGTATACGCCGGTGTAGCCTTTGAATCCCCAGCCATAGGGCGAGCCGAGAAGCGTTGCCGCCTGTGCTATCACCTCGTCAGCGCTCGGAAACGCCGAATTTTCAGTAGTTATCGTATTTGCAGCCTTAGTTTGAACAGCAGTTCCTATGCCCGTTCCGAGCATTGAAAAAGCGCAGAGCCCTGCCATGAACCCTGCGCCAATCTTCCTTATTTTATTTTTTAAATTGATCATTTCTTTCTTCCTTTCAATGCAAAAAATCCCCGAATAATCGGGGATTGCTGCGTATTTCAATTTAATTCGTCATAGCTGTAATTGCTCAGTATATCGCCGTCTGCGATACGATTTCCGTCGATATCCACCACCTCCGTGAAGCCGTAATTGTAGTCAAGGAAATACCCGCCCTGAGCGTCCAGAATGTACCATATATCGCCAATTTTCACCGTATTTGCCACGTGACCGTACAGTTTTGCGTCAGTCCACACGATGTAACACGGCAATCCGACTTCCCGGCACATTTCGTAAGTCCGGCAGGCGTAATTCACACACGTTCCGCTGCCGTTTTCTCGCATGAAATTGTATATTTCCTCTGCCTTTTCATAGTCGGTTTTCTGCGGTATATCGGGAATTTCCGCAACTTCTGTTTCCGTCTGCACCGCCGTTGTAACGGAATCGACAGGCTCTTTTTCTTTTGTTATTTCACTAACTGTGACAGCTGTCTGTGATTCCGTTTTCGGCTGTGTTTCGGGGATTTCTGCCGTTGTTTGTGCAGGCTCTGCTGTTTCTTCGGAATCTGCAAACTCTTTTTCCTCTGCATTTTCACTAACCGTGACGGTTGTCTGCGATTCCGTTGTTTTCGGCGGTATTTCGGTGATTTCCGCAGTTGTGATGATTTGAGAAATCATATCCGAACAGGTTGTTGTGACTTCGCATGATATTTCCCCGATGATATTTTCTGCGATAGTCCCCGATGCCGAATTTTCGGCTGTTTTTCGCTGTTCTCCGCAGCTTGTAAGCAGCGACAGCAGTATCAGAATGGCGGTGATTTCTTTCATGGGATAAGCTCCTTTCGGTTTTTCTTTACAATACCACAAAGGAGCTTACAAGTCCAGACTTTCACCGAAAAATCGACCTTTCCGACAGTTTGCACAGCGTTTATTATTGCATTTTACATATGAAAATCCCCCTCATATTTCAAGATTTTCCGAGCATTCATTTTGCACAGGACACTCATCACAGTTGTCATATTCACGGCAGAATTTCTCGAATTTGTCCTCCTCATCGACTTCGGCTGACGGAAACATAGCAACCTCAAATTTCCCCGATTCTACGCTGATCGTAACATCGACCTCTGCGCCGTCCTCAAGAAAAACTCCCGGAATCTCGATGCAGCCGTCGTCGTTGACAAAGCCTTTTGTGTAAATCGTATTCTTCATGAAATTATACCTCCTGTATATTCTTCCTCCAGAAACGACAGTTGATGACACATATTCTGCCGTTCTTTCGTGTCATAGTTGCTGATAAACAGCTCGCCATAAGCTGCGCCCTTTTCGTAACGCTGACGGAGATTATCTACACGGCTCACGCTTTCAATGCGGATTCCGTCCCGCTCCCACAGCTCCCGAATTTCAGGGCAATCATTGTATGAAACGAGGAATTTTCCCTTTATTCCGGTAAGAGTTTCGCAAAGCCTGATGTGATCTTTTTTAGTAAATCCCACGTCCTTATAGTAATTTTCAGTCGCAAAATACGGCGGATCGCAGTAGAAAAAGGTGACAGGACTATCGTAATGCTTTATCAGGACTTCAAAATCCTGATTCTCAATTATTACTCTCTGTAAACGCCGTGAAGCCATATCTATCAGCGGAAAATCTCCCCAGATCGAATGCGGCTGACTTGCAAAGCTGTCCAGCGTACTTCCGTAGCTGTAGCGGATAAATTGCGATAGGTAAGGTTTTGAAGTAGTCTCCGCCTTTTCCCCCGCTTAGCACCGTGCATGCGACTTTCACCGCACACGGCGCCCCATCGGTATTACAAATTCGTTAGATTGGTATTAATTTCAAAGTTTTAAAACGTTAAATTGCAGGATTACCTGCTAACATTCGGAATTTATTTATTTTTTCAAGCTGAGATTTATTAGGTTTAACTTTGTCAAGATATGCTTGAATGGTTTCAAGTTTTACAGCATGAATCAGCGCATGAACGTCTTTATGAACAATAACAAGATTTTTGTATTCATCCGTACCGCCCTGACTTGTCGGCTTCTTGTGATGACAATGAATTTCATCAATCCAAAGCATTCTACCTGTAACAGCACATTTTCCGTACTGTGCGGCATAAAGAGACACTCTGTTATCCAGATATTCAATACTTCTGTTGGGAATTACCGCTTTTGCAAGCATATGAAGCACTTCTATAACGCTTTCATCAAATTTCAGGCTTTTATGAATTTCCTCTCTGCCTTCCGCTGTGTATGTACATATCTTTTTCTTCTTATGCATTGGATTTTTGGTCTTAACAAATCCGATTGGACATAGGATTTCGCCGTTTATGAACCTTACCATTTGGCTTTTTCCATATCTCTTGGCTATATATTTTCGATGTATTGTACCGTTCTTTTTGAGCCGTTGATTTAACCGATTTCTTAAAACAGTATTTAGCTGAAACTGTATTGCTTTACAGTCTTTACTGACAAGTGTAGCATATTGATAGTAATTGTGTATACCTATGACCATTAAGTTATACAGAAATATCTGCTTTATTGAGTCACCAGCATGTTCACAATGTTCAATTGCCTTTATCTGTTCTTTCAGCCTGTTCGTTTCTCTTTTTACAGCCTTGTCGGACATATGTGACCTTACAACAAATTTTCCTCCTTTCCGAACCGCTTTTAGTTTAAACCCTAAAAATTCAGAATATCGCTTCTTAAGATTAACGACCTTTGATTTTTCTTCGCTGATTTCAAGTTTTAGACGTTCTTTAAGCCATTTCCTATCATCAATTGCAATGATAGTTCCCTTAGTTCCTGCTGATATCGGCTGCGGATCGTCCATATCTGCATCAAGCTGAATCCTCGTACCTGCCGGATATCGGCAGCGGTAATGCCGCAGTTCATTTTTACTTGGTATTTTATTCATAACAATGAAGCCACGCAATATTACCATCAAGGTGAGAAAGCAAGTGCTTGCGGCAGTTTTTATACTCCTCGCCATTCAGTCCTATTCGGATAAGCCATGTACGGAATGTATAGCGAGGATTCTCACTCTGCGTCACACGGGGACTTGCGGACTTCTGAGTCAGAGCCTGATTGCTGACAGCCAGAACCAGTGAAATATATGCCCTTAGCACGCCTGCGTTCAGGCTGCTGTTGAACGCCCTCACCTCGATATTATTGTCGGTAAACACCGGGTGTATGTTCAGACACCGATACCGTGACGGGTCATAATGAGAGTGATATTCGGAATTATCACCATACCATAACCTTTTTATCGTCTGCAAATCCTTGGGTTTTCCTTTGTTTAATTCTTCAAGAAAACGCTTGTCTACCTTTTTGCAGTACCTATTTTCACGATCCGAATTGACTTGCAAAGCCCGATAAAGCATATCTTCCTTACTTGCGAAAATATTCACTAAATTACGAAGCTTTTGTGCATTGTACGGAGTGAAGTCAATATGAATATGGATTCCCGTTGTTTCATTGCAAACACCTCCGCTCCGGCGAATCGAACGAACCACTTCCTGAAGCGTCGCCATATCCTCGTATTCCAGAATAGGCGTTACAAGCTCAACCGAATAAAGCTTTGAAGCCGGATGACCGTTCCTATTCGTACATCTGATACTTGCGTCGGACATGATCTTCCAAAGTCTGTTCTTGCTGTCATAAACATCATATCTGTCATAACCCCCGCCGTAATGCTCAGCCGAACCGCCTAAAACCTTTGCAACAGCCTTTGCAGCTGCCGACCTTGTTAAGCCTGTACACTCTACTTCTACACCGAATTTTTGTGTTTTAATACCTTCAAAATTGCTCGCCAATATAGCACCTCCCAACAAAAACAGCCTACAGATTTCTCTGCAAGCCGTAAATTTTAATCGTTATTCAATCTCCGCTCTGACCTCATACCCTCCCTTGAAAATGACCTGTATTTCGGTCTTGCTAAGTACCTTTACGCGCTCGATCAGTTTCCTGATAAGCACATTATCGAATATTTCCAGCTCGAATTTCTCATGCTCTATCATATCCATGATCTTATCGAGCTTCACCTGAGTTTCTTCGGAAGTCTTATTCTGTGATTTCAGTATTGCAATCCTTTCGCTAAGCTGCTGTTCCTCGCCGTAAAGCTTTGAAAACTCACTGTCCAGCTTATCCTCATCGCAGCCGCCCGAAGCTATAAGGCTGATTAAATCATTCCTTGCCTTGTCAATCTCTTTAAGTCTGTTTTCGGCGGCAATAATTTCTTCTTGACCTTGACATTCAAGAACCGAGCCTATATTAGCTTTCAGAATTCTTACAATATCATTACGGCAGGAGTAGTAATTATTAATTGCCTTTATGATTCCACGATGCAGATTTTCTTCTTTTATCGTAGGAGAATCTGGACAGTACTTTTTCCCATGTTCAAGGCGGCTTATACAACGCCATACGATTTGCTTTTTACCGTTCCTTGACCATATCCTGCGTCTGTATGGAGTTCCGCAATGTCCGCATATCAACAATTCAGACAATGCATATTTACCGCTGTATTTGCCTTGTTCAGTTTTTGTCTTATCGCTGATCTTTCGCTTGGAATTCCGTCTTGCTAACTCCTGCTGAACCCTGTTGTAAGTGTCACGGTCAACTATCGGATCGTGATGATCGGTCACAAGGTACATCGGACGTTCTCCGTTATTTTTCACAACCTTGTGAGTGATACAATCAGAAGTGAACGTCTTTTGCAGGAGTGCATCTCCGACATATTTCTCATTTTTAAGTATTCTCTGTATTTCACCTTTAGACCATGTGCTTTTTCCTGTTGCAGTTAATCGCTGCTGTTTTGTAAGCTCTTCGAGCGGAATTCTTCAAGCTCTTCGTCTGTAAGCTGACCATAAATCTTCGCCGTGATAACTCCGACAAGCTCTCCGTCACGTTCCTCGACCGACATAAATGCCGAGCGTATCTTTTGGTCGACTGAATTGTTCTTGTCATACCAATGCATGAGGCCTCGTTCTTTTTCCTCGGGCATTGTAAAATCATTAATAAATCGATTTATCTCAGATTCATAAGCAGAAGCCTCATAGGACGAGATTTCCTCGTACTCATCATCCCAACATTCCGGCTCTCTGTTGATTTCAAGGGGACAGCAGAACTTTAATTCTTGCAAATGCGTCTGCATATGATTTTCATACAGCAGTTTGGCGTTTGGAATATATTGGGCGTATCGGGCGTATTCATATCCCTCGCTTTCGATCAGCAGACCGTCGCCCTGTTCTTCATCATAGATCAGCAGACAGTGATGTACGCCGTTGCCGTACCACATACTGTTAAGGTTTTCGCTTATGAGATCGTTATTGCACATCGGAGCGTGTTTCAGCCTCTCAAATTCTTCGGTTGGAACAGGCAAAGCTTTTTCCACCACGCAAGTATACGTTTTGAATTCAGATTCTTTGCGAAGCAGATTTGTGTTGATTACAAGTTTTTCGTTCATTGACATACCTCCGTTCATTTTAGGTTTTTTTAATAGTATAGCTGTTACATTGGCATCATCTCTTTCCTTAAAAATGAAAAAAGCCGATTCTATTTGTTTCTCTACTTTGTGAGATAACAACAAATATCGG
>ENA-UOJL01003213-UOJL01003213.1-human-gut-metagenome-genome-assembly--contig:-P47-NODE-3213-length-11824-cov-25.421786_pt1 | contig 11824 bp, 12 predicted proteins | sample MGYA00242347_ERZ723894 | MGnify/ENA metagenome assembly ERZ723894
AATAGGTAGCCGCCGACTTGATCAAAACGCTCTAAGAGAAATCTTAGGGCGTTTTTTGTTGTGTCTGCGGATTGTGATTACTGTCTGAAAATGTTATAATGGATAAAATCAGAAAGGAGAAGCACATGATGGGAAATGAGGAAAATAAAACACTTTATGATATTTATCGGGGGATACTCTGCAATAACCAGAGCTTTCAACTCGGAAAGCAGGCACAGGTAGAATATCGTTTTGACTGCCCGGAGTATGCAGAGCTGAAAGAAAAATATCATCTCAATGAAATTGCCGGAAACGGGACAGAGCTGGAGCACAGTGTGCGGCTGTTGAAGTATCTTGCCCCGAAACTGACACACAGTACGTGGTACGATAACAGCGTTCCGTGCAATGGGCTGGCGCTGTTGGAATACAGTCTGGAGCAGCCGGAGCATGGGATCAATTGTCTGAACAAATCCAAGATACTGGAGGAATGCTGTCTGGCACTGGGAATCTACGCCCGGAGAGTGAGAATGCTGCCCTATTCGCCCTTTGACAGCGACTGTCATGTCGTGACAGAGATTTTTGACAGGACTCTGGGAAAATGGTGTATGCTCGACCCCACGACCAACGGCTATCTGGTCGATGAAACGGGCAGCGTTCTCTCTTTGCTGGAAGCCAGAGAGAGGATGGCGCAGGCAGGGTTTGTGACGTTCTGCCGGGCGGATGAGACGGTGCAGGACCTGCATGAAGTGGCTCAGAAAGAAATGGAATGGAGCGCATATTTTGCCAAAAATCTGTTCCGGCTCCAGATCGACGCGGTTTCCCAGTTTGGAGAGACAGGGAAATGGCTGGATGTGATCCCGGAACACTTTTTGGTCCGACAGTGGAGCAAGGCAAAGGCGGAGTACCGCATCACGATGGCACCGGAGTATGCAAAAACAGAGAATGGCTTTGAGATGGCGAAGATGCTTCCGCTCTTTCAGAAAGCAGTAAAAGAAGCAGAGACGATGCAGGAGCCGGAGAGTATTTCGGTGCGATGCATAGCAGAGGCCCCTCAATAAAAAGATAAAACAAAAGCGACCCCGCTGTGCTGAGCTCAACACAGCGGGGTCGCTCTTTCTATCAGGTGGAGTATTGTTCAGAAGGGTAGCGCTGGCTTAGCCCTTGCCGGCGCAGCCGAACAGCTCGATCTTTTCCTTGCACTTGGCCTCGATGGCCTTTGCGCCGGGAGCCAGCAGCTTGCGGGGGTCGAAGCCCTTGCCCTGCTGATCCTTGCCCTCTTCGATGTACTTGCGGGTGGCCTCAGCAAACACCAGCTGGCACTCGGTGTTGATGTTGATCTTGGAGACGCCCAGGCTGATGGCCTTTGCGATCATGTCGTCAGGGATGCCGGTGCCGCCGTGCAGGACCAGAGGAATGTTATTGGTAGCCTTGTGGATGCGGTCCAGAGCCTCGAAGTCCAGACCCTTCCAGTTGGCGGGGTAGACGCCGTGGATGTTGCCGATGCCGGCGGCCAGGAAGTCGATGCCCAGATCAGTGATCTTTGCGCACTCTGCGGGGTCAGCGATCTCGCCATTGCCCACAACGCCGTCCTCGACGCCGCCGATGGAGCCGACCTCGGCTTCGATGCTCATGCCCTTGGAGTGTGCCAGAGCGACCAGCTCCTTGGTCTTCTCCACATTCTCCTCGATGGAGTAGTGGCTGCCGTCGAACATGATGGAGGAGAAACCGGCCTCAACGCAGGCCTTGCAGCCCTCGTAGGTGCCGTGATCCAGATGCAGAGCGACCGGGACGGTGATGCCCATGGAATCGACCATTGCATCGACCATAGCAGCGACGGTCTTGAAGCCGGTCATGTACTTGCCGGCACCCTCGGAGACACCCAGGATGACAGGACTCTTCATCTCCTCGCAGGCGGTCAGAACAGCCTTGGTCCACTCCAGGTTGTTGATGTTGAACTGAGGCACACCGTAGTGGCCGTCACGAGCTTTGATGAGCATTTCGGTTGCATTTACCAACATTATTATTACCTCCAAAAATTATCGGGGTCTGTTCGTACCCACACACCGCTTTGTGTATGGTTTAACGAAGTTGCACCCTAAGTATACCCCAAACAGATGGTAAAATCAATCCACCGGAGAGTTTTTGTAACCAAACCGAAGCTTTCTTGGCCAGCAGTGTGCTCGAAAGACCGAAAAATAAGTGGGATGCAACATTTTATACAGGCTTCGACAACATCCGGCCAGACCGGCGGCGGAGGCACCAAAGCAGACGATTTTCAACAGGGATCCACATTCGTCAAAATGATGTTGGATAAAAAGGCAAAACAAGTGCCGCTCTGCTTCAAAATTTTGTCATAATTCTGACTTGAAAATTACAAAATGTATGCAAGGTTCTGAGCCTGTCGAGATAAGATTGTGGAAAACCTTGTGGAAAGTGTGGAATTCCACCCGGAAAACAGGCTTGAATGCTTGAGTTTTGAACTTTCTCCACAGGGTTTTCAACTTGTGGAAAAAACAGGGCGGGTATACGGATGGTAAAGCGGTCTGAATGTGGAAAACTTTTACCACAGGCAAAAAGACGGATAACCGGCGCGCAAAAGGCAACACTTCTCCCATGAGGCGCTGCCCGGGTGGGCGGCACAGAAATTTCACGGGAAGAAAAAGCGCAATTCTATGGCAAACCCCTGCCGCTTATGTTATACTTCAAGATGAGTTATAAGCGCTGTACGTCTGAAATGCGTCAGTGCCTGCCGCAAAATGCAGCTTTACAGCGCTGCGGTTCTGAAAACTCGTTTGAAGCGATACGATGACGCCGGGCCGGAAGGGCTTTGGTGTCCTGCGATAGAAACGGAAGGAGAACTTCATGGAAGAACGCAATATGCCCCGCCGTCCCCGCCGCGAAAAGGCCGACGACCAGCCCCGGAACGAGAGCCTCGTCTACGGCAAGAACCCGGTCACAGAGTTGCTGAAGAGCGGCTCCGGCGTGGATACAGTGCTGCTGGCCGAGGGCATGGCCCCGGCTGTGGCCGCTTACTATACCGCAATGGCGAAAGAAGCCGGTGCCACCGTCAAGCGGGTACACCCCAACAAGCTGCGCCTCATGACCGGCACCGAGAGCCATCAGGGCGTGGCTGCCTTTGCCAGTGAGATCGAATACGCAACGGTGGAGGACCTGCTGGCTGCTGCCAAAGAGAAGGGCGAACCGCCCTTCCTCGTGCTGAGTGACGGCATCGAAGACCCCCACAATCTGGGCGCTGTCATGCGCTCGGCTCTGCTGTGCGGCGCTCACGGCATCGTCATCCCCAAGCGGGGCGGCGCATCCGTGACCCCCACCGTCATCAAGTCCAGCGCCGGTGCGGCTGAGCGCCTGCCCGTGGCCCGTGTGGCCAACATCGGCGAGACCATCCGCCGCCTCAAGGAGCAGGGCGTTTTCGTCTACTGCGCCGACATGGACGGCGTGTCCCTGCGCAAGAACAACCTCACCGGCCCCATTGCGCTGGTGCTGGGCAGCGAGGGCAGCGGTGTGTCGCAGCTGGTCAAAAAGCTCTGCGACGGCGTTGTGAGCCTCGATATGACCGCACAGGGTACCGGCGTAGACAGCTTCAATGTCTCGGTGGCCGCAGGCATCATCCTGTATGAGATCCAGAGCCAGCGCGCTGCACAGGGCTGAGCTGGCCCGTGCCGAACGAAACAAGGGAGGGAAGATCAGGATGCCAAAGGATGACGAGCGGAAGGAAATGACGCAGGAAGAGCTCGACGCCCGCGAAGAAAAATTCCGCACCTTTTTTACCACCAGTGTAGCCCAGGTCCCGGAGGAGATGACCCGGCGGGACGATGAGAATGAAGAAAAGCCCAAGAGCCTGCTGGGTCGGCTGTTCCGCCGTGAAAAGGACGAACAGCAGGAAGGCGGCACACCCGAAGAGAGCTGTACCGGCGAGATACAGCTGGGCGGCGAGGAGCCGGAAGAACCCTCCGACCTGGAGCTGGTCCTGGCGCTGGAAGAGGAAGTCGCAGAGCCGAAGCCCGCTGAGCCGGTCAGCGCCCCCCAGCCTGAGCCGGAGAAGCCCCAAAAGCCCGCAGAACCCCTCAAAGCGCCGGAGCCGCCTGCTCCCAAGCCGGAGAAAAAGCCGGCAGAAAAGCAGGCCGCGCCCCGGAAAAAGGCGGTCCAGTACGAGCCGCGCACCCCGCAGGAGCAGTACGAGGACCGGGAGATGCAGGCGCTCAAAGCCATGCTGTTTGGTGCAAAGCTTCCGCCGCAGGAAGAAGAGCCTCCCCAGCCGGTGAAGCCCGCAGAACCGGAAAAGAGCACCCCGGAAGTTCCGGTCGTTGCAAAGAAACCGGACGCAGAAAAAGAGCCGGATGCAGCGCCGGAGAAGCCTGCCGTGCCGATGCCCGAGATGGTGTTTGCAGAAGATAAGGTGTCGAAGCCCCATGCGGCCCCGGCGATGCAGTTCTTCGGCAAGGGCGACGACGAGAAAGCGCCCGCAGCCCCGGCCCGCGCGACGCCGCCGGACAATGACGACAGCATGAGCCTGCCGCTCATGTTCCTGAACGACGGCGACGAGGTGGCTCCGGTGGAGCCGCCGAAGGAGGAAGCGCCTGCACAGCCGGCCGAAGAGGCCGGTACTGCACCGGCTGCTCCGGAGGCTGCACCCGTCGAGGAAGCGCCTGTCGAAGAGGAAAAAACGCCCGCGACGCCGGAACAGGTGGGGGAACGGCTGCACCAGATGGGTGCGGCCCTTACATTGCGCTGTGCGCTGGGCGGCATCCTTGCACTGGTGCTGCTCCACTTCGGCCTCGCCGCAGAGGGCCTTGTCGGCCCGCTGGGCGGCCTTGACCCCGTAACTGCCCCGGCGGCCTTCTATGCCGCTGATCTGCTCTTCCTGGCGCTGGCGCTGGCTGTGGGCTGGCCCGTCGTGAGGGACGGCCTGAAGGGGCTGCGGGGCGAACGCCCCAGCATGGAGACCATGCCTGCGATGGCAGCCTGCGCTGCGCTTTTGCAGGCCGCTGTGGCCCTGCTGAACGCGCAGAACTATCAGGCGTCCAGCTTCACCCTTCTGTCCGGCATTGCGGCGCTGGGGCTGTTCCTTGCACTGCTGGGCGACCGTGTCCTTCTGGCCTCGGTCCAGGGCGGCTTCAAACTGGCGCAGGCCGGTCCGGAGCATCGCGGTGCGTTCCGCGCCAAGGACAAAGACCTTATCCGCATCCTCTCCAAGGACATGGACGAAAAAGACCCCTGGGTGCTGCTCAGCCGACCCGCTGAGTGGGACGACGCGATGGTGGAGCAGGGCTTCGGCCCCCGCGCCTGTGAGCGCCGCGCCCGTAAGACGAATTACATCCTGCTGGGTGCGGCTGTGTTGGCCGGTCTGGTCTTCTGCGTCTTTGGCGGCGGCCTCAACGGCGGCGCTGCGGCGCTGACCGCTGTGCTCTGCATGGGTTCGCCTCTGTCCTCCACCCTTATCGCAGGCTTTGCATCCCTGCGGCTGCAGCAGACTGCCGCTGCCTCGGGTGCGGTGATCCCCGGCTGGGCGGCGATCGAGGAACTGGGCGGTGTGGATACCGTTCAGGCTGACGCCGATGAGCTGTTTACCCCGGACAGCGCCATGCTCGAGGACATCCGCATCTTCAAGGGCGGACGCATCGACCGGGCCATCCTCTATTCGGCCAGCGTCCTGAGCAAGTGCTGCAACACCCTGAGCGGCCTGTTCCGCCAGATCATCGAGGACCGCACCGACATCCTCTACCCGGTCAAGGACTTGGAAGTCCATCGCGGCCTCGGTTTCTCTGCATGGTGCGACAACAACCGCATCCTCATCGGCACCCGTGCGTACATGGAAAAAGAAGAAGTTCCCCTGCCCGACGAGGAATATGAGGCCAAGCACTCCAAGAACGGCGAGCTGCAGATCCTCTATCTGGCCGTGTCCGGCAGTCTGCACGCCATGTTCGTGCTCCGCTATGTGGGGGGACGGAACGCCGCCCGCAGTCTGGAACAGCTGCAAAAAGAGAATATCCAGCTGCTGGTGTCCTGCCAGGACCCCACCCTGACCGCACGGCACATCACCGACGCCTACCATCTGCCCGAGGGCATGGTCGTCCTGCTGGACCAGGAGCAGTGTGCCGCACTGGGCGCTGCCACCGCCGAAGACACCGGCTCCGAAGGCTGCTGCATCCTTTGCACCAACGGCTTTGCCAGCCTGACCGGCGGTCTGCGGGCCGCAGAGCAGGCCCAGAACGCCGAGACGACCGCTACCACGGTGCAGCTGGTGTCGGTATGGTTCTCGGTGGCCATCGCCGTCCTGCTGACCTATGCGGGCAGCGTGGGGATGCTGAGCGTGGCTGCGGTGCTGATGTATCAGGCGGCATGGAGCGCTCTCAGCATCGCCGTGTGCGCACTCAAGCAGCATAGTTGAAAAAATAAATAGGAAATATTCTCAAAATAAATAGGAATAATTCTTGATTTCTGCCCGAAATTCTGTTATAATACCCTCAGAGACAAGGAAGACCGATCGCACACCCGGTACCGAACAAAGCGGGCTGCGCGTAGAATAAACCAAACCAGACACAGCCCATACTGGCAGTGTCAGACTATCTGAGAGGAGAACAGAATATGGAACTCAAGGGAACCAAGACCGAGAAGAACCTGATGGAAGCTTTTGCAGGCGAGAGCATGGCCCGCAACAAGTACACCTACTTTGCAAGCGTCGCAAAGAAGGAAGGCTACGAGCAGCTGGCCGCTATCTTCGAAGAGACCGCCGGCAACGAGAAGGAACACGCCAAGCTGTGGTTCAAGGCCCTCTGCGGCGGCTCCATCCCCGACACCCTGACCTGCCTCGACATGGCAGCCAGCGGCGAGAACGAAGAGTGGACTGATATGTACCCCCGCATGGCAGCGGAGGCCAAGGAGGAGGGCTTCACCCAGCTGGCCGCTCTCTTCACGATGGTGGGCCAGATCGAAAAGGAGCATGAGGCACGCTACCGCGCCCTTGCCGCCAACCTCAAGGAGGGCAAGGTCTTTGCCCGTGAGGAACAGCAGGTGTGGGTCTGCCGGAACTGCGGCTACACCTATATCGGCAAGTCTGCTCCCCTCAAGTGCCCGGTCTGCGCACATCCCCAGAGCTACTTTGAGCTGAAGGCCAAAAATTACTGAGTTTTTTCAGATATTCCGTCCGATGAGAGCCGCCGCACCTGTATAAAGTGCGGCGGCTCTTTTGCTGTCTGGTGAAATACAGTCTGCACGATTTGTATAAATTTGGCGGGGGTGTTTTAGTGCCTTTCACGAAAAGGTGCGCGAAATTGTGACACTTCTGGCGAAGAACTTGACCCTTCTTTTGGGTGCGTGTACAATAAACTAATAGTGAGAGGGATTTTGTGCAGAGCACATTGCGATAAACCTTATCCAAAGGAGGGAAGTGCTACCCTATGAATAAGATCACACGGCTGGCAGCGGCGGTTGTGCTGAGCGGGCTGCTTCTGGCAGCTCCTGCTGCACAGGCGGCCCCCGCATTGCTGGGAGCATCGGCGAACTTTGAGCTGGAAGTGAACGAGATGGAGCTGGAGATCACGGCAGACGACCTCCGCCCCAAAGCCTATCTTTACACCGGCGGGCAGAGCGACTACTACTTCATCGTCTGGATGAGCAGCAACCCCACCGTGGCTACCGTGGACGGCGATGGCCGTGTCACCGGCCGCAGTGCCGGTGAGGCCACGATCACCGCCATCACCGACCGGGGCGAGTGCGCTGCCTGCAAGGTGACTGTCCGCAAGGAGAGCGGCGATGCGGCCAGCAAAAAGCCTGCCCTCGACCACACCACCCTCAACCTCGTCATCCAGTACAACAACGCCCACCCCAGCCAGAAGCTGCAGCTCATCAACACGAGCGGCTCCTTTGTCTATGCCTACCAGTGGATGAGCAGCAACCCCGAGGTGGCAACGGTGGATCCGGAGGGCCTTGTCACGGCCCAGAAGCCCGGCACCACCACCATCACGGCGCTGGCCACCAACGGTCAGGCGCTGCGCTGCGCCGTTACCGTCAACAGCGATGTCGGCAAGGTGACTCTGAATAAGCGCGACCTGCTGCTCCGCACGGTGGGCAGCAAAGAGGCACTCGCAGCGTCTGTCGCTGTGGAGGACGGCACGAATGTCCCCATCACATGGGTCAGCAGCAACCCCGGCGTCGCTACCGTGGACGCTTCTGGTGTCGTGACGGCCGTCGCCGACGGCGAGGCAAAGATAACGGCGCTCTCGCCGGATGGACGCTTCGACAGCTGCAGCGTTTTTGTGGGCCTTGCGGCAGACAAGTACGACACGGAAGAGGACCTGGCCGAGGAACTCAAGCTTCCGGACCCCTATGTGGCGGTCCGGATGAACCGGCTGAGCTGAACCGAAAATACAAAGAGGAAGCCCCGCACTGCATCGTTCGATGTGGTGCGGGGCTTTTGCTTATTGATTTACCAGCTCAATAAAGGCTTTCATCTGGGGCGTGAGCCATTTGTCCTTGTGATAGAACAGCTGCCGGTGCATGGTGACAGTGCAGTCGGGGACATGGAGGCGGGCGATACGCCCGGCGGAGAGGGCAGGACGGACGATGTACTCGGGCAGGAAGGAGAACCCCATCCCGCGCTCCACCATCTGGCAGAGCAGCGAGGCGCTGCCCAGCTCGATGTAGGGATGGATAGACAGCCCACGGGCGGCGAGGCGCTGGTCGAGGGCGTCACGGTAGCTCATGCCCCGCTCTGTGAGAAGAAATTCCTGTTGAGCCAGAACATCCAGCGGCACTTCGGCCTTGTCGGCCAGCGGATGCCCGGCGGGGGCTACGAAGCAGACCGACTCCGGTACATTGACGGCCAGCGTCAGGCTGGGCAGGAGCAGAGGCTGGTCGAGGGTGTAGGCCAGGTCGATCTGGTTCGCGCTCAGCAGCCGCAGCATCTCGTCGGCGGTGGCGGTGCGGAGCACCAGCTCCACCTGCGGGCAGAGGGCGTGGAACTGCTGCAGCAGGTCGGGCAGGAAGGTGCTGCATACGGAATCGGCCAGTGCCACCCGCAGGGTGCCGCTGACGGCCCGGGCAGGCACCAGCGCGGCCTTGGCCTGCTGGGCCGTGATGAGAAGGGTGCGGGCATAGCTCTGGAACGTCTGGCCCGCGTCGGTGAGGCGGACGGTCTTGCCCACCCGGTCAAAGAGAGGCGTACCCAGCTCTGCTTCCAGCTGGGAGATCTGGGCCGATACCGCCGACTGAGAGTAGCCCAGCTCCCGTGCAGCGCTGGAAAAGCTGTGCAGCTCGGCGATATGAAGGAAGGTGTTGATGTTTCGGAGTTCCATAACAGTCCCTCCGGCGTCAGCGGCGGTCGATGCCGGTGACGGTCAGGACCTCGCCGTCCACTTTGAAGTGGACTTCCAGCCCGCCAAACTCCATGCCGTAGACCCGCTCCGGGTCGTGCTGGTAGGAGGGGCGGGGATCGTTTTCCAGCACACCCTGCAGCGCGGCCTGCTGGACGGCAGGCACTCTGGCCCAGAGGCCGGCGTCGCAGACCATGGTCAGGTGGTGGAACTGAGTCTGGGCTGTGAAGCCTGCAGCGGCGTCCGGGTGGCAGTCGGCGTAGGGGATGTAGGGCTTGATGTCGTAGATGGGGGTGCCGTCCATCAGGTCAGCGCCCCGCACGATGAGGACGGGGCCGACGTCAGGCCGGTGCTCGATGGCTTCCAGCTGGACGCTGGACAGTCCCAGTGGATTGGGCCGGAAGGGCGAGCGGGTGGCAAATACGCCCATCCGGGTATTGCCGCCGAGGCGGGGCGGCCGGACGGTGGGGGACCAGCTGTCCCGCACCGCGCCGGAAAACTGCCACACCAGCCAGATGTGGCTGAAATCCTCGAGGCCGCGCACGGCGTCGGCGTTGCGGTATTCGGGGGTAAAGATGACCTCGCCCCGCAGGCTGTCCACCAGCCCGCTCTGGCGCGGGATGCCGAACTTGGTGGGGAAGGAGGTGCGGATATGGGCGATGACCTTGAGGGTCATTTCTTCGGGTGCAGACATGGGGAGTCCTCCTTTATTATAAGCCACGGCAGAAGCCCACGGCACGGCCCTCGATTTGGATCTCTTCCAGCTGGGGACCTGCGAATACCATGGGCGGGCAGACGGCGGTGTTGTCGGCCAGCAGCATGACGGTCTCGCCCTGGCGGTGGAAGTGCTTGAGGGTGGCTTCCTCGCCGATGCGGACAGCGGCGATCTCGCCCTGCTCCACCTCGGGCTGGCGGCGGATGCAGACGATGTCGCCGTCGCAGATGGTGGGGGCCATGCTGCTGCCGTGGCAGGTGAGGGCGAAGTCGGCGTGCCACGCGGCGGGGACGCCGATGTAGCACTCGATGTTCTGCTCAGCGGTGATGGGGGTGCCGCAGGCGATGGAGCCTACGAGAGGCACCCGCGCCATCTCAGGCAGGGGCTCGAAACCCGGCGGAGGGCAGGGCAGGTCTGCGAGACCCATGAGCCACGCGGGTGTGGTGTCCAGAGCGGCGGCCAGCTCCTCGAGCTTGGCCCGGGGCAGGTCGTTGATGCCCTTTTCCAGCTTGGTGATGGAGGATTTGGAGCGGTAGCCCATCCGGGCGGCCAGCTCTTCCTGCGACAGGCTCAGCTGCTCCCGGCGCTGCCGGATGCGGCTGGATAGATCGGTATCGGACATATAGGGCCTCGCTTTCTCTGCGGTTTGCACGATTTTTGGTGTTCTGAGGACAGTATAGCAAAAAATTTACTATAAATCAACTTTTTAGGGACTATTTTGCGAATAATGTTGACAAATAATCAACTGAAAGATATAATACAACTAATGATTGTACAGAACGCGTTGAACGCAAAACCGAAAGGAGAAACGCCTATGACCGATACCATGATGATCCGCGACTGCATCCGCAGCCAGGGCATGAAACTGGGCCATGTGGCCCATGTTCTGGGCATCACCAACAACACCCTCCGCTGCAAGCTGGAAAATGAGAGTGAATTCAAGGTGAGTGAGGCCGAAAAACTCTCGAAGATGCTGGGGATGACCGTCGAGCAGCGCGACCGCTGCTTTTTTGGCCCGGCGGGCTGAGGGGAAAAAGGGGATGGAAGCCATGACACAGGAACAGCGCCAGAAGACGAAGGAGGCCCTCAGCCGCTGCGGGCAGAAAAACTGGGTCTATGGCCCCTGCAACTGGGGCTGGAAGCGGGCCATCCAGCTGGCCGAGGAGTATATTACCGCGAGGCAGACCCGGGCCTGCGGGGCAGCATCCTGCAGCTGCGCTACATGGAAAGGCGGAGGCGGGAAGAGGTGATGGACAAGCTGAACATCAGTTACAGCACCTATCAGAAAGCCCACGACGACCTGCTGAGCACCATCGCGGTCTTTGCCGCCCACTACGGTGAGCTGTGACGCAAAAATGCCCCCTGACCGGACGGTCAGGGGGCATTCGTGTGCTCAGTGTTTCTTCTCGGGGGTGTCGCAGTGCTGGTGGCAGGAAGAGCAGTTGCCTCCGCAGCCCTCGCCTTTCCAGCCGCCCTGCCGGGAGATCCACACCACCGCCAGTGCAAACAGGACAGCCAGCACCAGCAAGGTGATGATACCGCGTACAGTTATCATAAAAAAGACCTCTCTTTCGAAAGAATTCCAACCCCAGTATACACCATCTGCCCCCGGATAGCAACCGGAAAGCGCTGCCGGCTCAAACTTTTTTCGAAAAACGAAAATTTGGGCTTGCATTTGGACCAACGGAGTGGTATAATAAGCACGTTCCGATTCGGAGGATTAGCTCAGCTGGTTAGAGCACCTGCATCACACGCAGGGGGTCTGGGGTTCGAGTCCCTAATTCTCCACCATACAGTT
>ENA-UOJL01003217-UOJL01003217.1-human-gut-metagenome-genome-assembly--contig:-P47-NODE-3217-length-11813-cov-20.016159_pt1 | contig 11813 bp, 10 predicted proteins | sample MGYA00242347_ERZ723894 | MGnify/ENA metagenome assembly ERZ723894
TGCTCCTATTATAACCTAATCGTCGATGCGCCGGACAATGCCTGTTGCTTTCATATATGCTCCTCCAATGCCTTTCGTTTTGTACTGGTTCCAAAGCTATTGTTTGCATACGCAGGAGAAATATGCAGGTAAAGCAGCACCGCACAATTCGGCAGGTGCGTCCGCAAGCATCGTTAACTGTCAGTTCCATCGTTTCACGTTTCTGCGGAAGTGTTCCACATTACCCCTGTTTTTATGCTGTTCCGCTTATTTCAGTGCACAAAAGCCTTGTGAGATTTTGTGGATTGTCGTTGGATTTCCCGTTTTTTATACGGAATTCCCTTTTCAACACGCAAGGAGTGTGCTATACTGAAAAAGACCACTGTGAGCGGTCTATGGATTTACAAAGGAGCGAAGCATATGAAAAAATTACGTTGGGGCGTGATTGGCGCCGGCGGCATTGCGGATCGCAGAACAATTCCCGGCATGATGCTGGCCAAGAACGCAGAACTGATCGCCGTCATGGACATCAATGCCGAGCAGGTTGAAAAAATCCGTCAGAAATACGGCGCAAAGCGCGGCTACACCAAAGAAGAGGATCTGCTGGCAGACCCGGAGGTCGATGCCGTTTATATTGCAACGCCCATCGTCCTGCACGCAAAGCAGGCCAAGCTGGCCGCAGATTACGGCAAGGATACTCTGATTGAAAAGCCGCTGGCCATGACGTCTGACGAAGGTCAGGAAGTCATCGACTACTGCGAACGTAAGGGCGTGAAGATCGCAGCGGGCTTCATGATGCGCTTCGGTTCGCACGTCATGAGTATGAAAAAAGCCATTGCCGAGGGCAAGATCGGCACGGTCGTATCCGGCTATTCGCAGTTTACGCTCTGGCTTCCGTATGAGCCCGGCAACTGGCGGCAGTGCAAAGCCAAAGCAGGCGGCGGCGCGATGATGGATCTGTCCGTCCACACCATCGACCTCATGGAGTATATCACCGGCATGCGCGTGACCGAGGTCGCATCCATGAACGAAAAAATCGCCTTCCCTGAGCCGCAGTATGACGTGGAAGACACGTCCACCATCCTCATGCGCATGGAAAACGGCGCGCAGTGCGTCGTGCAGTCCAACTTCAATATTCCGGACGAGGCGTCCAAGTGGCGCGTTGAGTTCTTCGGCACGAAGGGCCGTCTGCTTGGCGACACGATGATCGGCCAGATCGACGGCGGCAAGCTGAATGCCGTGTTCATTGACAAAAATGTCGCCTATTCCGCCGAGCAGACCCACGCCGACGATGTGGGCGTCGAAATTCCCGGCGACTTCGGCAATATGTACACCCGTGAAATCGAGAGTTTCTCGGATTCCATTCTCAACAATAAGCCCCTCGTTGTCCCCGCATCCGACGCCGTGCACGTCCAGCGCATCATGGAAAAAGCCTATGCCAGCGGTGAAGACTTGACTATCCTGAATATTTACGCTTTCTTACGGAATCTCCCGCGCATCCAGCCGCGCCCGCCCCTCGACCGGCGTCTGGATGCGCTGCGCTGTACGCGGGTCCTCCGCGGACGGCGCCCGACTCGGATCCGGGCGGTTTTCCTGCAGCCACTGCCGGGGCGACATCCCGAGATTTTTCTGAAAGCTTCGGTTCAGATACTTTGGATCGGAAAAGCCGCAGGCATAAGCTGCATCGGTCAGCGTCGTATCGGACTGGCGCAGCAGGAGCATCGCCGCCTCCAGCCGCAGCCGGGCCAGATAATCCTGAAACGGGATATGCAGCTGTTCACGGAACAAGTGCGACAGATAGGTCTGTGTCAGCCCCTCCCGTTCCGCGATTTCACTGAGGCGGACAGGCTCAGAATAGTGTGTTTCCAGATAATGCAGAATGCGGTGCATCCGCTCGGCGTTGCGCGTCTGCGTCATGTTTTCCGTATCGCTCAGCACGCGGTACGGCGTATCGCTGAGCAGGATGGCGAAAATCTCGTTGACCTGCGCCATGCATGCAAACGGTGCTTCCGGTGTATCGCGCAGATAGGCGCGAAGCGCCAGCAGCATTGCGCGGCGAAGCGCCGTCAGCCGCTCCGGCAGCAGGCAAGCGGACAATCCCCGGCAGCCGAAGCGGATACTGCGGATCTGCGGATAAAACCGGGCGCAGAAGCTGTTGGAGATCTGCAGCGTCAGAAGCCTTGCCGGCACGCCGGATGCGCAGAGTTCATGGCTGCTGCCCGCATCAAACAGCAATACCTCGCCCGGCCCTGCTTCAACGCCTTGCCGGTCAGTGCTGACGCGGCAGCTGCCGCTCAGTACCACGCACAGTTCCAGTTCCTTATGCAGGTGCATGGGGCGATATACCATGTCAACAATAAACATGGTACAGTCTGCCAGTTTGGAATGAGAGATCAGTTCATATTCATTGTAGGATTCCATTTTTTCCTCGAAAAAGCATCATTGTCGGGCTGCAGACGCATCTTCATCGGTGATAAGCCTGCCCCGTTCCTTCATAATAACAGTAAGCAGAGAAAAAAACAAGAGCCGCTCGGCTCTGAAAACAGGGAGGACGTATGAAAAAAGGCATATGCTGTGCAGGCAATATGATCGTGGATATCACTTACCCGATTGAAACCTGGCCGAAGCAGAACGAATTGACACACATTACAGAAGGCATTACACGCTCCACCGGCGGCTCGGTCTGCAACACCATTTCCGACCTTGCGCGGCTGGATCCCAATCTGCCGCTCGTGGCCTCCGGCTTCGCCGGACATGACGCGGAGGGCGATTTTGTCCTGCAGGAAATGGGCAAATACAAAAACATCGATTGCTCCATGATCAAGCGCAGCGGCGATACGTCGTTTACGGCTGTCATGTCGAACAACCAGACAAAGGAACGCACGTTTTTCCAGTATGCGGGCGGCAACGCCTATTACGGAGAAGACGATATCGACTGGGACAAGCTGAATGTCGATATTTTCCACATTGGCTATATTCTTCTGCTGCCGCATCTGGATGAACCGGACGCGGAATACGGCACAAAGATGGCACGGCTCCTGCACCGGGCGCAGCAGGCAGGCATGAAAACCTCCATCGATGTTGTTTCCGAAGCGGGCGAGCGCTTCGCACGGCTCGTGACCCCAGCGCTTAAATACACCGACTACTGCATCATCAACGAACTGGAGACGCAGCAGACCACGGGTGTCCTGCTGCGCGGAGAAGACGGCGCGCTGCATGTGGAGAATATGAAAGCCGCGCTGCAAAAGCTGCACGAACTGGGCGTAGCAAAGTGGGCCGTTATTCACTGCCCGGAGATTGGCTGCGGCATGGACGAAAACGGCAATTATTATGAATTTGAAAGCCTGAAGCTTCCGAAGGGCTATATCAAGGGCACGGTCGGCGCGGGCGATGCGTTCTGCGCGGGCGTTCTGTACGCAGCGGAAACGGATATGCCGCTGCCGGAGGCACTCAAGCTTGGCGCGTGCAGCGCGGCAGCCTCGCTCAGCGAGGTCAGCGCGTCTGACGGCGTAAAGGCGAAAGACGAAGTCCTGAAGCTGTACGAGTTGTACGGCAAGAAATAAATAAAGAGGGTCATAATCACTATGAAACAGGCAGTTATGTACGGCGGCGGCAACATCGGCCGCGGCTTTATCGGCGCAACGCTCAGCCAGTCCGGGTATGAGGTCACGTTCATCGATGTGGCGGAACCCGTGGTCAAGGCTTTGCAGGAAAAAAAGCAGTACCCCGTCCGCTATGTGTCCAGCGAGGGACATGAGGACGTGATGATTGAGCATGTGACCGCGGTCAACGGCAACGATCAGGAGGCAGCCTCCGAGGCCATCGCCAACTGCGACATCATGGCAACGGCTGTCGGCGCGAGAATCCTCAAATTCATCGTCGGCAACATTGTCGCGGGCCTCAGAAAGCGCTGGGCGCGGGACGACCGTCCGCTCAACATCATCATCTGCGAAAACCTGATGGACGCCAACAAGGTCATGGAGGGCATGCTCAAGGATCTCCTGACCGACGAGGAAAAGAAGCATTTCGATGAAAAGGTCGGCCTGGTCGAAGCGTCGATTGGCCGCATGGTACCGGTGCAGACCGAGGAGATGAAGGACGGCGACCCGATGCGCGTCTGCGTCGAGCACTACGGCTTCCTGCCGGTCGATAAGGCCGCGTTCAAGGGTGAAATCCCGGAAATTACGAACATGGTTCCGTTCGAGCCGTTTGATTTCTACATCAAGCGTAAGCTGTACGTCCACAACATGGGCCACGCGACCTGCGCGTATCTGGGCGGTTACGAGGGCCGCAAATACATCTACCAGTCCATCGATGATCCCGAAATTCTGAACATCGTGCAGAATGCCATGCTCGAGAGCGCGCTGGGACTTTCTAAGAAGTACGGCGTCGAGTTGGAAAGCCTGATGCTGCACATCACCGATCTTCTTGGCCGCTTCCGCAACGCGGCGCTGAAGGACACCTGCAAACGTGTCGGCGGCGACCCGACAAGAAAACTCAGCGCGGCTGACCGTCTGATCGGCTCAAGCCTGCTGTGCCTGGAGCAGGGTGTGAAGCCCGCGTATATCGCCGTCGGCGCAGCCGGTGCGGTCTACCGTTATCTGAACGAGGCGGGCATCGAGCAGTCGAAGGAAGAAGCGGCAAAGGTTCTGAAGGACGTCTCCGGTCTGGAGGCCGACTCGGAACTGGCGGGGATGATTCTCGATATGTACGCCTACTTCCTTGAGGGTGAGCCCGTCTCCGCGCTGCGCCGCGCAGCACAGGCTGCGAAGACCGCGGGCCTCGGCCGGATCATCTGACCGAATCCATAGAACTCACAAAAAGCGCCAGCCGCTCGGGCTGGCGCTTTTCATTTACAGTTCCTGATAGACGGCTCTGGCGCCGCCGATATACTTGGGGCGGGTACGGGCACAGAGGATGTTCGCCTCGCCGATCTTTTTGATCGACAGCCGGACAGGAATCGCAACACGGCGCAGGTGCATGCCAATCAGCGTGCCGCCGATGTCAATGCCTGCATCTGCAACGATCGTCTCGACGAGCACGGGATCCTTGAAATTGGCCCACGCCGTCATGGCGAACGAGCCGCCCGCGTGCAACTGCGGGATGGCGTTGACAATCTCAAAGCCGTGCGCCTCAGCAACATCGCGCTCAACAACAAGCGCGCGGTTGAGGTGCTCGCAGCACTGCACGGCAAGTTCAATGCCGCGCTCCTGCAAAACGGGATAGATGCCCGCGAATGCGGCCTGCGCAGCCTCGAGGCTCGAGCCCTTGCCGATGCGCGCGCCGACCATCTCACTTGACGAGCAGCCGACGACAAAAATCTTGCCGGGCTTCAGCTTCGCAGCATCCAGCAGTTCTGTAACGGCCTGTTTCGCCTGCGCGGTAAGTTCTTCATACATGATTCATTTCACCTTTCCAGAAAGTTTTATGAAGTTCAGGGAGTTTGGAAAGCACCGTGTAGAGCACGACGGACAACATGAGGCCGACCGCCGCCTGCAGCAGGTTGTTGGGGATGGACGCAGCCGCTGCAAGTCCCTGCCCAAGAATCAGTGCCTCATAGCCGAAATAGCCGGCAATCATAACCACCTCAGAAGGCAGTTCGACAAGCGCCAGCTGCCAGAACGGAAGCTTTCTGCCTTTCTTCAGCAGCGGACGAAGCAGCAGTGCGGCCACCAGCGCCACAAGGCCCTTGATGACAAACGTTGCGGGAACGTAATACGCATACCCGGAAATCAGATCTGCAAGCGCGCTGCCAATGCCGGCCGCGAAAAAGCCGTACCACGGGCCGAGCACCAAGCCGGACAGCAGGCACATGCCCTCGCCGATGTTTGTATATCCTGCAACCGTCGGAATCTGCACAAGCATTGTCGCCGCCCAACACAACGCCGCAAACATGGCGCTCAGAACCAGCTGCTGGAGTGTTCTATTTTGCTGTTTCATATTGGAACTCTCCTCTCAGACAAAAAACGATTTTCAGACTACGAAATTCGTTATTCGCCCTTCCAGAACGCCTTATGAATTTCCGGAACCTTGGCCAGCGCAGTGTAGAGAACAACCGACAGGACGATGCCGACGGCAGCCTGTACCAGATTATTGGGGATGGATGCAGCGGCGGCAAGACCCTTGCCGAGAATCAGCGCCTTATAGCCGAAATACCCGGCGACCATGATGACCTCGGACGGCAGCTCGATGAGCGCCAGACGCCAGAACGGGATCTTTTCGCCCTTCTTGAGCATCGGCCGCAGCAGCAGCGCGGCCACCAGCGCCACAAGGCCCTTGATGATAAACGTGCCGGGAACATAATGCGCGTAGCCTGCCAGCAGATCGGCAAGACCGCTGCCGATGCCTGCGGCAAAGAAGCCGTACCACGGGCCGAGCACCAGCCCGGCAAGCAGGCACATCCCCTCGCCGATGTTGGTATACCCGGCAACGGTCGGGAACCGCACCAGCATGGTCGTCACGCAGCACAGCGCGGCAAACATCGCGCTCAGAACCAGCATACGGATGGTTTCGTTTCTCTTTTTCATACCAGAGTACCTCTCTTGTTAAGATACCCTGATTATATCCAATGCTGGTACTATAAAAAGATGCAAAAACAGATATTTTTTTAGGTTCAGATTCAGAACCGCGCCATAATTACGGCGTTTCCCGCGTCGGTTACGGTGTCTGCACCCTCTCCAATGGCGCGGCGCAGGAGCGTGCGCTCGTCCAGACCGCCCTGCCCGTGCAGGACGCGGTACGCGCCCGCGTCGCTGCCGCAGGCAATTTTTGCGCCCAGCGCGGCGGCTTTTTTTACGGCGTTCATCTGATAGGCCAGCAGCGGCGTTAAAACCTCGTCCGGAAAACGGCCGCAGCCGATGAGATTGCCGATCGTCACGAGCGTCGACACCCAGACAGCGCCAGACTCTGCCAGTTGACAAAGCGTCTCATCCGTGAGATACGCGCCGTGCTCGATGGAGTCCACGCCGCCCGCAAGCGCCGCGCGCACGGCCTCGTCGCCGTTGGAGTGGGCCATGACGGAAAAGCCTTCGTCATGCGCGCAGGCGATCATGTCCCGGATCAAGTCCGGCGGCAGAGGCTCGCCGGTCAGCACGCCGTATTGGCTGAAATCCATCAGCCCGGAGATCATGAGCTTGATAAAGTGTGCGCCGCGCGTTTTAGCCTCGCGAACAAGCGCACGGTATTCGGCAAGCCCGTCAAAGCCGCGTCCGATAAAGCCGCCGTAATGTCCGGTTTTATAAATCGGGAAGCCCGGCGACCGGTAGCGTATGCCGTATTCCGGGGCCAGCTTCGCGGCCAGATCGCACGCGCCCCAGCGGTCGCCGCCGTCGCGCAGATAGGAAAACCCCAGCGCCTGATAGTGACCCAGCGTCTGCCGGATCAGTGCCTCCTGCGGCGCCGCTTTATGCCGGGCGATGGCGTCCTTCCAGTTTACGCCGTCCAGCACCATATGAATGTGGCAGTCGACCATTTCCGTTACGTCCTTCCCGGTACGCAGTGCCGCTCGATTGCAAGCGCCGCGCCGTCCTCGTCGCAGGAGGCTGTTACTTCATCGGCAAGCGCCAGAATTTCCGGACACGCGTTCGCCATGGCCACGCCGATCCCGGCCATTTTGATCATGCTCCTGTCGTTCAGCCCATCGCCGATCGCCATCGTTGCCGCCATCGGCAGGCCGAGGTAGGCTGTCAGACTCGCAATGGCCTCGCCCTTGTTGGCGTGCGCGTCGTTGATCTCAATGTTGCAGGGCATGGACGTGCTGACACTCAGCGTGCCGAAGCGCTCTGTGAGGTCTTTGAGCAGCTGTCTGCGCAGCGCATCGTCCGGTGTGAACAGCTGTAATTTCTGAACGCCCCGGTTCTGCTCCCGCAGATAGGCCTTGAGCTCGTCAATCGGCGTGCGCAGCTCACGCACCATGCGCAGGGCGTGCTCGAACGGGATAAACGCGGCGGCGGTTTCCTGCATACTGCGCGTCATCCAGCCCCAGTTGTCCTGATAGCAGTCGTAGATCACGGGGAAGCCGTCGAGATACTCCAGGACCCGCAGTGCCGTTTCCAGCGGGATTTCCGCCGTGCTGACGGCTTTATTCTCACGGATATCATAGACCTGCGCGCCGTTGATGGTAATGGCGTAGTGCAGAAACGGCAGCTTTTGAATGACCTCCGGCATACCGGTAAAGAAGCGGCCCGTGGTCGGCACGATCTCGACGCCTGCCTCTGCCGCGGCATAGAGCGCATCGCGGGTGCGCGGCGTCAGCTCCTTTTGGGAGTTCAGCAGTGTGCCGTCCAGATCAAGCGCCAGTAATTTCACGGAATTCATTGGAAACGCACCTCGATTCCATGCTTTTCACCCCCATGATACCAGAAGCCCGGCAAAAATGCAAGAAGCGCGTGATTTCCGGCGAAGACTGTGATAGAATAGACGCAGAAACCCCTTGCAGGAGGAAATTTATGCTGATATCCGCAGAGCATCTTTCCATCAATTTCGGCAGCCGTCAGCTGCTGGACGATGTGGATTTTTATCTGAACGAGGGCGACAAGACCGGCGTGATCGGCATCAACGGCACCGGAAAGTCGACGTTTTTGAAGGTTCTGGCCGGAAAGCTCCAGCCGGACGGCGGGACGATCGCCCGCAAGCCGAATTTGCAGGTCAGCGTGCTTGCACAGAATCCGGATATGCGAGATGAGCTGACCGTTCTGGAGCAGGTCTTTGCCAGTATGCCGCCGGAATTCCGGCAGCTGAACGAATACGAGGCCAAGCGTATGCTGACGCAGCTCGGTCTTGCGGACACCGACCGGCGGATCGGCACGCTTTCGGGCGGCGAGCGCCGCCGTGCGGCCCTGTGCGCAGCGCTCATCCACCCGGCGGACGTGCTGGTGCTCGACGAGCCGACGAACCATCTGGATACCGAAATGGTGCAGTGGCTGGAGGACTGGCTGAAAAAATTCCGGGGCGGGCTGGTCATGGTCACGCACGACCGGTATTTTTTGGAGCGCGTCGTGAACCACATCACGGAGCTTTCACGCGGGAAGCTCTACCACTACGAGGCCAATTACTCTCGTTATCTTGAGCTGCGGGGGCAGCGCGCGCAGATGGCGGAGGCGTCCGAGCGCAAGCGGCAGTCCATCCTGCGTGTCGAGCGCGAATGGATCCTGCGCGGCTGTCAGGCCCGGAGCACGAAGAGCAAGGAGCGCATTCAGCGCTATGAGGAGCTGAAGGACCAGAAGGCCCCTGAGCGCGACAGCACAGTGCAGCTCTCGGCGGCTTCGAGCCGTCTCGGCAAAAAGATCATCACACTGGAGCACATCTCCAAGGGCTATGACGGGCGGACGATCTTCCGTGATTTTTCCTACGGCCTTCTGCGCAGCGACCGCATCGGCATCGTGGGCCGAAACGGCGCGGGCAAATCGACGCTCCTGCGCGTGCTCGCGGGCGAGCTTCCGCCGGACAGCGGCACGGTCGAGCTGGGCGAGACGGTCAAGATCGGTCATTTTTCGCAGGAGGGCCGGGAGCTGGATCTGAACCAGCGCGTATACGACTTCATTTATAGCGTCGCTGCGCAGGTAAAAACGGACGAGGGCACATTCTCCGCCAAGACCATGCTGGAACGCTTCCTGTTCCCGCCTGATCTGCAGCAGACCACCATCGGTCGTCTGTCCGGCGGCGAACGGCGGAGACTCTATCTGCTGTCCATCCTCATGGCGGCACCCAACGTGCTGCTGCTTGACGAGCCGACGAACGATCTGGACATTACGACGCTTTCCATTCTGGAAGACTATCTGCAAAGCTTCCCCGGCCCCATCATCGCCGTCTCGCATGACCGCTTTTTCCTCGACAAGCTGGCCGATACCATCTTCGAGGTGCACCCGGAGGGCCGCATCGACGTGTTTACCGGCAACTGGTCCGACTGGGCACGCAAGCGGACACCCACAGAGGAAAAGAAGCCCGAAAAGCAGGAAAAACCGATTTCTGAGCGCCCGCGCGAGAAAAAACTGAAATTCTCCTACAACGAGCAGCGTGAATTTGACATGATTGACAGCGTGATTGCCGATCTGGAACAGCAGCTGGCCGCCTGCAAACAGGAGCAGGAGGCCTGCGGCAGCGACTATGTCCGGCTACAGGCTCTGACGGACGAGCAGGAACGGCTGACAGCGGAACTGGATGCGAAGACAGAGCGCTGGGTCTACTTGAACGACCTCAAGGAACGCATCGACGCGCAGCAATAGAAATATTGCACAAATTTTCGCCCGGGTCGTATACGGAACTCAGGCGGCGTGCTATACTATGGATAGAAGGAAACGGAAAACTTTGTGGTTCGGATGAAGACAGAGGAGGCTTCTCTATGAATCTGAAAACAGTCAAAGTTCTGCTGTTCACGTTGTTTTCGCTGGCGCTTGCCAGCCTGATCATCGGCTGCGGCGTATCAAAGCCGGTATATTTCCTGTTCACGGCACTGTTTGCCATTGGATACGCAGCCGTCTATCTGCTGTGTTGGCGCTGCCCCTTCTGCGGCGAACGTCTTGGCCGCAGCGACGGTGAGATTTGCCCGCACTGCGGCAAAAGTCTGCTTGCTCCCCATAGCCATCAGGCCGGCTGATGTACCCAGCGCCGGTGCAGCACTGGAAAAAGAGGCTCCAGCTTCCCGCTACACAGACCAAATTGGCGCAATGCGCACATACGGGGCAACCTCCGTATGTACGCATTGCGCCATTCGTATTGCATTTACAGGCTAGTGGCTCCTCTCACGTTTCTTTCAATCCCAAGACCGCAACAACGATCCCTGCAGCCGCAAGGGCTGCCGCTGCATACAGAAATGCTGTCAGACCATACTGTGCGAGAATCTGCATCGTCATAGAAAACGGACTCAGGTTGATGTGTTCAAATTGAAAGGCCATCGCTCCGCCCAATAAAAGGCTGATACAACGCCTGTCATAAACATGACTGCGCCAATGATCACTTTTTTCATCGTGAAACCTCCGCAAGTTCAGATTTATTGCCAGCATATCACAAAATATGCAGCAGTGCAAAAACAGCCCCAGCGGCGAAAACCGCTGGGGCTGCTGTGTATGGAATGAAAATAGATTAGAACACGCCCTGCTCGTACATGGCCTGAGCAACCTTCTTGAAGCCGGCAATATTGGCGCCTGCAACCAGATCGTAGCCGAGACCGTACTCTTCGGCAGCCTCTGCGGAGACCTTGTGGATGTTCTTCATCATCTTGTGCAGCTGCGCATCGACTTCTTCAGCCGTCCAGACCAGACGCTCGGAGTTCTGGCTCATTTCGAGACCGGAAACGCCGACGCCGCCCGCATTGACAGCCTTGGACGGAGCGACGATCATGTGCTTCTGCGCGCGCAGATAGTTCAGAGCGTCGTTCGTGGTCGGCATGTTGGCGACCTCGATGTAGTACTTGACGCCGGAGGCGGCGATCTTCTCAGCCTCGCCCATGCGAACGTCGTTCTGCATGGCGGACGGCATGTTGACATCGACATCCTTCGCGCCCCAGGCCTTCTGGCCGGCGACGAACTCGCAGCCGAACTTGTCGGCGTACGGCTTGCAGTGCATCGGGTCCTTTGCACGCATCTCAAGGATGAAGTTCAGCTTCTCGTCGGTGTTGACGCCGTCCGGGTCATGAACATAGCCGTCCGGGCCGGAGAAATAAGTAACCTTCGCGCCGAGTTCAGCGGACTTCTTCATGATACCCCATGCAACGTTGCCGTAGCCGGAGATCGCAAGGCGCTTGCCCTCGATGGTGTCGTTCTCGTGCTTCAGGACTTCCTGCAGATAGTAGACAGCGCCGTAGCCGGTTGCTTCCGGACGGATCAGGGAGCCGCCGT
>ENA-UOJL01003225-UOJL01003225.1-human-gut-metagenome-genome-assembly--contig:-P47-NODE-3225-length-11788-cov-4.150857_pt1 | contig 11788 bp, 9 predicted proteins | sample MGYA00242347_ERZ723894 | MGnify/ENA metagenome assembly ERZ723894
CGGGGAGAAAGTGACCATCTCCGGGGACCAGTTCAGATACCTGAACGTTGTACCCCTGATGGCCAGTGTCCGTTATTTTTTTACGGATGGAGATGCTGTCCTGCTACCATATGCCGGTATCGGTATCGGAACCAACTGGGCTGAAATGCGGCTGGAAGTGGGAGACCTGCTGGCTAAAGAAAAAGGCTGGCAGTTCGCTTTTGCCCCTGAAGTCGGAGTAGTGGTACCTTTCTCCGAATCGGTCGGATTGAATGTGGGGGCACAATACCGCTACAGTGTAAAAGCCAGTGGCTTACCCACGCTTCAGGATCTCGGGATTAAAGTCGGGTTATCTTTTAACTGGTAAATAAATGGTTGTCCATAAAGTCAAGTACTTTAATGGACAACCTTTCTTTTTATTCCAGTTTATAGTCCCATTGTTTCAAGGCATAATCCCAATGTTTTTCGACTAATTCGACGGTTCGGGTTTCGTATTTATAAGCGTTTTTCTTGTAACCTTTTTTCTTGTCTAAATAGGCCGCAATGTCTGCTTTGGCGGCTTCAAAACCCGGAATGGCAAGTGTCCGGTAAATCTTTTCGGTCATAGCCAGGGCATCCGCCTCGAAATCTTCGAATTTTATTTCGATCAGATTACCTGCCGGGATCAGCTTTTTATCTTCTTCATATTTCCGATACAAACGGGTATATACTTCGAGGATGTTTTTTTCCAGCTCCTCCGGAGAAATTTTCTGCAATTGCAAAGGGATAATGGTATTCGTGAAAAAACTCCGGGTAGATTCGAATACCGTATAAGGATTCCGCATCAAATAGATAAATTTGGCATTGGGGAACATTTCCAGGATTTCTTTCACCTTGCCGGTATGCGGAGGATTTTTACTGAGAAATTGGCTACCCTGGGTATTCCAGAGAGATTTTGATCAGTTTCAAAAATGTCTCCCTGAACATCCGGTGTTCTTCGGGAGTAGCTGTTTTCATGGTCAGAAACCGATCACAATATTCCAGCATAATCTGAGGCAAAAACCAGAAATCATAATAGGAGCAAGGCATCATATTGGATAAGGCAAACTCTTCCTCCTGAGGCAAGTCGACGTTGAGCTCCATGTTATCGGTAGGGCGTTTGTCCGGCATTAACCAAGCCATCGTTTTCTTAAACATCGGCTGTCCCCACATCATCATATGGGGAAAAACAGTTTGATAGGTCGTCGTATAACCGAAATGTTTATCATGAGCCAATACATTGTGTACAAAGGTGGTACCACTACGCCAGTGCCCTAAAATAAAAACCGGCTCCATGTTGATCGCCTGATTTTTCAGGCGTTTGTCGTATCTCCGGTCCTGTATCGGTTTCAGGCAACTCAATAACCGACAGATGGCTTTGGTCAATTGATATTTCGTTTTATATCCTTTCCCGATCGTTTGTCCTTGTGTGATTCCTTTAAAAGTTTTCCAGTCTGCACCCACCAAAGTATTTACCGGAAGTTTTTGAAATTCTAGTACACCCATTTCGATAAAATATATGCTCTTTTATATCGCCTAACTGATTTATTTATTGAATTATTTTCACCGTAATCCCTTGACGGTCGAGTTCCTTGGCCACTTTTTCGATGGCTGTAAAGTGTTCGCTGCCGATGCCCAGTTTCGAAAGATTGATTTCCGGAATTTCCAATTCCTGCATGTCTTTCCTTTCGACTTTATCGATAATCATACCGACAGCACAGGTATTGTTGGTAATCGGATCGATCAGAATAAAAGCGCCTGTGTTTTTATTTTGGGGATAAGGATCGAAAAATAAAGGTTTACCTGTCGTGAAAATGACACGTGCAATTTCATTCAATTCCAAGGCGTCTGCGGCAGATTGTTCTAAAGTATTCACATTTACTTTATACCGGATTTTATCGATCTTGGCCCGGGTCAGATTCGTAGTATGTTTAATAAAGAATTGTTCTTCCGGATCCATTTTCTTCTCATCCATCCATACCAGCATGGCTTCGAAATTACGGGAAATAATCGGGAGATTGTCCGGATGTACGAGCATTTCTCCCCGGGAGATATCGATTTCGTCTTCGAGGGTCACCGTTATGGCCTGCGGCGGAAAAGCGAAATCCGGTTCTCCGTCGTAAGTGACGATCGATTTGACCCGTGAACGCTTCATAGAAGGCAGTGCGACCACTTCATCTCCTTTACGAATGATACCTGAAGCAACCGTACTGCTGAATCCCCGGAAGTCGAGGTTGGGACGCATGACATATTGTACGGGATAGCGGAGATCTGCAAAGTTTTTATCGCTTCCTATATGTACCGTTTCCAGATATTCCAGTAATGGTTTTCCGGTATACCACGACATATTCTCCGATGCTTCTACGACATTATCTCCTTTTAATGCCGAGAGTGGGATACAGGTAATGTCGGGTATTCCCAGGGGTTCTGCAAACTGACGGTATTCCGTTACGATCCGGTCGAATACCTGCCGGTCGTATCCAACGAGGTCCATTTTATTCACAGCCAGAACAACATGTTTGATTCCCAGCAAGGAAACTAAATAAGTATGCCGGCGTGTTTGGGTGATAACGCCTGAGCGGGCGTCTACCAGAATGATGGCCAGATTGGCCGTCGAACCTCCTGTAATCATGTTACGGGTATACTGTTCGTGTCCCGGAGTGTCGGCAATGATGAATTTCCGCTTGTTCGTAGAAAAATAACGATAAGCCACGTCTATCGTTATACCTTGTTCACGTTCAGCCTTCAGGCCGTCGAGTAGGAGGGCATAATCGATATCGTCTCCTGCATTACCGTAACGTTTGGTATCTCTTTCGAGGGCATCCAGCTGATCTTCGTATAATTTTTTACTATCGAAAAGCAAACGACCGATCAGGGTCGATTTGCCATCATCTACCGATCCGGCTGTCAATAATCTCAACAGATCTTTCTTTTCGTCCTGATCCAGGAACTCTTTTATATTTAGTTTCTCCATGATTTTAATCTTTATCGCTTTTCGCCTTAAAAGTATCCCTCTCTTTTCTTTTGTTCCATACTGGCATCCTGGTCGAAATCGATTACCCGGGTGGTCCGTTCGGATTTGGTGGTGGTCATCATTTCTTCTACGATTTTTTCAATCGTGTCGGCTTCCGATTCGACAGCTCCGGTCAATGGCCAGCATCCTAAGGTACGGAAACGTACTTTCCGCATCCGGATCTTATCCCGGTATTGTTCCGGCAAGCGGCCGTCGTCGGGCATAATCAGGTTTCCGTCGATTTCGACGATGGGACGTTCTTTGGCAAAATACAAAGGTACGATAGGAATATTTTCCATGCGGATATATTGCCAGATATCCAATTCCGTCCAATTAGACAGCGGGAATACCCGGATCGATTCGCCTTTATGAACCCGGGCATTGTATAAATTCCATAATTCAGGACGCTGATTTTTAGGATCCCATTGATGAAATTTATCCCGGAAGGAATAAATACGTTCTTTGGCCCGTGATTTCTCTTCATCGCGGCGTGCACCACCGAAAGCGGCATCGAACTTGTATTTACTGAGCGCCTGCAATAAAGCCTGGGTCTTCATCAGATCGGTGTGTACTTTACTACCGTGTGTGAAAGGACCTACCCCTTCCTGGAAACCTTTCATATTGGATTCGACGATCAGGTCCCAGTTGTTTTCCCGGGCATATTTATCGCGAAATTCGATCATTTCTTTGAATTTCCACTTCGAATCGATATGCATCAAGGGGAAAGGTACTTTCCCCGGATAAAAAGCTTTTTCAGCTAAACGGACCATGACGGAAGAGTCTTTACCGATAGAATAGAGCATAACCGGATTTTCAAACTCAGCGACAACCTCACGGATAATATGGATAGACTCGGCTTCCAGTTCTTTCAAATGACTTAATTTATATTCTGACATTGTTTTATGTGCTAATGCTAATAGGCGGATTTACTCCAGCCGTTGGCAAAGTTTATTCATTTTGCAAAAATAGTCGTATCCTGATTCAAAAGCATCAGTATTTTTACCGAAATTCATTTCCGGTTATTTTCGGAGAAACGGCTTCCAATAAAATTTTCACCGAATCGGCTAAGGATTGCCGTGAGGTGTCGATCGAAATAAACGGATGTTCCGGGGCTTCGAAAGGCGATGAAATACCGGTGAATTCCTTGATTTCACCCCGACGGGCCTTGGCATACAAACCTTTGACATCCCGTCGCTCACATTCTTCGATGGGCGTACTGACATATACTTCCAGAAAATCATCCTCACCGATAATTTCAGAAGCCATCCGGCGGATAGCATGGGTAGGACTGATAAAAGCAGCGATGGTCACGATACCGCAATCGACGAATAATTTGGAAACTTCTGCTATGCGACGAATATTTTCCGTTCGGTCGGCTTCCGAAAAACCCAGGTTATTATTGATGCCACTGCGGATATTGTCTCCATCCAGGATACGGCAGAGTATACCTTGTTTATATAATTCCCTTTCCAGGGCAATGGCTAATGTGCTTTTACCGGAACCGGACAATCCGGTAAACCAGATCATAATGCCTTTTTGTTTCAATAAAGCTTCGCGGTCTTTCCGCTGTAACATTTTTTCAAAAATCGGATAAATATTTTCTGCCATATAAACTTAGTTACTGATTTACACCACAATTTCAGTATTTCATATTTCCTGTTTGTTTTATTTTACAATAAACCAGGGATTTAATAAATCTTCTTTGTTGTAGGCCAAGGGAGTGCACCCATCCTGGTGATATAATTCTTTCCCGGCAGCCTTTGCGATAGCATGACCTGCAGCGGTATCCCATTCCATGGTCGGAGCAAAACGGGGGTAAATGTCAGCAGTTCCTTCTGCTACCAGGCATATTTTAATCGAACTACCGATAGAAGTCAGTTTGACTTCTCCGTGTTCTTTTTTTAATTCATCGATAAAATTCTCTGTATCGGAACTCATGTGCGATCTTGAAGCCACAACGGTATAAACCGGATCTTCGCGGTCCAGAGGCAGACGCCGGGCTTGATTTTCCAGTGCGTCGAAATCCATATCCGGGGAATATTCCGGATGATCGGCCCGATAAGCTCCGTTTCGGATCGTTCCGTAGTACAGGATTTTTTTTACCGGAATATAAATTACCCCTAAGGCAGGACGTCCGCCGTAAACGAGAGCTATATTGACAGTGAACTCGCCGTTCCGTTTGATAAATTCTTTTGTACCGTCCAAAGGGTCGACGATCCATACCGTTTGCCATTGTTTACGAATAGCATAGGCTGTGGCCTTGTTTTCTTCGCTGATAACCGGATAAGGCGTATTTTTCAACTGTTTCAGGATAATCTCGTTGGATACCCGGTCGGCAATAGTCAGCGGAGAATGATCCGCTTTGTGTTCGATTTCGAAATCCGAAGCCGGATCGTCGTATATGTCTAATATAGCCTTACCAGCTTGCAATGCTGCTGTTATAGCCGTCTGTAGTAATGAATTCATAGTATTTTCTGCATGCCTGGCAAAGGTATCAAATTTTTTTATATTTGCAGTATTTGCCGGATATTATCTGGTCCGGCCGTTCCGTCCCGTTTCGGGAATCGTTATTTTAATTTTTCCTGTCTATTCTTTATTTCCCGGTTATGGTATTTCAACAAGAAATAGTTATCTTTGTGTGCTTTTGATCACGTGAAAATAAATTATTATATTAAAGCATGACTATAGTTTTCTATCAGAAAGACGCCACGGTATATGCCGTACAGTATCAGACGTCTGAAAATTCTCTTGATGTCAGTAAATTAGAATGGTTGTTCAGTGGTGCGCACAAAATACAAGGTGATGCCCTGAAAGGTTATTTTATCGGTCCTCGCAAGGAAATGATTACGCCGTGGAGTACGAATGCAGTCGAGATTACGCAGAATATGGGGATCGGGGGGATTCTCCGGATAGAGGAATTTACACAGACGGCTTGTGACAATATACCTTACGACCCGATGTTGCAGGCATTTTATAAAGGTTTGGACCAACATATCTTTACAATCGATAAACAACCGGATCCGATCATTTACATCGATGATATTCGTGCCTATAATGTGAAGGAAGGATTGGCTTTGAATCCCGATGAAATTGCTTATCTGGAAGGATTGGCTGAAAAATTAGGACGGAAATTGACCGATTCCGAAGTATTCGGTTTTTCGCAGGTCAATTCGGAACACTGCAGTCATAAATTTTTTAACGGTACATTATTTATCGACGGAGAAGAGAAAGAAAGTACACTCTTTAAACTGATTAAGAAAACTTCTCAGGAAAATCCGAATCGGATTGTTTCCGCTTATAAAGACAATTGTGCGTTTATCGATGGGCCGCAGGCGGTGCAATTCGCTCCGCATACCCATGATAAGCCGGATGTTTATGAGACGAGAGAAATAGATACGGTCATTTCGCTGAAAGCCGAAACGCACAATTTCCCGACAACCGTAGAGCCCTTCAATGGAGCGGCAACAGGTAGCGGTGGAGAAATTCGTGACCGTATTGCCGGAGGGCAAGCAGCCCTTCCGTTGGCCGGTACAGCTGTGTATATGACCTCTTATCCCCGTTTGGATGCTTCCCGGATTTGGGAACAGCATATCGATCCCAGAAAATGGCTTTACCAGACTCCGGAGGATATTTTGATCAAAGCTTCCAATGGTGCTTCTGATTTTGGAAATAAGTTCGGTCAGCCGTTGATCTGTGGCTCCTTATTGACTTTCGAACACGAAGAAGACGGACGTACCTATGGGTATGATAAAGTGATTATGCAGGCCGGTGGTGTGGGCTTCGGTAATCGTCAGCAAGCCATGAAGAAAACACCTGGAGTAGGAGATAAAGTGGTGTTGTTGGGAGGTGACAATTATCGGATCGGTATGGGAGGTGGTGCCGTTTCTTCTGTCGATACCGGGGTTTATGCCGGGGCTATCGAGTTGAACGCGGTACAACGGTCTAATCCTGAAATGCAGAAACGGGTTTGTAATGCGATCCGGGCAATGGCCGAGAGCGAAGTGAATCCGATTGTTTCTATCCACGATCACGGTGCCGGAGGACATTTGAATTGTTTATCCGAGCTGGTGGAAGAAACCGGAGGTAAAATACATATGGAAAATCTTCCTGTCGGCGATCCGACCTTATCTGCAAAAGAAATCGTGGGGAATGAATCACAGGAACGGATGGGATTGGTGATGAAGGAGAAGGATGTGGCCGAACTGAAACGTATCGCAGACCGTGAACGGGCTCCGATGTACGTCATCGGTGAAACCACCGGAGATATGAAGTTTACTTTTGAGAATGCAAAAACTCATGAGACTCCGATCGATCTGGAACTGAAAGATATGTTCGGTAATCCTCCTAAGACGATTATGGAGGATAAGACCGTTAAAGAAAAATATGCCGATCTGGAATACTCCGCCGATAAATTGGAAGAATATTTGGAGCAAGTGTTACAAATAGAGGCGGTTGCTTCTAAGGATTGGTTGACGAATAAGGTAGACCGTTCAGTATCGGGCCGTATCGTGCGTCAGCAGTGTGTCGGTCCTTTGCATTTGCCTTTGAGCGATGTTGCTGCCGTCTCTTTGGATTATAGCGGACACCGTGGGATAGCAACCTCCATCGGACATGCTCCTGTAGCTGCAATGGCCGATGCTCCTGCGGGTTCACGTTTGGCTATTGCCGAAGCACTGACTAATCTGGTATGGGCGCCGATCGAACAGGGATTGAAAGGAATCTCACTTTCTGCCAACTGGATGTGGCCCTGCCGCAATGAAGGAGAAGATGCCCGGTTGTATCAGGCGGTACAGGCTGCCAGCGACTTTGCTATCGAGTTGGGAGTGAACATTCCTACCGGGAAAGACTCACTTTCTATGACCCAGAAATATGGGGACAAAAAAGTGTATGCTCCGGGAACGGTTATCATTTCTACTGTCGGCGAAGTAACCGATTTCCGTAAAATTGTCATTCCTGTATTGAAAAATGATCCGGCTACCGAGATCGTCTATGTCGATTTCTCATTCGATAAATTGAAATTGGGTGGTTCCAGCTTTGCCCAGATTCTGAATAAAGTGGGCAAAGAAGTGCCCGACATTAGGGATAGCGAGTATTTTGCCCGTGCATTTACAGCTATTCAGCAATTGGTGGATGAAGGTATCGTTTTGGCCGGACATGATATTTCTGCCGGAGGTATGGTAACGGCACTGCTCGAAATGTGTTTTGCAGATAATCGTTTGGGTTTGGATATCGATTTTTCATTCCTGGCTGAAAAAGATATGATTAAGATCTTATTCGCTGAAAATCCCGGCGTGCTGATTCAGATAGCGGATAAGGATGCTAAAAAGGTTTCCGCTCTGATGGATAAAGCCGGTGTTGCTTACGCTTTCTTAGGAAAGCCGGGTAAGGCCGGATTACTGAACATCAAGAAGGATGCGGATAGCTGGTCGTTGGATATCCCTTCTTTACGTGATCTTTGGTTTAAGACTTCTTATTTACTCGACCGGCGTCAGAGTGGCGAAGAGAAGGCATTGGAGAGATACAAGAGCTATAAACACAATGAGTTGAAATATAAATTCCCACAAGGTTTTACCGGCAAATTGGCTGATTTGGGCTTGCAGTTGAACCGTACTGCTAAATCGGGTATCCGGGCTGCTGTGATCCGGGAGAAAGGGTGCCAGTGTGAGCGTGAAACGGCCTGGGCTTTGCATTTGGCCGGTTTTGACGTGAAGGATGTACACATGACCGATTTGATCAGCGGACGTGAAACTCTCGAAGAGGTAAATATGATTGTCTTTGTCGGAGGATTCTCGAATTCTGACGTGTTGGGTTCTGCCAAGGGGTGGGCCGGCGCTTTCAAATTCAATGAAAAAGCACGACAGGCTTTGGAGAATTTCTATAAACGCGAAGACACCTTGAGTTTGGGTATTTGTAACGGATGCCAGTTGGCTGTTGAACTGGGACTTATTTATCCCGAGCATGCTGAAATGCCTAAGATGTTGCATAATGACTCCCATAAGTTTGAATCCGGTTTTGTCAATGTAACGATTCAGCCGAATCATTCTGTAATGTTAAAGTCTTTGGCAGGTAGTCGGTTAGGTATCTGGATCGCTCATGGAGAAGGTAAATTCAGTTTGCCTTATGCCGAGAGTGAATACCATATTCCGATCAAATACAGTTACGATGCCTATCCGGGCAATCCGAACGGTTCACCGTTCGCTACAGCGGCGATCTGTAGTAAAGATGGCCGTCACCTGGCGATGATGCCTCACTTGGAACGGTCTATCTATCCATGGAATTGGGCATATTATGCTGAAGGACGCAGTGAGGATGAAGTGAGTCCGTGGATCGAGGCTTTTGTCAATGCCCGGAAATGGATAGAGGAAAAAGTGAAGGCATAAGCTGAATGTAGTAAGATCGTGTTCATAAACGACGAAGATTATATCGATTTATAACAGGAAGGTTCGATCGCCTTCCTGTTTTTTTTACTTGGACGAGATGTCGGAAAAAAGGTGATGGATAAAGAGTACCGAATTATGAAAACGATCTACAGATATGCAGCAGGACCGGGAGAGGAGATTCGGGAAACAGTGCGGTAAACTGATTTGTATGAATACTACAAAATGGTAAATGCCTTCCTGGGGGATGTGATTATCGAAAAAGCTTTTCAAAAAGAAGGGAACTTTGGAGGGGAGAGGTTATACATGTCGGATCACTCGCTATTATCGGCAGTCTGGAAAATGAACGTATTCAGATCAGATAAGGAAGAAGTATCAACGGTTGCAAGAGTTGGCCTTGGTCAGTCTGATCGTTGTCACTCTTGTAACCGTTGAATTTTTAAATTTACATTGTCGTTCCGATAATCCCCTTTTTAGATTGTTCGATAAAATCTACCAGGTAAGTGATTTCCGGACTGAGAGGAATAATATCTTTGATTCTTCGCAGGGCATTTTCCAGACTGGTACCGCATTGATAAATTTGCCGGTAACATTTAGCTATATTATCGATCACATTTTCGGTGAGATGGCCTTCTTTAGCCAGGATCAAAGCATTGATTCCATAGTAACTGATCGGATTGTGGGCCGCCACGATATAAGGCGGAACATCTTTGTTGGCGCGGCAGCCGTCACGCAATAGTGCCCAGCTTCCGATACGGCAACCGTGTTTGACGATCACTTCACTACCTAAAATCGCCTTGTCGTCGATAATACAGTTTCCTGCTGTTTTGGCACCGTTTCACAATACACAATGGCTGCCTAAATGGGTGTCGTGTGCCAGATGTACGCCTTCCAGCAGAAAGTTACCGTCTCCGATTATCGTACAATCGGTTGTGTTCGTGCCCCGGTTAAGGATCACTTTCTCCCGTATGGTATTGTGATTACCGATTTTCAGGAGGGTATCCTCACCCTTGAATTTAAAATCCTGAGGAGTAGCACCGATGATGGCACCCTGATAGATGATATTATCCGTTCCCATACGGGTGCCACTGAGAATACTGGCATAAGGCATGATCGTACAATTGTCTCCGATTTCGACATTCTTGTCGATATAGGCAAAAGGATGAATGGTAACATTCGCTCCGATCCGGGCTTCTTTATCTACATACGCTAAAGGACTGATCATATTTTTTGTTTTTAAGGTTAGTGTCGTTATTTAGTGCCTCCACCCAATGCATGGTATAGGTTTACTACGGCCTGCAAACGCTGGAACTCATCGGAAATTCCGGACAACTGAGCGTTTAACAGCGATTGTTGTGCTGTCAGTACTTCCAGGTAATTCGTATTAGAGGTACCTAAAGTTAGTAATTCCTGTGTATACTCCACCGATTTTTCCAATGAATTTATTTGTTTCACCCGTTGTATCCGTTTATCTTCAGCCGATTGATACAGACTCAGTGCATCGCTGACATCGGCGCCTGCATTCAATATCGCTTGTTCGAAACTTAACATCGCCTCTGCTTGCTGGGCTTTGGCAATCTTTAAGCGGGCAATATTCGCACCCCGGTAAAATAAAGGTTGGGTCAGTGAACCGATAGCCGAGGCAATCATTTTTCCGGGATTGATGATCGTGTTCCCGGCTTGATTGGTCCATCCATAAGTCCCGCTGATGGAGATCGACGGATAGAAAGCAGCACGTGCTTCGTTGGCATTATAATATGTTCCTGCTAATGCCATTTCTGCCGCTTTGACGTCCGGACGGTTGGATAACAATTGTACCGGGACGCCGGTATGCAGTATTGTCGGGAGTTGTTGGTCCTCCAGCTTGCCGCGTTCGATTTTCTGAGGAGCTTGTCGCAACAGTAAGGATAAGGCATTCTCGGTTTCCCGGATCTGATTTTTCAGGTCGGAGATAGAAGCCAGCACCATATAATAATTGGCTTCGCTTTGTACAACTCCTGCTTCATTGACCATCGCCGCCTCTTTCATCGCTTTCATGGTCTCGACATTTTCTCCCCATAATACGGCAGTTTCTTCTGTGATCTGCAACTGCTTGTCGAGCATCAGTAAGGTGTAATAATAATTGGCTATTGCAGCGACAACCTGGGTTTGCACAGCTTGTCGATAGGCTTCACTCCGTAATAAGGCTGCTTTCGCCGCCCGTTTTGTATTTAGAATCTTTCCGAAAAGATCCAATTCCCAACTTGCTGAAACGGGCAGGGACCAGCTCCAACTGCCTTTCATCCGGTCGAAACTACTCACTCCGCCTTGGGGGGCAAGGGTAAGAGAAGGAAGGTAGGATAAACGCGAAGTCATCAGGCTGGCTTGAGCTTCTTTTACCTGCAACATAGCGGTTTGCAAG
>ENA-UOJL01003226-UOJL01003226.1-human-gut-metagenome-genome-assembly--contig:-P47-NODE-3226-length-11780-cov-4.359829_pt1 | contig 11780 bp, 10 predicted proteins | sample MGYA00242347_ERZ723894 | MGnify/ENA metagenome assembly ERZ723894
CCTGCGCCCACTCGGCATACGGATTTTTTCCCTCCGCGATCCTCCCCCGTTCATCCAGCCATAAAGTGCCTTGCGTCCAGATCGTATAGGGAAACTTCTTCCCGGGATTGGCTTTTTCAAACGCCGTTCGATCCGCCTCGTTATAAGAAAGGAACAAAAGCACGCGGTCTTTCTTTTGGAGATACCCGCCGAAGTCCAGAATGTGCTGATATATCACCGTCTCCCCGTCGCCGCTCTCCGCAATCTCAATCCTGTCTCCCGCGTTCAGGCCGCCCTTCCAAACCTCCTCAACACGAAAAGCGATCCACAGCGCGTTTTCCCCTGTTTCTCCATCCGCTACAATAGCGTCCTCCGGATAATTGTATTTCACTGTCTTGGTTTTTTCCACCGTTCCGACTACGATGGCAACCGTCTGTTGCTTGATTTGCGGTAAGGTCTGTAATATTACACAATTTTTAATTACGTTCGGTTCTGCAGGCTTGCCGGGCGCGAGCCGCGGCACGCCTGCAAACGCGGCAGCCGCCACAAGCGCTAAGCCCGCCGCGAGCGCGGCCCATTTCCTCCAGAGCTTGCGGCCGGACGGACGTGCCGCTGCGGGTTCATCCTGCATATACTCCTCGATGTATTTTGTCTCCACGGCACCCAGCGCGTCAAGCAATTTTTCGCTTTTTTTCATATCCAGATCCCCCTTTCGATCAAACAGGCTTTCAGCTTATTCCGCATACGGGAAAGGCGGATATTTACAGCGTTTTTGCTCATCGCGCAGGCTGCGGCGATGGCATCCAGCTCTTCCAGCCCGTAATACCGACGCAGGAAGATGCGGCGGTCTTTGGCGGAAAGCCGTGCCAAAAAGTCGTTGATCGCTTCTGTCAACTCGCCTTGGGACGGATCGAGTCCGCCGTTGCCGGCAATACAGCCATCCAACTCCTCCAGCGCCACGTCATACCCGCTGCCGCCCCGCCGCAAAGCGGTACTGTAGCGTATGCGGTCGATCGCACCCCGCCGCACCAGCATGCAAGCGTAAGAAAGCAGCGATTCCGGCTTTTTCGGCGGGATGGACTCCCAGATTTCCAGCAGTGCGTCATTCACGCACTCCTCCGCGTCCTGCTCGGAACACAAAAGCCGCCGAGCAAGGCCGCGCAGCCGTTTGCCGTAAGCCTTATCCACCTCGTCCAGCGCCCACTCGCTCCGCGTCCAGAGCAAGTCGATGATCTCCTTATCCAACGCCGTTCCCCCTTCCCCCCGAAAGAACACGTGTGCTTCCCTCTGTTTAATCGAAAAAAAAGCCCAAAACTTTCATAAACTTTTTTAGAAAAGTCGGCTGCCTGCGAAATGCAAACAGCCGGCTTTTTCTTCGCTTCCGGACACATACGCACCGCTCACAGCAGCTTATACAGCAGTGCGGCATCGTTCTTGGCCACCGTTTCCTGAACCGAAACTACCTCCGCTTTGACTTCGCGCGCGCCGAGCGTGATCGCGATCACATCGCCGACCTTGATATCATAGGACGCGCGGGCAGCCTTGCCGTTGACCAGCACGCGGCCGGCGTCGCACGCTTCGTTGGCTACCGTGCGGCGCTTGATCAGCCGCGACACCTTTAAATACTTGTCCAAACGCATAAAGCATCGTCCTTTCACCGAAAGTGTGGTCTGCCGCATTGCAAAAAGCCGCCCGGCAGGCGGGCGGCTTTTATCGGCAAAGAGCAATTATTTCGCAACGGCATCCTTAAAAGCTTTGCCAGCCTTGAATACCGGCTGCTTGGAAGCGGGGATCGTGATCGCTTCTTTGGTGCGGGGGTTACGGCCGGTTCTGGCTTCACGGGCGCGCACTTCAAAAGTACCGAAGCCAACCAGCTGGACTTTGTCGCCGCCGGCGACAGCTTCCGTCACGGATTCCAGAACGGCGGAAACCGCTTTTTCGGCATCCTTTTTGGTCAGACCGGATTTCTCAACAACAGCGGCAATCAGTTCAACTTTGTTCATCTTATTATACCTCCAAAGATTTTATACACCAGCGCGATTTAATCCACGCGTGGATACACATTCAGCAGGATTTCTCCTGCGCCTTGGCTTCCCGCCATAATTCGTCCAGCTGCTCGATCGAAGCGGCGGTCATATCCAGCTGCCGCTCCTGCGCCAGCTGCTCCACCACGGCAAAACGCCGGATGAACTTTTCCGTCGCGCCGGTCAGCGCCTGTTCGGCATCCGCTTTCAAAAAGCGGGACACATTGACGGCCGAAAACAGCAGATCGCCCAATTCTTCCTCAACTGCCGCGGGGTTTTCCTGTGCCATCGCCTCTTCCAGCTCGTCAACCTCGCTGTGCAGCGCTTCCATCGCACCGGACACCTCCGGCCAGTCGAAGCCCGCACGCGCTGCGCGGTTTTGCACCTTGGCGGCCCGCATCAGCGCCGGCAGCGACCGCGGCACCGCGCGCAGCAGATCGGTTTGGGTTTTTCCGCCCTTGGTCGCGCGCTTGATCGCATCCCAATTTTGCAGCACCTGCCCGGCGTCCTTGGCAACCACGTCGCCGAACACGTGCGGGTGGCGCACCAGCAGCTTGCGGCAGATCCCGTCCGTCACATCGGAAAACGTAAAGCCGCCGTGTTCTTCCTCCATACAGGCGTGAAAGACCACCTGCAGCAGTACGTCGCCCAGCTCTTCCTGAAGCCCCGCCGGATCGTCGTTATCAATCGCTTCGATCGCCTCGTGCGTTTCCTCCAGAAATTCGGAACGGATGCTTTTGTGCGTCTGTTCCCGATCCCATGGGCAGCCTTCCGGCGACCGCAGCAGCCGCAAGATCGCCAACAGATCCTCCATCGTATAGACTTCTTTGTTTGGATAGGAAATCGACATCCGGCTGATCCGTCCTTCTTCGGAAATTGCGCCGCTTCCGGCACGAGCCGACAGCCGGAAAGTCCGGCGCTGGGCGGCTCACCATAGGGAGTATTCACACGAACACTCTTATATTACCCTATCCAATCGTGTTTTTCAAGTATCTTCGCAATTTTTTCTCCCTTTGGAAGCATAAAAATATCGTCTTTTGTCAGTATTTTTAACACAAGCAGGCAAATTCCGTATACAATTCCGGCCAAACCGACCGCCAACACGGTCGCAAGCCGCGGTGAAATCACCCGCGCAAGCAGGCCGTTGGACGCCCAGGCCGCCGCGCCGCAAAGGAGAGCCGCGATCAGCGGCTTTCCCATCGTCTTCCATACCGGCAACCTCAGCTGCAGCAGCCGGTGCAGCGACAGCAGGCCGGCAATCACCATCACCGCGTAGCAAGCCGCCGTGCTGTACACGGAGCCCATCACATTCCACTCCGGACGTGTCACCAGCACCACATTCAGTATCAACTTGACAACGCCGCCCAACACGATGATTTTCGCGGGAATATCCGCCCTTCCCACCGCTTGGAAAATGGAATTCACCGGTGCGGTCAGGCACACGAAAATCGTCGCGATGCCCAACACCTGCAACATTGGCCCGACAATCTCGGACACATGCTTCTGCCCGTACACGAGAAACATCAGCGGCTCCGCCAGCACCGACAGCCCGATCCCGGCAGGCAGCGCCACCAGCAGCGTAATACGCAGCACCGATTCCACAGTGGCTTTCAGCTGCTGCCGGTTTTGCATCGCCCATGCGGACGTGATGACCGGCAGCGCACTGATACCGAAAGTCAGCGTGATAGTCGGCACCAGATTGACATAGGTCATCGCCGTGCTGCGGCTGCCCACCAGCCAAGCCAGCACATCCCGCGTTCCGTCCGCCGCCAGCTGGGCAGCATACATCTGTTCCACCTCGCCGCCGTGCCGCTCCAGCACCAGCTTGAGACAGCGCTGCAGCGACGCCACGTCGATGAGATTGGTCAACTGCGTTGCGAGCGCCGCCAGCGCCACCGGAAACGCTATCACCAGCAGCGACCGCAGTGCCCGCCGTCCGGTGATCGGCGGCGGCGAGACCGCCAATTCCTGCACCGTCAGCTCGCTGCCCCGACGGGCATAGCGCAACATCAGGTACAGCATAGAGGCAAATGATCCGAGCGTCACGCCCGCCATGGCGCCCGCCGCCATATACGGCAGGCTCAGCTCACGCGCATGCGCCGCGGACGCGGCGACCGCGCCGAACACCGGCTCGCCCTGCGCATAGCAGCGCTGTCCCCACCACATTGCCGCCACGGCCAGCCCCAGACCGAGCAGCAGCTTTCCCAGTGCCTCCAGCACTTGGGAACAGGCCGTCGGCACCATATTGCGCAGCCCCTCGTACAGTCCGCGGTTCACCGCGGCCATACAGCAAAAAAACACCGACGGCGCCATGACCAACATGGACAGGAAGCTGCCCGGCATCCCCACATACGCTGGATAAAAGAAGGCCGCCGCCAGCATAACCGCCAGCCCCAGCGTGCCGGTCACCAAAAAAATCCGGCGCGCCATGCGGTAAATCACCTGTACATCCGCGAACCGGTGCAGCGTAACCGCCTCCGCCACCAGCCGCGACACGGCAACCGGCAGTCCCGCCACCGCCACCGTATACACCGGCAGATACACCTCATACGCGGTCGAAAAATAGCCATAGCCGGTCATACCCGCCAGCAGCGGATGCTGCAGCGGTATTTTGAACAGTGCGCCAATGAGCTTCACCAACACGGCAGCACTCGACAGAATCAGCGCGCCGTGCAAAAAGCTCTGTCGTTTTGCCCTTGCCAAAAGCGTCAGCCCTTTCCGGTCATTTGCTTGCGAATCCGGCCGCATTCCCAGCGAACACGCGCCATATCCAACAGCGGGTATTCCCCTGCGCGGTACAGCACCTGCCCATCCACCATCGTCAGCTCCACCGCACGGCCGGAGGCGGCGTACACGACCGCCGACAGCGGATCGTCGCACGGCGCAATGCCGGCGTCCGCCGCGTCCAGCATCACCAGATCGGCGCGATAGCCCGGCACGATGTCACCGCAATTTTGCCGTCCCTGCGCCAACGCACCGGCACGCGTCGCCATATACAGTACCTCCTGCGCCGGCAGGGCGCACGGGTTGCCGGAAATTCCCTTGGCCAGCAGCGATGCCATGCGCAGCTCTTCGAGCATATCCAGCGTGTTGTTGTTCGCGGCGGAATCGGTTCCGATCGCAACCGCGATCCCCTTGCGCCGCCATTTGGTTGTCTGTGCGATGCCGCTTGCCAGCTTGAGGTTGCTTTTCGGGCAATGCGCCAGCGTCACGGTTTTATGCTCCGCCAACAGATCCATGTCGCTTTCGGTCAGCCACACGCCGTGCGCAAGCGTAACCGGCTGCTCCAGTATGCCGGTCTACCGCAGCAGCGCCGCCGGCGTCATGCCGTGACGGCCGACGCACTCCCACTGCTCCCGCCGCGTCTCGGACAGATGCATTTGCATCCGCGCGCCGTAGGCGGCAGCCAGCTCAGTCGCGTCCCGCAGCAGACCGGGATGGGTGGTATATTCGGAATGTGGCGCAACGTCGATCGCGACCCGTCCGTCGCCCGCTCCGTGAACCTGTGCCAGCAGCCGGGTCAGCTCTGCCTGCACCGGCAGATCACGCAGCCGCTTTTCGCTGTCCGTACAGCTGAAGCTCACGCCCAGATTCGCCTTGATCCCGCTTTCCGTAACCGCCTGCGCGACTCGCTCGGTGAAATAGTACATATCCGAAAACGACGTCGTGCCGCCCGCCAGCATCTCCGCGATGCCCAGCAGCGTTCCCCAGTATACGTCCTCTCCGCTCATGCGGGCTTCCAGCGGAAAAATGCGGTCGTGCAGCCAGCTGTGCAACGACATATCGTCGCCGCAGCCGCGCAGCAGCGTCATGGCGGCATGCGTGTGGCTGTTGACAAAGCCGGGCAGCAACAGTTTGCCGCGGCCGTCCACCGTTTCGCCCCAGTCGCCCTCCGGCCGCCGGTCGCTGACTGCGGCGATGTGTTCGGCCTCCACCGCCACAAAGCGGTGCTCCGCGGCGGTTCCGTCCGCACGCAGCACGGTAATGTTTTCAAAGAGCATCTGCATCCGTCCCTTCGGTCAGATTTCCTGCACGATGGCCGTTATCAGCTCGCCAAACGACGCGGCGACCGTGGCGGCGGTCGCCGTCACCTCCTCGTCGCTGACCGTGGCTTCCGGCAGCATTCCCGCCGCCAGATTGGTGATACAGGAAATGCCCAGCACCTCCATGCCGCACTGCGCGGCGGCAATCACCTCCGGCACCGTCGACATACCGACCGCGTCGCCGCCCAGCAAGCGGATTGCCCGAATCTCCGCCGGCGTTTCAAACTGCGGCCCGGCCATAAAGAAATATACGCCGCTGTGCAGCAAAATATCCAACCTTTTCGCACAATTCTGCGCGACCGTCTGCAAACGCGGCGTATACGCGCGGGAGAGATCAAAAAAACGGCTGCCGAACACCGGCGGGATGCGCCCGCGCGACGGGCTGTCCAGCGTGAATTTCATATGATCGGTGATCAGCATGAAGTCGCCCGGACGAAAAGCCGGGTTGACGCCGCCCGCCGCGTTGGTGAGAAGCAGCGACCGCACGCCAAGCAGCGACAGCACCCGCACATAGTAAGCGGCGGTCTCCATGTCGTAGCCCTCATAGCAGTGAAAACGTCCGGACAGCACCGCGACTGCTCGCCCCTGTAAACGGCCGAGCACCAGCACGCCGGCGTGTGAGGCCACGGTAGCGCGCGGAAAGCCCGGAATCTCCGCATAGGGCAGCCGTACCGCATCCTCCACCCGCTCCGCGAGATAACCCAATCCCGAACCAAGCACCAGCGCTATCTCCGGCTGCACCGGCATTCGCTCCCGGATATAGGCCGCGCTGCGTTCATACGTTTCAAGCAAAAAATTTTCCAACGGATATTCCTCCTTATTCTCTTCGGAAAAGAAAAACGACAGGCAGCGTCCGGAGGTCTGCCGGTCTGCCTATCGCCCTCAATGAAACTCTGTCGTGTCTATTCCGCGTCCAGTTTATTGCCGCAGCGCTTGCAGTACGCCGCGTCCTCCGGATTGACCGCACTGCACTTCTTACAGCGGATGATGTTCTTATAATCGTCGATCTGGGTGCGCACTTTCGCCAGCCGCGCCATCAGCTCATCCGCCTTGGCGATGCAGCCCTCCACGAGCGCCGTCACATCCTCGCCCGCTTTTTGGCCGTCATACACCAGACGTCCCAGTCCTTCGAGGGTGGACGCGATATCCTTTTCCAGCTCGGCGGCTTCCATCTTCAGCTTGGTCACTTCCACAAAATCCGTCGTCTTCTTGCCGGCAGCCTCCGCCACGGTTTTGGCCTTGTACAATACATCTTCAAAGGTCGTCATTGCCGATCCCTCCCAGTATTTTTCGTTGCTTATAGTATATCGCAATTTTTACGGATTTGCAATGCCTCCGCCGCTTTTTTTGCCACGGCGCTGGACAAGCGTTCGGCTTCGCGGTATACTGATAGCAGACTATGTGCGAAAGGGGATCGCCATGCTGCAGCTGCTGCTCGGACGCTCCGGTACCGGAAAAACCGAAGAAATCTACCGTCTGCTGACCGACGAGGTCTGGTCGGACGCGCCTGAAAAGGGCAGCTGTATCCTGCTGGTGCCGGAGCAGTTTTCCTTCGAGAGCGAACGGACGCTGCTGGAACGGCTCGGCCCGCGCATGGCCTCCGGCGTACTGGTGCTCAGCTTTACCCGTCTGGCGGATACGATTTTCCGCGAGCTGGGCGGGCTGGCGGGCCGGCGCATGGACGATCCCACCCGCGCGCTGCTGATGAGTCAGGCGCTCGAGCAGGTGGCGCCCCACCTGACGCTGTACCGCCGGCACACCGCCAATCCCGAATACATCCAATCCATGCTGGCACTGCTGTCCGAATGCAAGCAGTGCGCCATCCCACCGGCGCAGCTGGAGCAAGCCGCGGACGGGCTGGACGGCACACTGCACGCCAAATGCCGCGAATTGGCGCTGATTTTGGAGGCGTACGATGCGCTTGCCGCCCAAAGCTATCTCGACCCGCTGGACGACCTGACACGGCTCGCGCAGCGCATGGGCGACTCCCACCTGCTGGACGGCGCAACGGTTTTTATTGATGGCTTCAAAGGCTTCACACAACAGGAGCTGCAGGTACTCGGCTGTATCCTGCGCAAGGCAAGCCGCGTGACCGTGACCCTCTGCACCGACACGCTGGAGGACAAAAGCCACGGCTTTGGGCTGTTTTCACCGGTCATCCGCACCGCGAACCGGCTCATCGAGCTGGCGCGGCAGCAACGCACGGCGGTCGCCAAGCCGCGCATTCTCACGAAAAACCACCGCACCGCCGACCCGGCGCTGCGGTTTCTGGAAGCGGGCTGTTTTCTGCCCCGTCCGGCGGTGCTGGAGCAGCCCGCCGCCTCCGTCACGGTCACTCCCTGCGGTGATATTTACTGCGAATGTCAATACGTCGCGCGCACCATCCGCCGCCTGCTGAGGGAAAACGGCGGGCGCTGCCGCGATATCGCGTTGGTCACGCGCGATTTGTCGGCATACACCGGCCTTCTGGACGCGGCGTTGGAGCAGGAAGGCATCCCCTGTTATCTTGACCGGCGGGACAGCATCCTGACCGATCCGCTCATCACGCTCACGCTTGCCGCGCTGCGCGCCGCCACGGACGGCTATGCTACCGACGATCTGCTGACGCTGCTCAAAACCGGTCTGGCAGGCTTTTCTACACCCTCCGTCTCGCTCGTGGAAAACTATGTGTTTCTCTGGCGTATAAACGGTGCGCGCTGGCGGCAGGAATGGACGTGGAACCCCGAAGGGCTGTCGGTTCAGGCGACCGAAGCAACCGACAAACAGCTGGCTCACCTCAACCGTCTGCGCCGCCGATTGATCCGCCCGCTGGAGCGGCTGCAGGCCGCGCTGAGCGGCCACCCCACCGGCACCGATTTTGCCCACGCCGTTTATCGCTATCTGCTGGATATCCACGCCGACCGGCTGGTGCGCTTGCAGGTCGCGCGGCTGGACGCGGCGGGCGAGCATGCGCTCGCCGACCGGCAAGCGCGGCTGTGGGACGTGCTGATGAATCTGCTGGACAAATTTGCCGCCGCGCTCGCGCACACGCCGCTGACTGCACCGCGGCTTCTGGAACTACTGCGTTTGGCCGCGCAGATCACCGATCTGGGCGTGCTCCCTCAAAGTCTGGACGCGGTACAGATCGGCTCCGCCGACCGTATGCGGTTTTCCGCGCCTAAAACCGTCTTTTTGCTCGGCGTGAACGAGGGTGTGTTCCCCGCCTACCCCGCCGCGTCCGGCCTGCTCACCGACGACGAACGCCGCACGCTAATCGCGCGCGGTTTACCTATGGCGGACGCGAGCGACCTGCAGGCGGTGGAAGAACGCTTCTTTGCCTACGCCGCGCTGTCCGCGCCGTCCGAGCGCCTCTTTTTAACTTATCCGCAGACCAATGCCGCCGGGGAAACGCTTGCCCCGTCGCTGCTGGTGGATACGGTGCGCCGCATCCTGCCGCAGTGTACGATCGGTGTCGACCGGCGGGAGGACGGCCAGGATCTGGAGTCGGAGGCGGAAGGTTTTGAGCAGCTCGCCGCCCGCTGGCGGGAGCCGTCTCCGCTGACCGCCTCGCTGCGCTCCCTATTCGCGGAGCAACCCGCTTATGCTCACCGGCTGGCAGCGATCGCGCGCTCTGCGGAGGAACGCCCCGCTGCTTTCACCGATGAGGCGCTGGCACGGCGCTTTTTCGGCAACGAGCTGCGGCTGTCCGCCTCGCGCGTGGAAAAATACCACCAATGCCGCTTCGCCTACTTCTGCCAGTACGGGCTGAAAGCCAAGGCGCGCAAGCCTGCCGACCTGAACGCGGCGGAATTCGGCACACTGACGCACTATGTCATGGAGCATCGCCTGCCGGAATATACCGCGCTGGGGTTTGCCCACGTGCGGCGCGAGCAAGTATTGGCGGACGCCGCCACCACGGTGCGGCAATATGTGGACGATTGCATGGGTGGCATGGAAAACAAAACCGAACGCTTCGCCCATTTGGTGGATCGCCTGTCCCGCACTTCCGGCGCGCTGCTGTGGCACGTCGTACGCGAGCTGCGCCAGAGCCAGTTTGTTCCGGTGGATTATGAGCTGAGCATCGGGATGCCGGATGAAAACGGTAACCGGATCGAGCCGGTCGTGCTGACGCTGCCGGACGGCGCGACCGTACAGGTGCAAGGCAAGGTTGATCGGGTGGACGTTTTTCACAAAGACGGACGCGCGTATGTGCGCGTCATCGACTACAAAACCGGCAGCAAGGAGTTCCGGCTGGACGAGGTCGTGGAGGGCATCAACGTGCAGATGCTGCTGTATATCCTGACCATCTGGCAAAACGGCGGCCCGCGTTACGGAACCGTCACGCCGGCGGGTGTGCTGTATCTGCCCGCCAAGCTGCCGGTACTGCGCATTGACCGCGACACGGACGAGGCCTCGGCCGAGCGGGAACGCACGCTTGCCATGCGCATGAACGGGCTGCTGCTGGACGATCCGGCCATCGTGCAGGCGATGGAGCACGATGCCGCCGGGTTGTTCATCCCCGCATCGCTGGATAAAAACGGCAATTGCAAAGGAAAAGGACGAAACGGGGACGGCTTGGCAACACTCGAGCAGTTCGGGCAGCTCAAAAAGCGGATGGAAACGCTGCTCACCGCCATGGCGCAAACGCTGCGGCAGGGCGATATAGCCGCGCTGCCCGCCAGCGGCGCCAATGTCGATGCGTGCGCCTACTGCGATTACAAGGCGGTATGTGGACACGAGCCGGAGGATCCTATCCGAGCAATTGCTAAAAAGGATCACAACCGGGTTCTGGCCGATCTGGCCGCGGACACATCGTCGGAACCGGCAAAATAACGCAGGAGGCAGCATCATGACTATCCGCCGCTATACGCCCGCGGACTGCGCGGCGATCTTACAGCTGTTTTATGACACCGTACACACGGTCAACGCCCGCGATTATTCCGCCGCGCAGCTGGCGGCCTGGGCGCCGGAAACAGCGGATGCCGTCCGTTGGAACGCATCGCTGTCGGCACATACAAGTGTTGTTGCGGAGGAAGACGGGCGGCTTCTCGGTTTCGGCGATCTCGACGGCAACTATCTTGACCGGTTGTACGTCCACAAAGATGCGCAGCGCCGCGGTATCGCCACGGCGATTGCCGACGCGTTGGAGGCTGCCGCGCAGGAACAGCAGCAAACGACTGTCACCGTCCACGCCTCGCTCACGGCGAAACCATTCTTTGAAAAACGCGGTTATCACGTTCTCCGCGCGCAACAGGTGGAGCGCAGCGGCATTTTTCTCACCAATTTCGTCATGCGCAAGCAGCTGCTTAGATAAAAAAGAGAGGATACCCACGGTATCCTCTCTTTTTTTCTGTTTTACAACGGTTGATCAGATCTTGCGGACGCGAATAACGCCGTCCACCGCCTGAATCTTCTCCAAGCTCTCCGCCGAAGGAGTACCGACAACATCCAGCACCGTATAAGCGTAATCCTTCTTGGAACGGTTGGTCATATTGTCGATGTTGATGCCTTCCGCAGACACGACCGCGCTGATCTGCGCAAGCATATTCGGGATGTTTTTATGCAGCACGCAGATGCGGGTATCGGTGGAACGTGCCACATTCACATTCGGGAAGTTGACCGAATTGAGAATATTGCCGTCCTCCAAATACGCTTTCAGCTCATCGGCCGCCATCACGGCGCAGTTGTCTTCGCTCTCCGGTGTGGAAGCACCGAGATGCGGAATGGCAATGACATTTTCCACATCCAGCATTTC
>ENA-UOJL01003227-UOJL01003227.1-human-gut-metagenome-genome-assembly--contig:-P47-NODE-3227-length-11777-cov-4.873230_pt1 | contig 11777 bp, 11 predicted proteins | sample MGYA00242347_ERZ723894 | MGnify/ENA metagenome assembly ERZ723894
TTACGGAGTGCTGACTGTCCAGCTGCCGGAAAACCTGCCCACCAAGTACACCAACTGCTTGGCGATCCAGCTGGGATAAACCGTACGCTCCTTGCCGGTGGATTGCTCCCCGCCGGCGGTGGTATAAAAAATGCCAGAGGCAATTTGCCTCTGGCATTTTTCTGTTTGTTTTATAGCTCCTGCCGGCCTTCCATGGCGCGCTGCAAGGTTACCTCGTCGGCATATTCCAAGTCGCCGCCCACGGGGATACCGTAGGCCAAACGGGTCACTTTGACGCCTAGGGGCTTCAGCAACCGGGATAAGTACATGGCGGTAGCTTCTCCCTCCACAGTGGGGTTTGTGGCCATAATGACCTCTTCTACGGTGGGATCGATCCGTGCCAACAATTCTTTGATCTTCAGCTGGTCCGGTCCCACTCCGGATAGGGGACTGATGGCTCCGTGGAGCACGTGGTATAAGCCGTTGTATTCGCCGGCACGTTCCAGGGCAAACACGTCTTTCGGCTCTTCCACCACGCAGATGGAAGATTTATCCCGGGAATCGCTGCGGCAAACAGGACATAGGTCGCCGTCTGTAAGATTGCAGCACACTTTGCAGGTGTGGATCTTTTCGTGGGCGTCCAAAATGGCCTGTGCGAAGCTTTGGGCTTCTTCCTGGCTCATGCCCAACACGTAGTAGGCCAGACGTTGAGCGGATTTATGGCCGATCCCCGGCAGGCTTTCAAATTTTTCCACCAGCTCTTCCAGGGGCGGTACATGATACCCTGCCATCTCAGAAGAGTCCCGGAATGTTCATGCCACCGGAAAGGGCGGACATCCGCTCTTCTTTTTCCTGAGCAGCAGCCCGCAGAGCCTCGTTCACGGCAGCGGTCACCAAGTCTGCCAGCATCTCCGCGTCGTCAGGGTCGATGACTTCAGGCTTGATCTCAATGGTTTTGACTTCCATTTTGCCGGTAACAATGGCTTTCACCGCGTCGCCGCCGGCTGTGGCGGAATATTCTTTCGCTTCAAGTTCCTCAGTGGCAGCTTCCATTTGCTCCTGCATTTTCTGTGCCTGACGGGCGAGCTGCTGCAAATTGGAGGGGCCGCCTCCGCCGAATCCTTGGGGCAGTCTTGCTTTCATGTGAATCCTTCCTTTCCGGCAAAATGCCGTTGCTTTTTCAAATTTCTATGATATTTAGAATGGGATCTCTGCGTCGGTCAGTGGGGGAGGACCGTCCTCGTCGTCGGAAGTGTCCGCCACGGGTTCTGCGGTTTCCCGCAGTTCAATGCCGTTCTCTTTGGCCCGGCGTTCCAGTTCCGCAAAAGGATCGGCTTCCGGGGGAAGCTCTTCTTTGGGCTCCCGGTAGGGGCCAAGCTTGTACACGCGGCCAGTCACTTGCCGAATGGCTTCCCGCATCCGGTCACGCTGTTCCGGACGCTTGAGAAGCTCAAAGGCCAATTCCGGCGCCTGAATGAGCATATAGTCCCCGTTGACATACGCGGAGGACCCGGCAAAAGCCATTGCCACGCTTTTTGTGTCTCCCTTGATCCTTTGGAGGATTTCCGGCCAATCCCGAAATCGTTGGGCTCCCGCAGAAAGGGCGGCAACGTCCACCGCAGGGGCTCTTTTCCGAGGTTTGGGGGCAGCGGGCCGGCTCTCCGGTTGAGGAGAGGGGACGGGCGCCTTTTCTCGGAAGGGGTCCTCCGTTGGGGAGGCCGGTGGGGAAACGGCTGGGGGTTCTACGCTGGTTGGGGGAACGCTTTCTCCTTTGTTTTCCTGCGCCTTGGGCAGTTCCCTGGGAGAGGGCTCCTGCTGGGGCACAGGTTGCTGAACGGGCAGCACAGGCTGACGGGGCGCGCCATTTTCCAGGGCTTCCAACCGGCGGAGCAGAGCTTCCGGGGAAGTGTCCAACTGGGGATTGCAAAGCTTTACAAAAGCCATTTCCAATTCCGCCCGTTGGTTGGCATAGCGCATTTTGTGGAGCGTTTCCTCAAAAGTATCCAAACTGTGCAGGATGGTGGACAAACTCATGGACAGAGCCTGCCTGGTCATGGTCTCCATTTCCTCAGGGGAGCACAGCACCAGCTGAGAAGCGTCCTTCATAGTTTTGATCAGCATCAGCCCTCGGAAATATTCCGCCATTTCTTCACACAAGCGGCTCATATCCTTGGATTCCCGGTGAAGCCCGTCAATGGTTTCCAGAGCGTGGGAAGGGTTTTGCTCCACGATATCCTGGGCGAGGGCGGTGAGATAGTCTCTGGCTGCCACGCCGGCAGTTTGATTGACGATACTCAGGGTCACATGGCGGTCCCGGCCCAAACATTGATCCAACAAGGATAGAGCGTCACGCAAAGCACCATCCGCGATACGGGCAATAAGCAGAGCCGCGTCCTGGTCCAGCTGGGCGTCTTCCTGTTTTGCCACGTCTTCCAGCCGGTCGGCAATGTCTTCCGGTGCGATACGCCGGAAATCAAACCGCTGGCATCTTGACAAAATCGTGGGAAGCAGCTTGTGGACTTCCGTAGTAGCAAGAATAAAAATCACATGGGGAGGGGGCTCTTCCAAAGTTTTCAGCAGGGCGTTGAACGCCGCAATGGAGAGCATATGCACCTCGTCAATGATATACACCCGATATTTGGCAGTAGTGGGGGTGAAGTTGGATTCCTCGATCAAGGACCGGATACTGTCCACGCCGTTGTTGCTGGCGGCGTCGATCTCCACCACGTCCAAGATGGAGCCGTCTTCCAGTCCCCGGCAGATCTCACATTCCCCGCAAGGGTCTCCATCCTTGGGATGCAGACAGTTGACTGCCCGTGCCAAGATCTTGGCGCAGGTGGTTTTGCCGGTGCCTCTGGAACCGGTGAACAGATACGCATGGGCGATACGTCCCCGCATCAATTCGTTTTTTAAAGTGACGGTGACTTGGGGTTGGCCAACAACGTCGGAAAAGAACTGAGGACGGTATTTTCGGTAGAGTACTTTATACACGCCAAAACCTCCCTTCTTGGCAAAATACCCCAGAGAAAACACAGGGCAGAAGCCCGGTAACATATGGGAACGGACAGGCGCCCTGCATCGCCCGGGAACTTCCGCTTAATGCTGCTCGGTTCCCCGCCTGACATGGTTCACGGCGTCCCGCCGCGCAGACCTGCCCGCTCCCATATTCCACCGTATCCTCTGCCCCCAGCGTGATGCTGGACTCACGTCACGGACCCGTGGGCTGCGCTTGCTCCCCTGGGGAAAAGCAACCTGCTGGATGTCCGCGTTTGACGGTTTTGTAAAGTTCCTGTCAGCGAAAATTTCCTTATAAGGGGAAACTTCACAGCTGACAAACCATATTATACCTGGTTTCGGTTGAAAAAACAAGAGGAAATTGTTATCATAGGGAGGATGTGACAAGGGAAAGGAAGGATCGGCATGGAATTGCGAAAAGCCGTATTGGCGGATGGTCCCGCCGTGGAGAAATTGTACCAGGAGGCCCGGGAATTTTTACATTCCCAGGGAGTGGACCAATGGCAGGATGGATATCCCAATGGAGAGACGTTCCGGGCGGATGTGTCGGAGGGAAACGCATGGGTGCTGGAAGACCAGGGTCAAGTGGTGGGGACTGCCTATCTTGGAATGGGAAAAGAACCCACTTACGCCAAAATCTATGAAGGCACCTGGGGAGCAGAACCGGAAACGTACGCGTTTTTGCATCGGATCGCCGTGGCGGGGTCCTGTAAAGGAAAAGGCGCTGCGGAGATGTTCTTTCAGCAGCTGGAACGGGAAGCACGGGCACGGGGATTGAACGTCCTGCGCGGGGACACCCATCGTGACAACAAGATCATGCAAAGGGTCATGGAGAAAAATGGCCTCCAGTATCGTGGGATCATCTATTTGGCAGATGGGGATCAGCGACTTGCCTTTGAGAAGATCCTCAAATAAAAAACGGAACGGCCCATTTGAGAGCTGTTCCGTTTGAACGCAATCATGGCGAGCTGATTTATTTTAAACGGACATACATTTGCGGGGAGCTGTTGTTGTCTTTGCGCTCGCTTTTGATCTCGAACATGTCCAGGGATTCCAGGAAAGGCGTGAGCTTGGAAAAGCCAAAGTTCCGCACGTCAAAGTCCGGGTAGCGTTTTCCTAAAATGTTTCCCACCTTGCCGATGATGATCCAGTTGTCCTCGTCGGAATTTTCCCGGACGATGGTGCGCAGTGCCCGACGAATGGTGCGCAGGCTGGTGCGAGGTTCCTCAATGTCCTTCTGCTGCTTCTTGGAGTCGGTGTTTTTCGGCTCTTTTTCCGCTTTGGGCTCTTCTTTGGCTTTTTTCTGGGAAGCGGCTTTCCGGGCGGGAGCTTTCTTCTGCTGAGGCGCCTTTTTGGGAGGCTCCGGCTTTTGAGCCTCTTCCGGCTCTTCTTCATCAGCGGCAGAAAGAATGTCCAAATATTTGAACTTGTTGCAGGCGGCGATAAAGGAATTGGGGGTCTTGCTTTCTCCCATGCCGATCACGGTCATTCCCGACTCCCGCAGCCGGGAGGCAAGACGGGTGAAATCGCTGTCCGAGGACACCAGGCAGAAGCCTTCCACCTTGCCGGAATAGAGAATGTCCATGGCGTCGATAATCATGGCGGAATCGGTAGAATTTTTTCCGGTGGTGTAGCTGTATTGCTGGATGGGAATGATGGAATTGTCCAGCAAGGCGCTTTTCCAGGAGATCAGGGACGGATTTGTCCAATCCCCGTAAATGCGCTTGTAGGTGGCGATTCCGTCTTTCGATATTTCGTCCAAAATGATTTTGATATATTTCACTGAAACGTTGTCCGCGTCGATCAACACGGCGAACCGGCAGTCGTTTGCCATAACGTCTATCCTCCTACAGAGGCGCGGGTGGAGTACCCGCCCTCGTTCTTTGTAACGCTTATGTTGTTTCTAGTATACCGCAATTTGGAGGATGGCGCAAATAAAACAAGGGAAAAGAGGGATTCCTATGTCTGTGGAAGCGGTAAAAGACTATTTAAGACAGTTTGGAATGGACGGGAAGGTTCGGGAGCTGGAAGAGTCCAGCGCTACGGTGGAACTTGCCGCCAACGCTCTTGGCTGCGAGCCTGCCCGCATTGCCAAAACATTGTCGTTCCAGGTGGGGGAAAGCCCCATTCTCATTGTGGCGGCAGGGGACGCAAAAATCGATAACGCCAAATATAAGGCGTTTTTTCACCAGAAAGCTAAAATGCTCACTCCCCAACAGGTGCTGGATTGGATAGGGCATCCTGTGGGCGGAGTTTGTCCCTTTGGGGTGAAAGAGGGCGTGAAAGTGTATTTGGATCAGTCGCTGCAACGCTTTCAAACGGTATTCCCGGCGTGCGGTAGCGGGAATTCCGCCATTGAGTTGACCATACCCCAGCTGGAGGAAACCTCCCGTTTCTTGCAATGGGTGGATGTATGCAAAGGCTATGAACAGGAAAGCACTGCTTCTTAAATATAGAATAGCAAAGCATTGTAAAACAAAAAGAGAGAGGAAAAGCCCTCTCTCTTTTTTTGTTATGTTAAACCTCTTCTTGCTCCAAAGAGTCTTTGGAGGCGTCTTCCACTTGTGTGGCGTAATTGCCCGTAAAACATCCGGTGCACAGCGGCAGTCCGCTGTCCCGACAGGCTTCCAACAAGCCTTCCACGCTGATGTATCCCAGGGAGTCGGCCCCGGTCTTTTTCTCGATTTCCGGAATGGTGAGCTGATTGGCGATCAAGTTGTCCTCGCTGCCGATGTCCGTGCCGAAATAGCAGGTGTGCCGGAAGGGCGGGGAAGAGATCAGCAAATGGACCTCTTTGGCCCCGGCTTTCCGTATGGCCGCCACAATTCTGGCGCAAGTGGTACCCCGGACGATGGAGTCATCCACCAGCACCACCCGTTTTCCCTCCACTGCGGCCCGCAGGGGATTGAGCTTCATAGAAACAGCGTTTTCACGCTGGGCTTGGGTGGGGAAAATAAAGCTTCTGCCGATATAACGGTTTTTCACAAAACCTGTGGCAATGGGGATGCCGCTTTCCAAGGCGTATCCCATGGCAGCTTCCAGACCGCTGTCCGGCACGCCGCAGACCACATCCGCGTCGACAGGGTGTTCCTTTGCCAGCATTCTGCCCATGTTTAGCCGGGCTTGGTAAACGCTCAGGCCGTCGATGACAGAATCGGGCCGGGCGAAATAAACATATTCAAAGACGCACAGACTTTGCCGCGGAGCCCGCAGGCAGATCTCACTGTGGATCACTTTGCCGTTTTCGATCAACACCGCTTCTCCGGGCTGAATATCCCGGACGAAACGAAAACCGCAGCTGTCCAGCGCGCAGCTTTCTGAGGCCACCACCACGCCGGAGTCGTTTTCGCCCAGGCACAGGGGACGATAGCCGTTGGGGTCACGGATGGCCACCAATTTTCCTTCGCCGGAAAGAACCACCAGAGAATAGGCGCCCACCAAAAGCTTGCAGGCTTCTTTGACGCCGGTAAGCAGGTCCCTGGCGCGAATGGTTTTGTAAGCGATCAGGGAAGAGATGACCTCGCTGTCGCTGGTGGCGGAAAAATCAAGTCCAAAGGGCGTAAGTTTTTCCCGAATCTCCCGGGCGTTGACCACGTTTCCGTTGTGGGCGGTGGCAATACGGCCTGTGAGGAATTCTGTCACAAAGGGCTGCACGTTGGAAATGGTATTGGAACCGGTGGTGGAGTATCTGGCGTGGCCGATAGCCTGCCTTGCCCCCGGAAGTTTTTCCATTTCCGCCGGAGGGAACGCTTCCGTCACTAAACCCACGTCTTTATGACAGTAAATGGCGTTGCGCCGGGCAGCAGCAATGCCAGCACCTTCTTGGCCGCGGTGCTGCATGGCCAAAAGTCCGTTATAGCAAATGCCCGCAGCTTCCTCGGAATCGCTGTTTTCTTTTAGGCTCACCCCAACTACAGCGCACTCTTCGTGAAGCTTTTCAAGCTGATAGATCTCGTCCAAAGCAAATCCTTCCTTTCCCATACCAGTGAATCTGTCCGGCCGCTGTCAGCCGTATTCCCGCAGAATCTCTTCCGCTACAGCCCGGCGGGTCTTCCGCTCTTCCATGGCTTCGCGTTCAATATATTTGTGAGCCTGCTCTTCGTTGAGGTGGAGGTATTCCACCAAGAGACATTTGGCCCGTGAAATAATCCGCAATTCTTCCAATTTCGTACGGAGTTTTTCGTTTTCAATGCGGTATTTTTCCGCTTTAGCCTGGCTTGCTGGAAGCAGTCCCAAGGCTTGCGCAAATATTCCCCGGGAAAAGGGTTTTCCCAGGGTGAGCACGCCGAAAGAAGAAACCCGGGCGCTTACTTCTTCCCACAGCTCGCTTTTTACTGCCAAAAGCGCCCCGTAACCCTCCTCGGCGGCGTCCATGGCAAGCTGATGACCAAACTCGTCGGACAAAGGCGCGTTGATCACCAGAATATCCCAATCTCCAGAAAGCAGCAACCGTCTGGCTTCGCCGCCGCTGGCGGCAAAGCCCAGCTCCCGGAAGCCCCCTTCCTCCAGAAGCTTTTCCCACTGTGTTCTCCCCTTTTCGCCGGAGGAGACAATGAGCACTCTGCGGTCCGCTTGCTGGGTCTCTTTACGCGCTGGCGTAAGCACGGAGAATCTCCCTGGGAAGGATTCCCTTGAGAAAATCGCTTTCTCGGCACAAAGCTTTTGCTTCCGCCAAAGAACGGGCCAGGGGTGCCCCTGTTTCCAAAGTCTCCAGAGAAAGCCCCTGTTCCACTCCGTCCACGCCGGCGTAGATCAGCAGGGCAAAGGCCAAATAGGGATTGGCTGCGCCGTCGGCGGCGGAAAGTTCAATGCGGCCGTCGGGCTTGCGGCGCAGCAGGCTCATTCTGCCTGTGTCCGCCCAGCCTACGGTGTCGGGAGCGCCAAAAGTGCCAAGACGTTCATAGGATTCTTCCCGGGGGTTGAAGAATACCTCCATTTCATGAAAACGTGCCAAAATCCCCGCCATAAAGGAATCGGTGCAGCTTTCCCCGTTTTGGGTAGGCCGCATGGCGATCCGGAATCCGTTGCCTGCTTGGTCGGGGATAGGTTTGGGAGAAAAAGCGGCCCATAAGCCGTTGCGGGTTGCCATCATCTTGACCACCGAGCGGAAGGTGATGACGTTATCGGCGCACTCCAATGCAGGGGCCGGGGCAAAATCAATGCGGTTTTGTCCCGGTCCGCTGATATGCTGGGAATATTGAGGTTCAATGCCCATGGCCTCCAGAGTGAGGCAAATGTCCCGGCGCACGTCCTCGCCCCGATCCTCGGGAGCCTCATCCATAAATCCTGCGTTGTCGAAGGGAAGGTCGGTGGGTTCCCCTTCGTCGTCGGTGCGGAACAGATAGAAGTCGTTTTCCGCGCCAAAATTCACACGGATATTCCGGCTTTTGGCGTATTCCACCGCATCCCGAAGGATTTTTCGGCCATCCTGGGCAAATTCCTTGCCCTCCTGGTCTTTGATATGGCAGTAAAATCTGGCCACCCTCCCGTGGGAGGGCCGCCAGGGCAGTAAGGATATGGTGTCGGTATCGGGGAAAAGAAAGAGCTCGCTGTCCCCGGGTTTATAAAAGCCTTCAATGCGGGACGCGTCTACGGCGATGCCCTGAGCAAACGCCCGGGGCAACACCGAAGGCAGTACCGAAATGATTTTTTGGTTGCCGAACACGTCACAGAAAGAAAATTTGATGAATTTTACGTCGTTATCCGCGATAAACTCTCGGATATCCGCTTCCGAATAGCGCATTGCGCCGCCGCCTTTCCTGTCTGGTTTCCTAACCTATTATACTACAATTTTTCTTTGGAAAAAAGCGTTGAGCTGTTTTCTTATTCGCCGGCGTGGCGGATGCCCAAAATCCGCAGTTCCGCGTCGGTCAGGCCAATGCCCCGAAGCATCAGGCGGTTGCCCCGCAGGGCTTCGATGGAGTTGATGCCCATACCACCCATCATTTCTTTCATTTCATGGGTCCATGCGTTCACCAAGTTTACCAGATGTTCTGTACCCACGTCAGGGTTCAGGCGCTTTACCAGCTCTGGACGCTGGGTGGCAATGCCCCAGTTGCATTTGCCGCCATGGCAGCTGCGGCACAGGTGGCAACCCAAAGCCAGCAGCGCTGCCGTAGCGATGTATACGGCATCCGCGCCCAGCATGATGGCTTTCAGAGCATCGGCACTGGAACGGATGGAACCGCCCACTACCAGGGATACATTTTCTCGGATACCCTCGTCACGGAGACGCTGGTCCACCGCTGCCAAGGCCAATTCAATGGGAATACCCACGTTATCCCGGATACGGGTGGGAGCTGCGCCGGTACCGCCGCGGAAACCGTCAATGGCAATGATATCAGCGCCGCTGCGTGCAATGCCGGAAGCAATGGCAGCCACATTGTGCACTGCGGCAATCTTTACAATGACGGGCTTTTCGTGGTGAGTGGCTTCTTTCAGAGAAAATACCAGCTGGCGCAGGTCTTCGATGGAGTAAATATCGTGATGGGGAGCAGGGGAGATGGCGTCGGTGCCCTGTGGGATCATTCTGGTACGGGAAACGTCGCCCACGATTTTGGCGCCGGGCAGATGACCGCCGATGCCGGGTTTTGCGCCCTGGCCCATTTTAATTTCGATGGCGGCGCCGGCGTTGAGGTAATCCTTGTGCACGCCGAACCGGCCCGAAGCCACCTGCACAATGGTGTTCTTGCCATACTTATAAAAATCCTGGTGCAGACCGCCTTCACCGGTGTTGTAGTAGATGCCCAGCTTTTCCGCGGCCCGTGCAAGGCTCTCGTGAGCGTTATAGCTGATGGAGCCGTAACTCATGGCGGAGAACATGATGGGGGTGGAAAGCTCCAACTGGGGAGGCAGGTCGGGAACGATGTTCCCTTCGCTGTCCCGGCGGATATGGGTGGGCTTGCGGCCCAGGAATGTTTTGGTTTCCATAGGCTCCCGCAAGGGGTCGATGGAGGGGTTGGTCACCTGGGAGGCGTTGATGAGCATCTTGTCCCAGTAGACGGGATACTGCTTGGGGTTGCCCATGGAGGAAAGCAGCACACCGCCGCTTCCGGCCTGACGGTAAACCTCGTTGATGGTCTGGTTGGACCAGTTGTTATTTTCCTTGAATGTGTGGTCGGTCTTGACGATTTTCAAAGCCCGTGTGGGGCAGAGGGTAACGCACCGGTGACAGTTGACGCACTTGCTTTCGTCAGCCAGCATCTTTTTCAGATCGGGATCATAATGGTGCACTTCGTTGGCACATTGACGCTCGCACACGCGGCAGGCGATGCACCTGTCTGTGTTGCGAACCACTTCATATTCTGGATAGATCATATTGAGAGACATGATAAACCTTCCTTCCGCCCCCGGCAAAACCCTTTTCCGGGGAGAGGTGATGTCTGATGATTTCAAAGGAGCCGGTGAACAGAACCGGCGGGGTCATGCAGGATATTGGCATCAAAGAACGTCGGGGTTGGAAACACGGTAAACCACTGGTTCTCCTCCTCGGGGAGCAAACAGGGTGTCCAGTTCGGGTTCCACTACCCGAATAGCTGATTCCTCGCTGGCGATGTAAACGTTGTCGCCTTTTTCGCCTACCACCATGCTGCGCAGCTTCAACCGGTCGTTGAGGGCCATAATGCCTCCAGTAAAGCCTACCAGGATGGAGAAAGGCCCTGTGATGAGCATCCCGGAAAAGGCGCTGCGCAAATATGTAAGCCTTGCTTTTTCTTTTTCGTCCATCCGGGCAATGGTGCTCCAGAAGGGAGCAGCGATCACGCTGGCAGCCTCTTCATAGGAAAGGCCCCGGCGGCGCACCAGAAAGTCGATGATATATGTGATGACCTCTGTGTCTGTCAGCAGGTCACATTCGTAGCCATACATTTCAATGGTTCGGCGGTTGGCATCGTAGGAAGAAATCTCACCGTTGTGAACCACAGTCCGGTCCAACAGGGCAAAGGGGTGAGCGCCGCCCCACCAGCCGGGAGTGTTGGTGGGATACCGTCCATGGGCGGTCCAGCAATAGCCTTTGTAATCTTCCAAACGGTAAAATTCTCCCACGTCTTCGGGGTACCCAACTGCCTTGAATACGCCCATGTTTTTGCCGCTGGAGAAAATGTAAGCCCCGTCGATCTGAGAATTGACCCGGATGACGCACCGGGACACGAACGTGTCCTCGTCCAGCTGGCTTTCCGCCAACTTGGTATGAAGGGGCTCTACAAAATACCGCCAAATCAGAGGTTCGTCTTTGATATGGGGAGTTTTCCGGGTGGGAATCTTGGAAAGGTTCACCACGTCGAAATGCTCGTTGATGAATTCCTCACAAAGTTCCTTGGGGCGCTTGCCTTCGTAAAATACGTGGAGAGCATATAGATTTTTGTACTCCGGATAAATGCCATACGCGGCAAATCCGCCTCCCAGACCGTTGGAACGGTCGTGCATCAGGGCAATGGAGCGGATGATGTCCTCGCCGCTGCGGCGTTGGCCAGTTTTGGAGAAAATAGCCGATACCGCGCACCCGGAGGGAATCCGCACGCCGTCCAGACCTTCTCGCAGCATATTGATAACCTGCCTTTCTTGCCGGGTTCGGCCCATCCGTGGAAAGAAGGGGCTTCCCGGAACATTTCCCATAGTCCAAAATATCACGGAAATGAATTTCTCACTGTAAATTCTTGCATATTCCGCGAAATGGCGAAAAAGAAAAAGACGACTGGACCTCCCAGAAGTGCACCACTCCCAGAAGGTCCAGACGTCTTTGTCTGCTTTTATGGATTATAATACGAGGAACGCACTTTGTCAAC
>ENA-UOJL01003240-UOJL01003240.1-human-gut-metagenome-genome-assembly--contig:-P47-NODE-3240-length-11748-cov-3.992560_pt1 | contig 11748 bp, 10 predicted proteins | sample MGYA00242347_ERZ723894 | MGnify/ENA metagenome assembly ERZ723894
GCGCCTGCACATCGAGGGCCGCATCAAGGATGTGATCATCGGCGCGTCGGGCGAAAACATTTATCCAGATGAGATTGAAAACGCCTTTACCGGCATTCCGGGCGTTGATATGATGACCGTACTGGGCACGGGCGATAAGGGCCGCGAGCAGGTGACGCTGGTGCTGACCCTGGGCGAGGGCATGCGCGACGCCGCCCTGCGCGCGCAGATCAAGGCCGAGGTAGAGCAGCGCAACCGCACCCTGCCCGCGCCCAAGCAGGCACGTCTGGTGCTGTGCACGGCCGAAAAGCTGCCGCTTTCTGGCAGCATGAAGGTAAAGCGTGTGGAGCTGCGCCAGCGCATCGAAAAGGGCGAATTCCCCTGCGAAGCGCTCACGGGCAGCGCACCTGCGTCCAAGCAGACCGCTGCTGCGGCTCCCGCTCCCAAGGAGCAGGATACGTTGGTCGACCTGCCGGGACAGGATGATATTGAAAAGCAGGTGGCGGCCTTCTTTGCCGACGCGCTGTCCATCAGCCAGCCGGTAGCGCCCACCGCGCACTTCGTCAACGATCTGGGCGGGGACAGCCTGCAAATGCTGTCCGTGATGCTCAAAATTGAGGAAGCTTATGGCGTGCTGCTGACCGAGGATGAGATTGCCGGCTGCACCTGCGCCCGCGATGTGGCTCGCGTGATCCGCTGCCTGCCCAGACCCCCGCTCCCGAGGCGGGCAAGGTCAAGCGTATTACCCGCATTGAGGATACCCCGGAGTACGCCGCCTTGCAGGAGCGCTTCCGCGCCATTCACGGCGAGAATCCCTACTTTGTGTGTCATGAGTCCCCGCTGATGGATACCTCCGTGATGGACGGCCACGAGGTGCTCAACTTTGGCTCCTATAACTACGCGGGCATGTCCGGCCGTCCCGAGACCGTCAACGCGGCCATCGAGGCCACCAGGAAGTACGGCACGTCGGCCAGCGGCAGCCGTCTGCTGGGCGGCGAAAAGAAGCTGCACGAGCAGCTGGAAGCCGCCATTGCGGAGTGGAAGCACACCGAGGACGCGCTGGTGCTGGTATCCGGCCATGCGACCAACGTAACCTTTGTGGGCAATTTCTGCGGCAAGGGCGATCTGATCGTATACGACGCGCTGGCGCATAACTCCATCCACGAGGGATGCCGCATGAGCGACGCGGTATCCAAGGCCTTTCCGCACAACGACGTGGCCGCGTTGGAAAGCATCCTGCGCGCGCAGCGCGATAAGTTTGCCAAGGTGCTGATTGTGTGCGAGGGCGCGTACAGCATGGACGGCGACGTGGCTCCTGTGCCCGAATATGTGCGGCTGAAAAAACAGTATGGCTGCTTCCTGATGGTGGACGAGGCGCACTCTGCGGGCGTGCTGGGCGCTACCGGCGCGGGCGTGGACGAGTTCTTTGGCCTGGCGGGCGACGATATCGATATCAAGATGGGCACGCTGAGCAAGGGTCTGGGCACCTGCGGCGGCTATCTGGCGGGCAAAAAGGCGCTGATTGAATATCTGCGCTACACGCTGCCGGGCTTTGTATTTTCGGTGGGCATGGCGCCGCCGCTGGCCGGCGCGGCGCTGGAAGCCGTGCGCCTGCTGCGCAGCGATCCTACCATCATGCAGCGCTTGCAGCGCAATATCAAGCTGTTTGTGTCCGAGGCGCATAAGCGCGGGCTGGATACCTGCCTGGCGGGCGATTCGGCCATCATTCCCATCCTGATCGGCAATGATTCGGATGCGTTTGAGCTGTCTGTGGCGCTGGGGCACAAGGGCGTGTTTGTTCCCCCGGCGGTGTACCCGGCCGTGCCGCGCAACAGCGCGCGCCTGCGCTTCTGCGTGATCAGCGAGCACAAGCCCGAGCAGATCATCCAAGCCCTGGATACCCTGATGGAAACGGCGGATGAGATGGGCATCAACATCCGCAAACGTGAGGAAAAATAAGCCATTGGCGCCGGAATGGGCAGAAGCTGTCCCCGGCGCCTGTTTTTCCGTTGTATTCTGCGCGCAAAACGGTTGACAGCGCGGATGCGCTATTTTATAATCTAGCTATCAAGATGAAAGGGAGGCGGCCGTCATGACGCAGCAGATGCAGCGCAGTTTCCGGTCGGATTCCTGCAACGCGCTTTCGGCACGCTATGTTGGCGTGTCTTCTTTGTATTACGGCTATTATTACTATTATGCCCAAATAGCCTGTCTGAAAAGAAGCGCGTGAGGATACCGGCGCGGCCGGACATTCCGATTCAAGCGGCGGCTCCCTTTCAGACAGGGGGCCGCTTTTTGATAATTAACTTTTACAGGAGGAACCTACGATGAAAAAGGTATGCGCGATTGTGATGGCTTTGTGTCTGCTGCTGGCGGGGCTGTGCCCGGCTCTGGCGGAGGATAAGACCTATAGAATCGGTATCTGTCAGTTGGCTCCGCACCCGGCGCTGGATGCAGCCACCCAGGGCTTCCGCGATTTCCTGACCGAAAAGTTGGGCGACAGGGTAGTATTTGACGAGCAGAACGCGGCTGGCGAGGCTGCTACTTGCATGCAGATCATGAACTCCTTTATCTCCGAGGATGTTGACCTGATCATGGCCAACGCTACCGCTTCGCTGCAGGCGGCGCAGAGCGCTACGGGCGATATCCCGATTCTGGGCACGGCGGTGACGGATTATGGCGTGGCGCTGGATCTGACCTGCGTGGACGGCAAGACGGGGGTAAATATCTCCGGCACGTCCGACCTGGCTCCGCTGGATCAGCAGGCGGCGATGATCAAGGAGCTGTTCCCCGAAGCCAAGGAAGTCGGCCTGCTGTACTGCTCCAGCGAGGCCAACTCGGCCTACCAGATCGAAGTGATGACGCAGGAGCTGACCAAGCTGGGCTTCCACTGCACGGAGTTCGCCTTCAGCGATTCCAGCGACGTGGCGTCCATGACCAGCACGGCCTGCCAGACCAGCGACGTCATCTATGTGCCCACCGATAACACCGCTGCCAGCTGCACCGAGGCCATCCGCAACGTGGTGGAAGTGGAAAAGGTACCCGTGGTTGCGGGCGAGGAAGGCATCTGCTCCGGCTGCGGCGTGACCACGCTGTCCATCAGCTACTACGAGCTGGGCCGCATCACGGGCGAAATGGCCTTTGAGGTGCTGTGCGAGGGCGTGGATATCAGCCAGATGGCCATCCGCTATGCGCCGACCACGGCCAAGAAATACAATGCCGAGCTGTGCGCGGCGCTGGGCCTGACCATGCCGACGGATTACGAAGCCATCGCGCAGTAAGCGCGCATACATGCTTTGCATGATTATGCGCCCAATCCGGCGCTGAAGCCGATTTCCCTGTTTTTCCATTGTATTCTATGCATAAACCGGTTGACAGCCGCGTCTGGCTGGATTATAATTTGCCCATCAATCAAGCAAGGAGGACGCCACCATGACTACGATCAACACCCGCAACGCGATGGCGTCCTTCCGCATAGTTGATGCTGTGCGCTTCTTTAGCGTGCTGTTTTTTTACCGCGGCTTTTATTACTATTACCGCGCTCAAAATGCACGTCTGAATCGAAGCGTCTGAGGTTGTTCCGGCATGGCCGGGATCAGTTCAATCAGCGGCTCCCTTTCAGACGGGGGCCGCTTTTTGATAAGTATTTTAAGGAGGAAACCACAATGAAAAAGGTATGCGCGATTTTGATGGCTGTCTGTCTGCTGCTGGCGGGTCTGTGCCCGGCTCTGGCGGAGGAAAAAACCTATAGCATCGGCATTTGCCAGCTGGCTCCCCATCCGGCGCTGGACGCGGCCACCAAGGGCTTCCGCGATTTCCTGACCGAAAAGCTGGGCGATAAGGTTGTATTTAATGAAAAGAACGCGGCTGGCGAGGCTGCTACTTGCATGCAGATCATGAATACTTTCGTGGCGGATAATGTTGACCTGATCATGGCCAACGCTACCGGCGCGCTGCAGGCGGCGCAGAGCGCTACGGGCGATATCCCGATTCTGGGCACGGCGGTGACGGATTATGGCGTGGCGCTGGATCTGACCTGCGTGGACGGCAAGACGGGGGTAAATATCTCCGGCACGTCCGACCTGGCTCCGCTGGATCAGCAGGCGGCGATGATCAAGGAGCTGTTCCCCGAAGCCAAGGAAGTCGGCCTGCTGTACTGCTCCAGCGAGGCCAACTCGGCCTACCAGATCGAAGTGATGACGCAGGAGCTGACCAAGCTGGGCTTCCACTGCACGGAGTTCGCCTTCAGCGATTCCAGCGACGTGGCGTCCATGACCAGCACGGCCTGCCAGACCAGCGACGTCATCTATGTGCCCACCGATAACACCGCTGCCAGCTGCACCGAGGCCATCCGCAACGTGGTGGAAGTGGAAAAGGTACCCGTGGTTGCGGGCGAGGAAGGCATCTGCTCCGGCTGCGGCGTGACCACGCTGTCCATCAGCTACTACGAGCTGGGCCGCATCACGGGCGAAATGGCCTTTGAAGTGCTGACCCAGGGCGCGGATATCAGCCAGATGGCCATCCGCTACGCGCCGACCACCACCAAGGAATTCAACGCCGAAATGTGTGAGATCCTGGGTGTGAACGTGCCTGCCGACTACGTGGCGATCGCCAAGTAAAAACCAAAAGAACATTTTAGAGTACGGGAAGGAAGGGCTGGCGCCCTTCCTTCCCCACCGTGCTGTGTGGAGGAAACATGAATCTATCATCGCTGCTGAGCGCCATGCCAGGCGCAATTGCTCAGGGACTGATCTGGGGTATCATGGCCATAGGCGTATACATCACCTACAAGGTGCTGGACGTGGCTGATTTGACAGTGGACGGCACCATGGCCACGGGCGGCGTGGTATGCGTGGCGCTGATGGTAAACGGCGTGCCGCTGTGGGTGGCTCTCCTGTGCGCGGTGCTTGCGGGCATGCTGGCCGGGCTTTTGACAGGCGTTTTTCATACCTTTATGGGTATTCCCGCCATCCTTTCCGGCATCCTGACGCAGTTCTCTCTTTATTCCATTAACCTGTGGATCATGGGCTTTAAGTCCAACATGGCCATCAACGTGACCCGCTATCATCTGCTGGTCAGCGGCCGCAATGTGAAAAAGCTGGCTTTCTCCAACCCCATCTTTGTGGTGGCGGTGGCGATTGTGCTGCTGATTCTGGTGCTGTACTGGTTCTTTGGTACCGAGCGGGGCTGCGCCCTGCGCGCCACCGGCGCGAACCCTGCCATGGCACGCGCCATGGGCATCAACACCGCCCGCAGCAAGATCCTGGGTCTGATGATCAGCAACGGCATCGTGGCGCTGTCCTCGGCGCTGTTCACCCAGTATCAGGGCGCAGCGGATGTGAACATGGGCCGCGGCGCGATCGTGATCGGCCTGGCCGCCGTGATTATCAGCGAGGTGGCCTTCAGCGCGATTTTCCATAATTTCGGCTTTAAGCTGCTGGGCGTGGCGCTGGGCGCGGTGATCTACTACATGGTCATTCAGGTGGTGCTGTGGCTGAAGCTCAACCCGCTGATGCTCAAGCTGTTCTCCGCCATGGTGGTGGCGCTGTTCCTGGCCATCCCGTACTGGAAGGAAAAGCTGGCCGCGCACGTAAGTCGGAAGGGAGGCAGCAAGCATGCTTGATCTGATTAACGTCCGAAAAACTTTTAATCCCCGCACGGTCAACGAGCGCGTGGCGCTGGACCATATCAATCTGCACCTCAATGACGGTGATTTTGTCACCATCATCGGCGGCAATGGCGCGGGCAAATCCACCATTCTCAATGCCATCGCGGGCGTATGGCCGGTGGACGAGGGCAGTATCATCATCGATGGCAACGACGTGACCAACCTGCCTGAGCATCGCCGCGCGGCCTTCCTGGGGCGCGTATTCCAGGATCCCATGACGGGCACGGCGGCCTCCATGCAGATTGAAGAAAACCTGGCTTTAGCCAGACGCCGAGGCGAGCGCCGCACCCTGCGCCTGGGCATCACCCGCGCCGAGCGCGAGGAGTACCGCGAGCGGCTCAAGACCCTGGGTCTGGGCTTGGAGGATCGCATGACCGCCAAGGTGGGGCTGCTGTCGGGCGGCCAGCGTCAGGCACTGACCCTGCTGATGGCCACGCTGAAAAAGCCAAAGCTGCTGCTGCTGGACGAGCACACGGCGGCGCTGGATCCGCACACGGCGGCCAAGGTGCTGCAATTGTCTGATCAGATTGTGCGCGAAAACGGCCTGATGACTATGATGGTCACGCACAACATGCGCGATGCGATTGCCTATGGCAACCGGCTGATCATGATGCACGCGGGCAATATCATCCTGGATATCAGCGGCGAAGACAAGAAAAAGCTGACCGTGCCCGATTTGATGGAAGCCTTTGCCCGCGCCAGCGGCGGTGAGTTCAACAGCGACCGCGCCCTGCTGGGTTAAGAGTAACGGGATTTCTATTTATAAAAAGCTAAACATTATTTGCAGCGCCGGCGGAGCTTGCTCCCCGGCGCTGCTTTTGGCGAAGAGGGGACGGGAACAGGGGACGGGGGAACGTTACTTTCTTCAGTGAAGAAAGTAACAAAGAACCGGTGTGCGATGTAAAAATTACTGGTTTTAAGTTGGGAGTGGCTCTGGCCACCTGCTGCCCCCGTGGCAGGGAAAATTCTCGTGTCCGGATCGGCGCAAGCGCCATCCGTCCCCTTGAATATTTCCCCTTCGGTCTGGCTTTGCCAGCCCTGCGCTGATCTGCGATCAGCGTGCCACGGGACATGATTGGGTGCGGGAATCAAGCGTGACGGGTAGCAATAGTTGAGCAGAGCAGCCAAGTTTCTTGCATAGTGCATAACTATAAAAGCCTTCTCCCAAACGGGAGAAGGTGTCGAGCGAATAGCGAGACGGATGAGGGGGATGTGGCAGTTTTCGTATGCTGAAAATTGCGCGCCCTCAGCCGCCTGTGGCGGCGCTATGACTCAAGAAAGTACCGTATCCTCTACGAATTGAAAACTCCCCACAGTTTGCCATTGCTAAATGCGAACATATGTGCTATAATTGCACCCGTTCATCAGCAACAGCGGAGGTTCTTCCATGCACGATTCCATCATCATAAAGGGTGCGCGCGAGCACAACCTGAAAAACGTCAGCGTTACCCTGCCGCGCAACCGCATGATCGTCTTTACCGGCCTGTCCGGCTCTGGCAAGAGCAGCCTGGCCTTTGATACCATTTACGCCGAGGGGCAGCGCCGCTATGTGGAAAGCATGTCGTCTTACGGCAGTTTTTGGGGCAGATGGATAAGCCTGACGTCGATTTGATTGAGGGTCTGTCACCGGCCATTTCCATTGATCAGAAAACCACCGCCCGCAACCCGCGCTCCACCGTGGGCACTGTGACGGAGATTCATGATTACCTGCGCCTGCTGTATGCCCGCGCAGGCACGCCGCATTGCCCCGTGTGCGGGCGCGAAATCCGCCAGCAGAGCGTGGATGAGATGGTGGCCGCCGTGCTGGCGCTGCCCGAGGGCACCAAGATCCAGCTGCTCTCGCCCATCGTGCGTACCCGCAAGGGCGAGCATACCAAGCTGCTGGAGCAGGCGCTCAAGGACGGCTTTCTGCGCGTGCGCATCGACGGCGAAATGTACGAGCTGGACGAAACGCCCAAGCTGGATAAGCAGAAAAAGCACACCATCGAGATCGTGGTGGATCGCCTGGTGGTGCGTCCCAATATCCGCCAGCGCCTGACCGACAGCCTGGAAACGGCGCTTAAGCAAAGCGGCGGGCTCGTCACCGTGCAGCAGATCGAAAGCGGCGAGGAGACACAGTTTTCTCAGAATTACGCCTGCCCGGACTGCGGCGTAAACATTGAGGAGCTGACCCCGCGCATGTTCTCCTTCAACAATCCCTATGGCGCGTGCCCCACCTGCGCGGGCCTGGGCACGCTGATGAAAATCAGCCCCGATCTGTGCATTCCCGATCGCGATAAATCCCTCAATGAGGGGGCAATCAGCTGCATGGGCTGGGGCGATTCGGGCACTGCTGGCTCCATGGCCAATAACCTGCTCAGTTCCCTGGCTGCGCATTACGGCTTTTCTATGGATACCCCCGTGCGCGAGCTGCCCAAGAAGATCATGGATATCCTGCTCTATGGTACGAAGGGCGAGAAAATCGCCGTTAATTATGAGAGCATCAACGGCAGCGGCAAGTATATGACGGCCTTTGAAGGCGTGGTGAACGCGCTGGAGCGCCGCTATCGGGATACCGGCAGCGACGCGATGAAGGCCGCCTATGAGGAATACATGAGCAATGAGACCTGCCCCGACTGCGGCGGCAAGCGCCTGAAAAAGGAAGCGCTGGCCGTCACCGTGGGCGGCAAGAACATTGCCGAGGTATCCGAAATGAACATCCGCGCCGCGCGGGCGTTCCTGGCAGGGCTTCAGCTGAATCCCACGCAGACCATGATCGCCGCGCCCATCCTGAAGGAAATCGACGCGCGGCTGAGCTTCCTGTGCGATGTGGGGCTGGATTATCTGACCCTGTCCCGCGGCGCGGCCACGCTGTCGGGCGGCGAAGCGCAGCGCATTCGCCTGGCTACGCAGATTGGCAGCGGCCTGGTGGGCGTGCTCTACATTCTGGACGAGCCCAGCATCGGCCTGCATCAGCGTGATAACGCGCGCTTGCTGGCCACGCTGCGCCATTTGCGCGATCTGGGCAACACGCTGATTGTGGTGGAGCATGATGAGGAAACCCTGCGCTCGGCGGACTATGTGGTAGACATCGGGCCGGGTGCGGGTGAACATGGCGGCAACATTGTGGCCTGCGGCACGGTGGAGGAAATTATGAACACCCCTGGCTCCATCACTGGCGATTATCTGGCTGGCCGCCGCAGCATTCCCATCCCGGCGCAGCGGCGCGCACCCAAGGGCTTTTTGACCGTGCATGGCGCGCGGGAGCATAACCTGAAAAACATCGACGTGGCCTTCCCGCTGGGCGTGCTGTGCTGCGTCAGCGGCGTATCGGGCAGCGGCAAATCCAGCCTGGTCAACGCCATCGTGCATAAAACGCTGGCGCGCGATCTGAACCGCGCCCGCACCAAGCCTGGCGACTGCGACGGCATCGAGGGGATCGAGCAGCTGGACAAGATCATCTGCATTGATCAAAGCCCCATCGGCCGCACGCCGCGCAGCAATCCCGCCACCTATACGGGCCTGTTTGACCTGATTCGCCGCGTATTTGCCCAGACCAACGAGGCCAAGGTGCGCGGCTACAAGGAAAACCGCTTCTCTTTCAACGTAAAGGGTGGTCGCTGCGAAGCTTGCAGCGGCGACGGCCTGCTCAAGATTGAAATGCACTTTATGCCCGACCTGTACGTGCCCTGCGAGGTGTGCGGCGGCAAGCGCTACAATCACGAAACCCTGCAGGTAAAATATCGCGGCTACAGCATCGCCGACGTGCTGGATATGACGGTGGAAAAGGCCATGGAGGTATTCGAGGCGCATCCGCAGATCATGACCAAGCTGCGCACGCTGATGGATGTGGGCTTGGGCTATATGCGCCTGGGGCAGAGCAGCACTACGCTGTCGGGCGGCGAGGCGCAGCGCATCAAGCTGGCTACCGAGCTGAGCCGCCGTGCTACGGGTCGCACGATGATCCTGCTGGACGAGCCGACTACCGGCCTGCATGTGGATGATGTTTCGCGTCTGGTGCGCGTGCTGCAGCAGCTGACCGACGCGGGCAACAGCGTACTGGTGATTGAGCATAATCTGGATGTGCTCAAGGTAGCGGATTATCTGATTGATCTGGGCCCTGAGGGCGGCGACAAGGGCGGCGAGGTGGTTGCCTGCGGCACGCCCGAGCAGGTGGCCGCCTGCGCAAGCAGCTATACTGGGCAATTCCTGCGCACGGTGGGGATTAAGTGAGCGCGCGGTAAAGGGAGCCGGCGGGGGACGGGGATACGAGGGTACGATTCTTTCTTGGAGCCATAGCGCCGCCGCAGGCGGCTGAGGGCGCGCAATTTTGTAAATTGCCGCCCGAAACCCGCGCTTGCCGTAAGGCAGTAGCGCGGGGCGTACAAGGAAAGAATCAAAGAAGGCTGCGCTGCGCCGTGAAAGTCAAGTTAATAAAGCTGGAAGGCGGCACTGCCGCGGGGATGATTGGGCGCTGGAAGCAGAAGCGGAAAGCCCCTGCGAGAGGACGGTTCACAGCAAACGCGGCTTATCCCTTCATACGAACAAACGCCCTGCGGGCTTATCCGCAGGGCGTTTGCTGTTGTTTAGGATGGATGATGCGAACAGACTGGCGTTTACTCCTGCGCGCTGGTCAGCAGGGTTAGCAGCAGGGCCACCTGTTCGGGCATGGCGGTCTGCGCATTGGTGATCAGCGTGGCCAGGCCGTAGTTCTGCAGATCGGCCAGGAGCAGATTCGCTTCGTCTTCGCCCATGGTGGAGGCGTCCAGCACGGTCAGGCCTTCCAGAGAGGGAGCGGCGATGTCCAGGGGCTCGCCCAGATCAAGGCTTACCACGTTCAGGGTGACCAGGCCGTCATCCAGCCCCATGCCGGGATCCAGCGACAGGTAGGCAAAGCCGTTGAACTGCTCGGTCGCGCCGGTTACGCCGAAGGCAAGCTGCCATTTTTCGCCGTCCACATAGGCGTACAGCTGCGCATCCACGGTTTCGGAATCGGTGATTTCAATGGTTACGCCCAGCAGCAGATCCTCGGTGTTTTCGCCGCTGGTAATGGCGTTATAAATGTCTTCCCAGGACTCGGCTTCGCCGGACTCGGAGGAGTTGGTCATCAGCGTGATGTCCATGCACGCATGGTTGTTTTCGTTTACATAAGAGGACAGCTGGAGCTGCAGGGAATCCATCGCATTGATGATGATATGCTGACTGCCGGCGGCTTCATCCTCGTATACGGTGACAGCGCACATTACGTTTTCTTCCTGTGCGTTCAGCTCGTCAACAGCGCTCTGGACGGACTGCATCAGCTCGGGCAGGGTGAGCTGCTCAGGCTGCCCCTCATTGACAAGCTCAAGCACAGACTGCAAAATGCCCTGCATGGCGGCGTCGGAGGACAGGCGGGTGCTCCAGGCGCTCCAAAGCGCGGCGACGTTCTTGGTGGTGATTACCGAGGTGGCGCTGCCGTCTTCATTGACAGCGCCCTGAATCTGAGCGGAAATCGCCAGCGCGTCTTCCCAATAAGGAGCCACAACGGCGCTGAGCTGCTGCAGCATGGCCGTCATCTCTTCCTGGGTGAAGGACTGGTCGTTGATAGTATAGGAGGGAATGAGCATATCGGAGAAGCTGACGCCCTCGGCGCGGATGGCATAGTGCGGGAACAGGCTGGACACGACGGATACGCCGGTATCGTCGGCAGCGGCGGTCAGGTTGGCGATTACGGTCTCGTTCAGCTCCACGCTGACATGGGCCAGATCGCCCTCTTCAACTACATAGATGCCCAGGTTATCCAGCACTTGCAGGAACGCGTCGGCAGCCTGCGCATAGCCCAGGGAGCCGTCAGGATCCATCGCGCCGGCGAGGGATTTTACATAGTTTTCATCCAGGGCGACGGACAGGCCGGTCATTGTACCGGTAGCAGCAGCGGCTTCCTCGGCGAAGGCCGCGGTGCAGGACAGCGCCAGAACCAGCGCCATCAGCAGGGCAACAAGCTTTTTCATTGAAAACGGTTCCTCCTTTTAATGTTTCATAAACATTACGATTGTATGACCAAGTATATTATACCATGGGCGAATCTGCCATGTCAATGCAGAAAGCGCCATGTTGATTACTGCGCGGCGGGAATTTCAGTG
>ENA-UOJL01003241-UOJL01003241.1-human-gut-metagenome-genome-assembly--contig:-P47-NODE-3241-length-11747-cov-9.999658_pt1 | contig 11747 bp, 10 predicted proteins | sample MGYA00242347_ERZ723894 | MGnify/ENA metagenome assembly ERZ723894
AATACCTACACTCCAAAATGAAATGTAGGTATTTTTGTCGCTTACCTTTAGATATTTCACCTGTCTACTTGACAAGGGGCATATCACTGTCAAAACTATGTGCGGTTACTTTTGTAATTCAAATAGCAAAACGGACTAACCGTCTATCGGTAGCACCCTTTTCTATAATCATATTAACACGCATCTGTAGAAATGTCAAAATTTTTATTAACGATAATATGTCAATTTTACGATTTACAGTATTTTTTCTTGCCTTTCCATCCTAACTCTCATGATATTCTCAGCATCGCCTTCATTGCAGTAAGAGCATTTCTTCAGCTGCTTCTCCATATTGTTTAGGATATTCCTTTTATTTGAAACAGTTTCAGCCTTGGCTTCGATATCAATTATCGAAGTCAAAAGTTCTGGCAGCAGCTCTTCTTCAGGAAATTTCTCTTTGCAAAGCTCATGGAGCAACTCAAATTCTACTTTTCCGAAATAGCAGTTTCTGGAAATTGTGCCATCATCATATGGGATACCCTTTATTTCCTCATATATCGCAGGAAGTGAATCATCAAATTCGTGATATTCCTCCAGCCATATCTTCCTGATCATACGCAATTCGTCCATTTGAATCAGCTGAATGTTTTTTACTTCTTCCGGACCAATATTGTGAATCACTTCTTCCACTTGCAGAAGTCTCCGTAAAAACTCTTCCCGTACTGCTTTTTTATATGGGCCATGCACTAGCTTATCGTGAAAAAGAGTTAGGTGTCCATCCCTTCTACGGAAATCTCTTCTTTCTCGATCTGTTTCCCAGTCTCCGGCAATATAGTTCCGAAACTCCAACAGTGGCAGCATCCACGATTTTTCTTCATCATTTTTTATCATGGCTGCCATAGACTTATCTTCTGATACCATCGTACATACCCAGCATCCAAAACGACTGTTTCCACAGGAAGGTGTATTAACATCCAGTACTAACGGACACTCTCCATCAGCGGATGCCCCGCTGTACATTGCTAAGAGATCTTTATTGGATTGTCCCCACGGATTCGGATACTGCATCAGGTACTGCCAGACATTATCATTGGTCCAATTCTCAATAGGTGTAAATACATAGGAATTGGGGAGTGAACCATTCGGGCTTAGATATTCACGGTAACGTCTGCTTTCATATTTTTCCATATTAAGCCGCCTGGAAGCGCTTTCTGCCTTCCTAGTGCCAAGAACAAGAATAGCTTCTCCTTCAGCTTTCAGTATGCCTTGTATAAACTGATTGGAAGGCGCAATTTTCATCCTTTCCGTACACCAACGGAACTTTGGACGGGGATATGCATAACCTTTTCCAATCAGATTTACCCAATAAGAATCTTCTGCCGCTGGTTTTAACTGATGAACAGCAATTATCCCATTCAGCTTCTCCCTGGATACCTGCTCCATTTTCTGTAGGGATCCTTTTGCCCATAACGAAACAACCGGGGACTCTACTAATGTATCCGTATTTATAATATGGACTTTTTTCTTTAGCTTTTCCTTTGGAAGCGCTGATAACGCATTCCATACCAGCTGCACGATTGCTGTTGAGTCTTTTCCGCCACTATATCCGCAGATCCAGGGAATTGTATCTGAAAGATATACTTTCTGAATGATTGAGGTCACATTCTCAATATCAATTTTTCTTAAATTTTCCATGTATGGCCTCCTCTGAAAGGTATGTTAGCGCTCTCTGGAAACAGTATATTTTATCTGGAGGGCGGCGTATCTAGCATATGCCACTCCCACTCAATATCAATCTTTTCGTCAGCAGTGTCTAATACAGCACAGTCCTTATCACACCCATCAACGGCGCAGGAGCAGGCCATTTTTACTTTTCTCATATCTCCTGGATACCCCTGATATTCCACCAGCCAGAGTCCACGGTAATGCATTCTTTTGCAAAGTCCGTACTCATATTCGTACTTTGTCTGTAATACTTTAGGTTCCTCCATAATTTTCCTCCACTTTTATTACCCGATTATAGCACAATTTCTTCCAGCTTTCCAATTTTGCAGCCACATTTACCCAACTCAGTATGAGCAACAGGCAGAAATATTCTCAAAAATAAAGACCCAGCATTAAGCCAGGTCTCTATCAGGCAGTTCGATATAAAGTAATTCCGTATTAAAAGACAACGCCAAGTTCCGGATCCTGAATTCCGCTTTGCTTTAATTTGAGCAAAAAGCGCTGAAATGCAGCCTCTGTCTCTTCCGGTGTCACTTCCTGAATACCAGGTTTCTCCAACAATGCTTTTTCAACCATCGCAGCTTCTCTAATCAGCTCCTCTTCCAGCATTGCGTCTACTTCATCATCTCTAATTTCGTCATCAATTTTTCTCATTATTCTTCCTCTTGTGCGTTGTCTACAGTGACTATATCTAGCATACTCCATATAAAAGCATATGTCCATTGAAAATTATACTGTTTTCAGTTAATATTTTCCACAATCCTATATCAGGTTGAAGAAATCTCGGCATAAGAAAGCTCCAGGACTTGGAAATTCCTTATCCTGGGGCCTATAAAATAGGGTGTTACCAAATTATAAAAGCAATATGTGTGCTTTTAGCAAATGCCCGTTATGCAATAAATATCTGTGGCATTAGTAAATCGCCAGCCTTCCGCCATCTATACCAATGCTGTAGGCATCGTCCTCACACACCTTAGAGATGCGTTCAAGTTTACCAATTAGTTCATCTGTCATTTCAATATCGTCATAACAGAACTTAATACCGTTAATCAGTTCATATTTGTGTGGTGTACGCATTGTTTCTGCATAGGCTTTTAACGCTCTTCCCACAGCAGCTATATCCTCCGGATATGCAGTAAAGTCCACAGCAAGCTTGGTTTGATGTCCATTTTCAGCCATTTCATTTTGATATGCCATTCTCCATACTTTGAAAGAATGAATCAATTTAGAAAGTTCTCTAGCTGAAAGGAATCCATAGATTCCTAAGACAGCATTCAATGTCTCATACTCTTCTTCAGTAAAATCAGGGTTAAATTTTTCGCTATCAACCTTCAAACCATAATAGTCATTACGATATCTGAGCCACACTTTCTCTACTACCAGTCCGTTTCCTACTACAACGATTTCGTCATTAAATAACTGCTGGTATTCCTGTGCCATATACGCCATGTCAGCCAATACCAGCAGCTTTTGCAGTTTCATATTTCCGTCATATGTGTTTTGTGCGAAGTCAGCACCATTTTTTATAAAATACTTTGCAAAATCATATACATCTCTCATTCACATTACCACCGCAGAAAATTGATCCAAACAGTTTCATCTATAATATGTTTTTTATGAGATTTTTTGGTAACTGGCCAGTATAAAAAGGCCCCAGTGCAACTGGAGCTTTCCATTTTTATCGGATCAGCGAATTTAATTGCTTAAGCTCATCTTCATTTAATGCTATATTTTCGTACCCATCTTGATACAATTCGTTCTGAACGCTCTGATATAGTGCATCACAAACATCTGGACGAGTTGTCGTTTTTAGTCTGGGATCATACGTTACTGTATGCGTTGAAAATATTTTATCGCAGTCAATTCGAGTCTTATGTTGGAACGGATTTCTTCGAATATCCGGATTTTCATCCCAATAGTGCTGCATTATATTCGATGTAAGCATATATGGTTTTAGAGTCTGGCATTTGATAAATTCGTGATTTGTAGATTGAGATTTCTTGCAAATGTACATATGAGGTTTCAACGCAAGACCCCCGTTTATCATTGGATAAGGGATCTTCATGATTATAACATTTTTCTCATTAATCAATTATAAGTCTCCCCTCTTCGTCAATTTCGACATATACAGGATTATGCAATTCTTCTTTGCTGGTTGACACTGTGTCTAAAATATCCATATGCTCTTCTGTCAATCGTTCATAATCAGTATCACTTATCAGAAAATAGTAATTATTCAGGGAAATAACCCTGGAATGTCTTATAACCTCTAATGGATATAAGTCATCTAATGCGGAAATTAGTTTAGCATCACTCTCATTAAAATCTTCCTCTGCCAGGGATACATTACGTTCCCTACGCATAATCCTTGGCTCCTTAGATTTCCAAAGATTCATGCAATGTGTAAAATTTGATAATTCTTCTTCTGATAAAATTTGAACTATAAATGCACTTTTTTCGGCTCTATTGATGTTGATTGAATCTGTATTTTCATTGTAGCACTTAATGGAGGCGGAATCGAAAGCGGAACGCTCTTTTGTGTAATCTCCCCACACCTGGCTAAACACCGGACCGTTTTGATATCCCCGTAAATGAGAAAAATCAGGCTTTTCACCATCTACTTTTGAAAAAACTTCATAGAAAAATAAAAATTTCTGTAATTTCAGAGTTCTATCGTATTCAGTTGGATGCGTTTTTTGAAGCCATCCACACAAGCTCAGTTTTCGATCATTTGAATTAATCAAGGAAATCAACTCCCTTCATATAAATGAATGCAACGATTTTCTCTTTTCCTATTTTCATTCTACCCATTTTCACTGAAATTGTCAATTCACCCTGTCAAAGTGAACCACCATAGCTCGTCTCGATTGGCAAAATTCATTTTACAGAAAAAGCCCCAGGATTTTCCTGAAGCTTTTGCAAATCTTCTGCTGTTCTCAGCCATGATACTATATTTTTTCCAATGTGATAAGAAGAGCAACCCGCACTACTTCCCGACTACAATTTGATTTTTCTTCTCTTGTGGGTTCTGAACTGCAATATACAAAAAGCAAGCGCAAACCATATTACGAAATAAGTGGCCAACAGTACAATATCCTTTACTTCTGCAAACAGAAGAGGTTCTATAATTGCAAGAAAAAGCAGAAATATTCGACTCCCGGAATATAACCATGTTATTTTTCTCGCTTGTTTATGCAATTCTTTCTTCTCTTCTTTTGAAAGCTTGAATGCCTCCTTATTTTCAAAATACTCCCGATTCTTCTTATCCGTATACCTGGAGAAGAATACTCCCATCATTATCCCTAAAATAATTGACCAAACAATAATCGGAGTAATTGAAAAGGTTATTTCTTCTAACCGCATATTTCTTCCGATCACATAAAGAACAACACTTATAAAAACGAATACAGATAACGGTATTGACGATTTTTTCTGATACGTGTCCGCCGCATAAATATTCCCATTCTCTGGACAGTAAAACATCCTTAGGTTCATGTGAACTACCGACAGACGACTACGTCGGCTGCGGCTTCTGCGAGGCCGTAAAGCGCCTCGATGGGCGGTCACTCGCCCACGATCCCCTGTGACGGGGATTACTTTTTTCAGGCAGCTTCTGGCTGCCGTTTCTTTTTACTCTTTCCAAACAGTTTCAGGTATTCCCTTCTTGTCTGTTTTCTCTGCTCATGGTGTACTTTTGATGCAATGCTTGCTTTATGACGCTTCTGGCTGACTTTCTTTCCGCCTTTTTGATACCAGTCTTTGATCTCTACGGCCTTTGTCGTTTTCCAGAGGTAAGACAGGGGTCTGCCGTCAAACGCTTCCGGGTACCGCTTCCTTAAGATGTTCCCGGCACCGTTCACATCTGCATTCAGGACGGTCCCGTCTGCGCTGCGGTAAAGCCCCCGCCTGATGCGGCTGCCGGAGAATCCTGTTTCATTCTTTTTCCCAGACTGGTATACCGGAATCTGGTCAAGATCCAGAAGGCTTGCTTTAGAGGTATAGCTTTCTTCCTGCTCCACGACCGGCACCTGCAGCTTTGCTGCCACGGTCCGGATGCACTGGCGCAGTTTCCCGTAAGGGACAGAGACAAAAGCCTGGTTGTTCTGTTTCCCGATACCGATGCCCTGTTTCTGGGTTTTGTTGTACCCGATCACGATAACATCCACCTGGTTCGCCTTTGCGTAACGGAGCAGGTACCAGGCGCACTTATAGAAGATATCGTTCAGGGTATCGTCCCGTTTCCTTGAAAGGGCGTCCAGTGCATGGCTTTCCTTCATAGAATGCTTACTGTCGGAGCCCCTGGTAAGGGCAGAGAGCAGTTCCGCCTTTCGTTTATTGAACCACTGGTTCAGTGCCTTTACCGGGCCGCCGCCGATCACAAACGGGGCATCCCCGAAGTTGCCGGCTGCCGCAAGCAGGTTGGAAAGCCCGATGTCCACACCGAGGATCCGTTCCGGGTACTCTGGGACAGGTGCTTCCTTCTGATGGTCGTCAAAGGTCACCAGGACACGGAAGTGTCCGTGGAACGGCTGCACTTCGGTCTTTACATAAGTGGATCCTTCAAAAAGGGAAGCATTTCCAAGGCAAAATGGCTGTTTCACATTTACAAAACGCAGGTATGCCTTCCCATCCCTGAAAAGGAATTTCGCTGTCTGGTTGGTCCACCAGGCCGTGGCTCCCATTGTCCGAATATACCCCGGGATACGTGGCTTCGCCTGGTACTTTTCCGGATGTGCCGCATAGTCACGGACGGCCTTAAAATAAGACTTCCATGCCTTGACGGTCTTACGGATGGCGTTCTGGTTCACCTGGCTGTCCATCCGGCAGTAGACCGGATGTTCTGTTGCTTTAAAGACTGCATCCAGTACTTCATAGGAAAGGAACCAGTTCGTGCGTGTCGGATAGGAAAACTGTTTCAGTTCCAGACATGAACAGACAACCGCAGACTTCATCCCTCCGGCCAGGCGCAGCTTCCGGAGCTTTTTCCGGTACCGTTCCACCGCAAGGAGGTTTGCCTTTTGGATCCCGGTGAACACCTCATGCAGGACTTCCGTCTCTGCATGGGTGCGCTCTTCCGGGGACTTCCTAAGCCCGGTCATGACGTTACGGATGTAGAAGTTTGCTGTATTACGCATACAGCGGGTGTCTGCAGTATTCCTGGAAAAGCATTCCCAGAGTGCAGAGCTTTTATTTACGTTATATCCCCATGTACGCATACACAGCCTCCTTTCTTGTAATTAAAATGTCTGGAACGACCCAAAACCAAAAGGATGCCATGGCATCCTTACGCACTTATATCCCACAGACGACTGCGTCGGCTGGGGTTTTACGTGCGAGTTCGATAATAGCCAATGTATAAGTAACATGGCCTTTTTGTCACATTCCTTTTTGCGTTGTTCATACTTAATTTTCTCCAGTTTCTTTTTAATATGTCAGAAATCCGAGTATTAAAGATCCCCCAGCACCGAATGCTGGAGGATCTCTTAACAGGCTACTTTTTTGTTCTGGTTACTTTTCCCTTGGATGTAACCTTGTACCATTTACCGCTAATCTTGATTTTCTTGGCCTTACCGGAATACTTTTTACCATTCTTCTGATAATAATATCCCTTTACCACCTTGTTCTTCTGCATAACACCTTTCACAAAGTAATAATTTTTCTTGGCTCCGTTGCAGAGCTTCACTCTTGACTTGGAATCAGCCCAGTAATACTTACTTCCAATTTTCACCAGAGTGTTTTTCTTGGTGTATTTCTTTCCGTTTTTCTGGTAATAATAACTCTTAATTACCTTATTTTTCTGCATAATGCCATTTTTGAAATAATAGTTTCCTTTGGCACCATTACAGATTGACACTTTTGCCTTACTGTCTGCCCAGTACCACTTCCCATCAATTTGAACCAAAGAATTCTTTTTGGAATATTTCTGTCCGTTGCTCTGGTAGTAATATCCATCCACGATTTCATTCTTCGGCGCATTGGCAGCGGGTTTCTGGGTTGGAGTTACGGTTGGCTTAGGGGTTGGTGTTGCAGTCGGTTTCGGGGTTGGCGTAGCTGTATTTTCCGGAGTCTTGGTTGGGGTCGGCTCTGGTGTTTCTGTTACAGTCGGTTCAGGGGATGGTGTCGGCGTAACGGTCTCTGCTGGCTTAACGGTGCAAACAACAGTCGCACTACATAATTCAATTCCCTTATAATATACGGTAACAGTTCCTTCGCCTTTCGCTTTCGGTTTAATTCGTCCTATCCCATCCACGTCAAACAGGTCAGGATTGCTGCTCTTAAATGTGAATAAACCACCCTGTCGCACTATATACCCAGCGCCTTTTCCGCTGATATCACCAAAACGAAATGGCTTAATTGTCCAGCCATCCTCGCCTACATAATAATCGTCTGTTTCATCAGCATAAATTTTAAGCCCTTTACCAAAATACTTCGGATAAGCATTAATTGTCCTAGTATTGGTATTTGTTCCAGATACACCATCGATTGTATTTCCACAGGGATACTGTGATACAATCAAGCTCCACTCTCTTTTTCCCTCATAGGTTACGACACCAATTCCGCAATAATTATAATCGGTACTAATTAATGCTGGCCTATGCCCCAGTGATTTATACCAAATGGTATACGCATCTGATGCACTTGATGCTCCAACGGCAATGTCCTCAGTGACATTTACTGTATTCTCGATTGGTGTTCCATCTCGCAAATCAGAAACTGCAGCATTGCTACTATATAGAGAATTATGCCCAAAGTAGACACATAACTGCGCTCCACGCTGCATCGCCATTTCCATCAGTCCTGCATCAAGCTTATACTGTGGCAGCCCCGCTTCCGCACGTTTCTGGTTCAGCAGCGTAAAAAAGTCATTCGCCAGGTCATACTCTTCCTGTACCGTGATCGGTACGGAAATGATCGTTTCACCGGAATCCGCAATGGCTGGTAATTCTCCAGACAGGGTAAACGCCAGGATGAAAGTTAAAATGAGACACATGAATTTTTTTAGCTTATTGTTCATATAAGATCCTCCTCTTTTTTAAGAAATCCCCCAGCACCGAATGCTGGAGGATCTTTTAACAGGCTACTTTTTTGTTCTGGTTGCTTTTCCTTTGGATGTAACCTTGTACCACTTACCACTAATTTTGATTTTCTTGGCCTTACCGGAATACTTTTTGCCATTCTTCTGATAATAGTAACCTTTTACCACTTTGTTCTTCTGCATAACGCCTTTCACAAAGTAGTAATTTTTCTTGGCACCGTTGCAGAGCTTCACTCTTGACTTGGAATCAGCCCAGTAATACTTACTTCCAATTTTCACCAGAGTGTTTTTCTTGGTGTATTTCTTTCCGTTTTTCTGGTAATAGTATTTTTTAATTACAACATTTTTCTGCATAATGCCATTTTTGAAATAATAGTTTCCTTTGGCTCCGTTGCAGATTGACACTTTTGCCTTACTGTCAGCCCAGTACCACTTCCCATCAATTTGAACCAAAGAATTCTTTTTGGTATATTTCTGTCCATTGCTCTGATAGTAATATCCATCCACGATTTCATTCTTCGGCGCATTGGCAGCAGGTTTCTGGGTTGGAGTTACGGTTGGCTTAGGCTTAGGTGTTGGTGTTGCAGTCGGTTTCGGGGTAACTGTATTTTCCGGAGTCTTGGTTGGGGTTGGCTCTGGCTTTTCTGTTACAGTTGGTTCTGGAGAGGGTGTTGGCGTAGCCTCCACTTCTGGTACTGACGTAGTTACTGATACCGTACATAACTCTAATCCATGATAAGATACGGTTAATGTTCCCTTTCCACTGGCCAAAGGCCGCATTCTGCCGATTCCATTTACTTCAAACAATTCAGGATTGTTGCTGGTAAAAGTAAATAAGCCAGACTGACGTACCGTATATCCACAACCATCATTGCTAATATCAGAAAAAGTAAACGGATCTTTTGTCCATCCATCATCTGCCAATGTATTTTTGTTTACAGGAATACTATACCAGATAGTATCTCTAAAATACTTTGGATATGCATTAATCGTCCTAGTATTGGTCTTTGTTCCAGATACACCCTCTATTGTATTTCCAAACGGTTCTGCCGATACTACCAAACACCATTCTTTCTTCCCTTCATAAGCAACAACACCAATTCCGCAATAATTATATTTTGTGCTTATAAGGACTGGTCTGTGGTTTAAAGAGTTATACCACATCGTAAATGTTGTCTCAGCACTTCCTGTGCCCTCTCCGATGTCTTCATTTCGATTAGGCGTAATCGTATATCCTCTTTCCTGTAAAAGGATCTCAAATGCACCTTCATTTGCTGCATTCATTGCTGAATGTGAAAAGCAAACACCTAATTGTGCGGCTCTTTCCATTGCAACATCCATAAGTGCAGAATCCAGTTTATATTCCGGAAGTCCCGCTTCTACACGTTTTTGGTTCATAAGAGTGAAAAAATCATTTGCAGTATCATACTCTTCCTGTACCGTGATCGGTACGGAAATGATTGTTTCGCCTGAATCCGCAATGGCTGGTAATTCTCCAGACAGGGTAAATGCCAGAACGAAAGTTAAAATGAGACACATGAATTTTTTTAGCTTATTGTTCATATAGAATCCTCCTCTTCTTTTAAGAAATCCCAGCACCGAATGCTGGGATCTCTAAGTAGGCTACTTTTTAGTTCTGGTTGCTTTTCCCTTGGATGTGACCTTATACCACTTTCCGCTAATTTTGATTTTCTTCGCTTTGCCGGAATACTTTTTACCATTCTTCTGATAATAATATCCCTTTACCACTTTGTTCTTCTGCATGACACCTTTTACAAAGTAGTAATTTTTCTTTGCACCATTACAGAGCTTCACTTTCGATTTGGAGTCGGCCCAGTAATACTTCTTTCCAATCTTCACCAGAGTGTTTTTCTTGGTATACTTCTTACCGTTTTTCTGGTAGTAGTATTTTTTGATTACGACATTTTTTTGCATAATGCCATTCTTGAAATAATAGTTTCCTTTGGCACCATTACAGATTGAAACTTTTGCCTTACTATCAGCCCAGTACCACTTCCCATCAATTTGAACCAAAGAATTCTTTTTGGTATATTTCTGCCCGTTGCTCTGATAGTAATATCCATCCACGATTTCATTCTTTGGCGCATTGGCAGCAGGTTTCTGAGTCGGAACTGCCGTTGGCTTAGGTGTTGGTGTTGCAGTCGGTTTCGGAGTTGGCGTAGCTGTATTTTCCGGAGTCTTGGTTGGAGTCGGCTCTGGTTTTTCTGTTACAGTCGGTTCTGGAGATGGAGTTGGCGTAACTGTTTCTGTTGGCTTAACTGTACAAACAACAGTTGCACTACATAGTTCAACTCCTTTATAAAATACCGTAACAATTCCTTCGCCTTTCGCTTTCGGTTTAATTCTTCCTAGCCCATCCACATCAAATAAATCGGGATTATTGCTCTTAAAGGTAAACAACCCGCTTTGTTTAACTATATATCCAGATCCTCCATTTTGACTGGCAGCATCACCAAAGTGGAAAGTATCGTTGGTCCATCCGTCTGCTCCTATGTAATGATTCTCTCCCATATAGTAATCGGTTTCTGCATCAGCATATATTTTAAGCCCTTTACAAAAATACTTTGGATAAGCGTTAATTGTCCTGGTATTGGTCTTTGTTCCAGATACACCTTCTATTGTTTTTCCACAGGGATACGCTGATGCAATCAAGCACCATTCCATTTTCCCTTCATAGGTAACAACGCCAATCCCACAATAATTATAGTCTGTTGAAATAAGAGACGGTCTATGGTTCAGTGAATTATACCATATTGTATAAGCACTGGCAGCTGTTGCAGCTCCCACAAGAATATTTTCATTTACACCAGTGGTATTTTCTATTGGCGTTCCTGTTCGCAGATCATCTAATGCACCATTTTCACTTGTCATGGAATAATGATCAAAGTAAACACATAATTGTGCGCTCCGTTGCATTGCCAGTTCCATCAATCCTGCATCAAGCTTATACTGTGGCAGCCCCGCTTCCGCACGTTTCTGGTTCAGC